>Ga0307935_1000646_pt1 | contig 14596 bp, 10 predicted proteins | sample OrgLakmetageno92_FD_201827 | JGI IMG/M metagenome (GOLD analysis project Ga0307935, IMG submission 201827) | Saline water microbial communities from Organic Lake, Antarctica - #92 | ecosystem: Environmental > Aquatic > Non-marine Saline and Alkaline > Saline | place: Antarctica: Organic Lake...
TCGCCACCACTTGAGTTATAATATGCCAAAATACCCAAAATACAGCCAGCTTGGTCAAGACGACTGGGTACTCAAGAGCATCAAGAAAGGCTTCTTCGTCGAAGTCGGGGCTCACGACGGCCTTACGTTTTCGAACACCGTCAGGCTCGAAGAAAACGGTTGGAAGGGCCTTTGTGTAGAGCCTCAGCCGGAACTGTTCGATAAGTTGAGCAAGTGTCGTCAATGTGATGTATCGAATCTTGCTGTTCATGGAAAGTCGGGCGAAAAAGTCCAATTTCAATGCAGTGATCTTTATGGTGGGATGGTCGAGCATCTGAGTCATGCAGATGCCACCAATTTCCCAGGTCCAATTATCGAAGTCGAGACGATCACTCTTGATGATTTGTTGACCAAACACAATTGTCCTCAGAAAATCGACTACATTTCGGTCGACACTGAAGGCAATGAGATGGAAATCCTCAATGTCTTTCCATTTCATAAATGGGACGTCGAAAGGTGGACGATCGAGCATAATGATCACACTCGTGGCAACACAAAACGTTCTGATGAACTTACCGAACTGTTTACCAAGAACGGTTACAAATCCTATATCAAGCAATTCGACATCTGGTTTTATCGATAATGCAAGTCGTACTGACTAATGGAATGCCTCGGTCGGGAAGCACCTGGCTTTATAACGCTCTTCGTCACATTCTGTCTCAATTTACTGAGCCAGAAGATTTCCTATGTGGTTGGCATGACGACATCAAAGAACGTCGGAAAGTAAATCTCATCAAAGCCCATGGTATAGATCATCGGTTATTGTCCGAAGCGACTTACATTTTCTATTCTTATCGCGATATTCGCGACGTATTGGCCAGCAGAAAGAGAATGTGGGGTATGGAGCCAACGATGGACGTTGCTCGTGGCCTCGCGACTGAGTCTCAATTCTTCGATAAAGCTGCTCATTATATTATGAGATATGAGGATTTCTTGCTAAATCCTCGAAAGATCGTAGAGGATATCGCAGCACAGCTTGGAGTAACTGTTGACATTGATAAAGTCATGGCAGAGCTTAGTGCTGATAAGAAGCCTGCCAGTGATGGCAAGCCTTATAACAAAGAAGAGTTATATCATGAAGGCCATGTTACTAATGGTAAGCACATGGCCTTCAAGGGCGTTGTCTGTGATAAACTGATCAAAAGAATCGAAGATTCGTTCGGCGATTGGTTTACTGAACGGGGCTATTCTCTGGTAAGCAAGTAGCTTCTCTCCAGGCTACTAATCTTTTGAGCCCTTCATCTAGGGTGATTTCTGGCTGATAATCCAGGATTCGGCAAGCTTTTTCTGAGCTTATGAGTCGTCGTGGTTGACCATCTGGTTTATCGGATAACCATTCCATTTTGCCAGACCATTCTGCTGCTATGGCGATTTTGTCGACGAGATCTGCAATTGAGATCTCTTCTCCGGAGCCCACGTTTAGTGGCTCCACGTCTGTTTCGATGTATAAAGCTTTTACGATAGCGTTTGCTACGTCGGAGGCGTGGACGAATTCACGGGTGGCTTTCCCGGTGCCCCATACTTCGATTGTGTTTGAACCTTTGCGTTTCGCCGCGATAATCTTGTCTACTAGTGCGGGTATGACGTGGCTGCTTTTTGGGTCGAAGTTGTCGAATTCGCCGTACATGTTGACGGGTATTAGATAGGTGTAGTCCATGCCGTACTGAGTATGGTAGCCCTTGAGCATTTCTAGTATGGCTTTTTTAGCGATACCGTATGGGGCGTTTGTTTCCTCTGGGTAGCCTTTCCAGAGGTCTTCTTCGACGAATGGGACTTGGCAGAATTTGGGGTAGCTACAGACTGTTCCGACGCATACTACTTTTTTGATATTGGCTAGTCGGGCTGCTTCGATTACGTTGCAACCCATGATGAGGTTTTCGTAACAGTATTTGCCTGGGTTTTGTTTGTTGGCCCCGATTCCCCCAACACTTGCTGCTAGGTGGATTACGTGGGTGAATTTGTGTTCGAGGAAGAAGGCGTTGACTGCTGCTTGATTTCGTAGGTCGCAGTCCATGCTATTGGCGTAGCAGAATTGTGCGTTGCCGTGTAGTGTTAGTCGGGCTTGTAGGTGTCTGCCTAGGAATCCGGTTCCACCTGTGACTAATACTCTCATTTTTCTATTCCTGTTAATATATTAAAAAAGCCACTCGGGTTATGTAACCCGAGTGGCTTGTGATTAACAGAATGTTTCGGCGGTTATTTTCCGCCGTTTTTCTCTCGTTCGATGGCGTCGTACACTTCTTTACGGTGTACTGGTACGCTTCGATCTGCGTCGATTCCGAGGCGAACTTTGTCACCCCTCATCTCCACGATCATTAGTCGGACTTGGTTCTCACCTTCCCCGATAATGATCTCTTCATTCTTCTTGCGACTTAGCACTAGCATCGACTGTTACTCCGTTAGTAGTAAAAGGGGCGTCCTATCTTTGTGTCGATTTGGTAACTTAGGCAAGCTTTTCATATCCCTTGGACGTCAGGGCTTTTTGGTACTTGGTGGAATCCACGTCGTACCAGAATTTTTTCTTGCCCTCGTTGACTTCGCCCTTGTTGAATTCTTCGAGGCGAAGATCGACTTGTTTGCCGCTGGTGGATAATTTGCCGTCGTAGAGATTGAAACTCATCTTTCGCGGAGTTTCGCCTTGGAGAAGGACCAGCTGGACTGTCGTCAAGCCGATGTTCTCGCTGAATTGACCATCCTTGGTCCATACTTCGTAGTTAGCCTTGAGTGATTCAAGGTCGAACTTTTGCTCTTCCTGCTTTTGGACTTCGTTTACAGCGTCTGACATGAAAAATACCTCTAATGTCGAACAACAAGTGAAATGGGTTTGACCGGACTCGGCGGTCACGACTTTGCGGCAACTCGGACAAGTAATGGTTATGTCCTTTTCGCCCAACACTGCGATTGCTTTTCCTCCCGATTCAAGGGGTAGAATGCGATCGTAGTGCGTTTGAACAACACAGTCTCCATTCTTTAGTGATGCCCTTGCTCTGTAATCAGTGTGCGGGGTGTCGAATTCATAAATATCAGGGCTGACACAACCATGAATATCTAGGAATCGAACCTTCTTACCAATTTCCAGTTCAATTCGACCGCCAAGATTCTTAACCATGAGTTACCTCCAGTAGAAAAATACATTAGTAATTATTATAGAGGTCAACAATGCCAAACATTTTCAGCAAAGCACTCAGTGCTGTCACGAGTGCTGCGGAACTTCCGACGCCGCCTGCATTCGCACCGATTGCAGCCATTCTCTTACCAGATTCTTACAAGAGCGACCTAACTCGTATAATCAGAGGTGCTCCGAGCGATTTCGTAAACAACCGGGAATGGTGGGGGGAAGTACGAAAGGTAACGGGAGCAAAATGGGCTGACATCAAAAAAGTCCATTCTAACGTCCAAGCAGCCGCAAGTCAACCCCGAGCCAACGCTCTAGACGCCATCAAGAAGTACACCAATACACCCCTGGCCCAAAAAGATCCAGCACTACAGAAAATGCTAGGAACTTTCGGAAAACGTGCATCAAGCGGTAAAACCACCCCCGAAGACCTTCTGAAAATGCAGAAGATGATCTCCGCACGGTTCAACAAGCTCAACGAACGTCTTACTAAGGCTCTCGAAACCCAAGAAAGGCTCTCCCGTAGCTCCGGTGGTGCTGTAAAAGGTCCGCCCGGCTCCGGAGAAACCAAGAAAACAGACTCAAAGGGAAAGCCTTCCGGTGGCCTTTCAGAGTGGCCCAAGGAATCGAAGCAAGACGATCGGGACATGATCTCCGAAGAAATTCTACTAGAGAATATGTTCACCGACGTAGTCTCCAAAATGTCCAGTTTCTTCGCTTCGCCCCAATTGACCAAAATCATGGCGGGTGAGAAATATGACAAGAAAAGATCTCAGAACCTCGCCAAAGCTGCTATTTTCCATCTATTGCAGATCGTAACCGATAGGGCTTACGACAAGCTACAAACAGCTGGAATTGATCGCAAATTCATGATGAAAGCCTGGAAAAGTCGTGAAGAATCAGGCAACGCAGAAATCCTGGCCAAAGCTTCGAAATTGTTGGGTTCCGACAAATTCAAGATGCCGACCAAGAAGCCGCCAGTCCAAAAGACCCAACCGTCTAAACCAGAAAGGTGGAGAACAGAACCAAAGCCACCGGGTTCTGGAAACGCACGACCTATGAGCGGTGCACCGCCTGTACAAGATGGGTTCGACGAAATATCTCAGAATCCAGGTCGCCCATCAGATCAGAGGGAAGTCCCTATGCCTCAGGTGACACAATTACCCCCAACATTGATACCGGAAAATCCTATGAGAGATGACGGCGAACCTTCTGAGCCAGCTCCGGTACCAGATCAAGAGCCCAAACAGCAAAAGCCTGTTTCTACTGGTGCAGTCATTTATCGCAAAATGATGTCAGCTGCCAGAGCAGCCAAGAAGGCCGGGCAAGATCCGACCATGATGGCAGAAATAGTTCTTCAACGTTATGAAGAAGCGAAGATCCCCGAGGCCGCAATAGTTCGTCGAATGTTCGAGCGAGCTACAGGAAAGGCGTCTTGAGGCTACTGAGCACTTCAAGCCCAAAAACGTTAGCAACATCGCCAGGTAACAATATCTCTTGGGGTGTTTGACCAAACAAGAGTTCATCTAGTTCTGATAATTTGCTTGCCACTCCCCAGTACAATTGCTTGTCGCCCACGGTTTTGCGTCGTTGGGCTTTGTGGTCTGGAACATTGACCATCGTGCTAATGGGGTATTCTGTTATGTCCCCTTCGAAAAGTCTCAAAATTATTAATTGTTCTCGTTTCGAATAAAGAAACGGATGAACGGGGTGGAAGACCACTTCGTTCGATGAGAATATCTTTTGATAGGTCCCACCGACAAGTTGACACTGTCGCAAAAGACCATACAATGGGTTTCTGTGCCCACGGAGCTTTTCGACAATCTCAGTATACCCGTGCTGAGCCATATTGGTGGTGATTCTTGCCAGTCTTTCGCTTTTTAAGATATTGCGATTACAAAATTCGACTGGCAGGACTATTTTTCCCAACATTGAAACAAGCTCGATTTTGTCGGACGGGGGTGATATCATATCTTCTCAGCAAATGACCGACTGACTTTACTGAGAATAACGCTGGTCTGTTCGACCGATTTGTTTAACAAAACGATCTTGTCGCCGGGAACTGCTTCATAATCTGCAGGTACCGTTTGCAAAACGCCATTGACCAATTTGAAATAGTTGTAATCACCAGGAATCTTGGTGAATCTGCAAGCTATTTTACGTGTCGATGTATCACATCCAGCACTAATGCCTTCATAATGAAGGTTTACGGTTTGTGTCACCGTTGGGATGCAGAAATTACATGATTCATCTGGCGGATCAACATTGTCATTCGGTCCTGGCTTAGGCGCTTCATAACAATATGGCCCATCTGGTACAATCGTGATCGCTTGATCAGTACAGGTAAGATTGTTTATCAGAATCAATTCACTAATTGGGCTAATCCCAGCATTGAAAGTAATTGTGAATATTGGATTATTTCCTGTTACTGTGACTCTGCCAGTGAGTGGCGGGAGAGCGTTTAATGCGTTTTCTACATCTGTGGCCGTAGCATCCCAACCCAAAACAGATGTTACTGTTCCAGCTGTGGTGTCTGGTATTTCTATCTGCCAATCTCCACCAGTAGCGTTATCTAGAGTGATAACCTGAATTGTTGGATTTCCATTACCACCTTCATTAATTATCGCAGCAGTCAGATCTGTAAAGCATCGGGCAACTTGACCAATACCTGAAATGTCGATCGTTGGTATTGTGATGTTTCCTCTGCCTTCGATTAGTCGAACATTAATTCCGGTACACTGAACGACTCCAGTTCCATCCGGTAGGTCAGTGAAGATTCTGAAACCTTCCCATCGTGCCAGACCCATCTCAACACCCTGTCGGTCGATATTTGGATAGTTCAACCAATTGCCGTCTGGTCTGGTGTCATATTGAAGAGATGCTGGTGGGTTATAAGGCCAGAATACTTCATTGCCAGTGGTTTGCAATATCTCAATCGCTTGAAGATTGTATTGAAAAGATTGTCTATTCGGATAGGCTTCGCTGTCGAATTCCAGATCGATCAGCATATTGCCATTGTTAAGACCCGTACACTGGTTCGGTGTTACTACTTCTGTGTTTGAAGTGCTTACTGCTGTAAGACAGAATCTGGTGAACAATTTGATTAACGGTTCAACAATCAAACCATCGATCTGCTTGACTGCCGCACCTGAGCTTTCCTGAGCGTTGATTTTATGGAAATCGAAGATTACTCCATCTCCAGAATGGTTCGCCACTTGAACGCTAAAAATCGGGATATCATTAGCACCAGCGTATTGTGCTTGTGTCCGAATGAAAGCATCCGACTCATTGGAACTACCATATCCGTCATCTTCCGATCCTTCATCAGTGATTAATATGACTACTTGCGAACGATCGACGGGTCCGCTACCTCCACCACTACCTCCACCACCACCTCCACCACCACCTCCACCACCACCTCCGCTTAACACGGAATTGATCCATGGTAGTATCGTGTCTATCCTGGTGTTGAATGATGACACACCCGGTGTATCCCTAGGATTACCGGCACCGCCGCTAACGATTCCAGCGATTAAATCTGTGCCGTTGACATCGACAAATGATGGTCCTCCCGAATCGCCGAAAGTTGTGTTCGCTTCGCCCGGATCATAACTCCATTTTAAATGGACGAAAGTCAGGTTTTCTAGTGGCGTTTGTCCTACTCTTTTTGTGCCAAAGTTGGGCTGAGGCGATGCACTGTTGCCACCCTCTCCGAAGCCCACTATGGTCAATGTATCGCCAACGGTTGGTGGTACTGTTAGTAGACCATACGGGGTTACTCCAGTCACTGGTGTCGATAGTTTTAATATAGAGGCGTCAAATCCCACTTCGAAGAATGCATCATCGTAATTTGGATGAGTTGTCTCTTCGACTACATTATAAACGGTTCCGCCAACCTCAAAGCTCATACTGCTGAGCGGTATCTTAACATTGTTCTGGTAGAACATGCAGTGGGCCGCTGTTAACACATATTCTGGTGCAATTAGTGTTCCTGTGCAGTTTCCATTGACGACACCAACGGCTTCATAATTGCTAGTAGGCTGGCCGTTAATAATGCTCGGTCTGATTCCCGAGTTGTTTTGTGGCTCGATATTTTCTGGTGCTCCGGAGAACGTTAAACCAGAAAATGGTACTGCCAATAGTTCGTCAACGGCTGTTTTTACTGCTGAACCGTGTGGTTCTCTACTACCACTTGCTTGGTATAATTGGACTGCTTGTCGAATGGTGTCTCTTTCTATCGCGGTAGCTACGGACGTGGGCGAGAGATAAACAATTGGTAAACCATTGTTAGATGATTGACCATAACTCACCAAACCAATGCGTCCTAAGGGACTGATACTAAAGATGAAATCGATCAATTGATCGATACCGGATTTAACACTATTGATCGGTCCGTTCATGCTTCCAGATTTGTCAACTGCGAAAACGACGTCTAACACATCACAGTTGCCGGGATCGAAGAAAATAATTTCTTCATCGAAGATTCTTTCAATGAATGGTGGATCAGCCAGTAGATTGTTAGCAAGTGACGATAATAGCAGAAGTTCCATCGACTCGACCACACACGATTGATATCCAACTTGGCTTCTTGTCAGTGTGCATCTTGGATCACCAGAAACGATCCGCCCCATTACGTTATCTTGATCGTGTGTCGGCACCGTGGATATCGTCGTTTGAGGATTACCCCCAAGTCCGAACAATGGCGAAATGAAGTTCGCTTCTCCTGATACATTTACCACGCTACCAGATGTCGGGGCGGGATATCGGCTATATTGAGTAGGGATCGTATTGCTCACCCAATATGAACATGGTGTTTGTCCATAGGAGAGGTTCAGATTGTTCCATCCTTCAATTGGCACAATGATTGTGGCTCTAATAGAAGGATTGATGAAGTCTCGAACGACGTACTTCATAGCCGAGGCATAGATGTTGATTGGATTCCTTGTGAACAGATCGTAAGTCAAGCTGACTTGAATGTTGCTCAGATCACATCCATCTGTGACAATATCGCCGTCCAATCCCCCTCCATCTCCACCACCTTGCAAATTCTCTCCAAGAGGCAAGCATAGTGTGTTCCAGCCAGCTTCTTCCAATTCAATGCCTACTCTTTTGAAGTCGATAGCTGGAAGATTATTCCAGTTCCCAACGACGGCGTCGTTAAAGACGGTCTGTGCGTCGATTCTGATATTGCGTAAGAATCCACTGCCTTCATCAAAATCATAGCCCCAAAAGAACGGATTGCCCGTTGAAGCTATGATCCTGTTAGAAGGTAGAATGGTTCGCCAAGTCGAGGCACCGATTTGTGTCGAAATCACCAAATCGTTCGGCTCTGAAATACCCTCAGTGCATGATACTGGTAGTTCAATAAGCAGATTTTTTGGATCGGCGTACGGAACATTGTTGTAGGCGTAGATCGCTCCTGCGAGTCTGTCTAGAAAATCGGTATAGTCGTCTGGTTCACCGTAGCTGACTCCAAGTGGCAATGTCATACCAGGGAAGTCATTGCTTTGATTTGATAAGACTACATCTGTTCCATTAGATGAAAACTGTGAAGCTCTCACAAGCCAACTAGTCGGACTAGTGCCTCTTTCGATTCTTGCTTGTCGTGTCTCAATACCATTGCTGAGTGAGATCAACAATTTTCGTGATGGCGATGTTCCAAGGCTATTGAACAGAGTGACGGCTGCGTCTAAGCCTTGGACTTGTCCCCACTTTGATTCGCTTGCATTGTAAACGATGCCGTCAATTGCTGCGATTATCGCTGGTTTGTTCGTTAATGGTGTGAAACCAAGAACTGTATTGCTATTTCCGGAGAATAAGGAGGGCACTTTACCAAATTCGACGACTGCAACAGAAGATGTTGAACCTAGTGCTAGTTCCAAATCATCGACAAACTGTGTGATGTTCGGAGTAGTCAATTGTCCGTGAATGGCCCCCGAATTTCTTGAGACCATCAGAACTACGTTGAATTGATTGTGGGTCGGGGTGGTGCCCACAGAGCTGTAAACTTTTCTCTCGTCTGGGAAGTATGACAGTTCGATTGGTGTTTGTGCTTCTAGGTTGTCGGGCTTTCCCGCCAGAATCAATAGCTCGGCTTTTTCAATCCGGCTGGGTTTGTATCCTGTCATTCCGGGAAGCATCGCAAGACCGGTATCACCATCGATTACTCGATTTGGACTGTTGGTCCATGGCGATTCGAATTCAAAGCCCAGCTGAGTTGCGAAGCTTTCTCCGCTTCCTTGGTTGAATCTGGTATAGATGAATCTTTCATTGCCTGATACGTCTAAGCTTGTTGTTTGAAGCTCTGCTAAGTTTAAGTCAGTATTGAGTTCGCCAGTTATGCCGTTGATTCCCCAGTCCACACAGTTAGGAGCGGAAGTTCCATCATATTCGCTTATTGGCATGTAAACGATGGTTCTGTTTGATGTGTTCACAGTTTCTCTTAGACTGTATTTGACATAAACAGAGTAGATGTTTATAGGAACATTTGGGTTTGGTCCTGGTTCGAATCTGATTTGAAATGGTGTGAATGTCGCTGGCGTTTTCCCATTCACCACACCATTAATCTCTCCACAATTATCTAAGTTAATTGTCTTGTTTAAATAATTGTGGATAATATTGTCGTTGAGACCTTCAGCCTCGATTTGTATGAATCTTCTTTGATTAATCACCGGCTGAAGCGGTGATGTGAACAAGTATGCGATTCTGAATAGTGATCCATTGTTTACTGGATCAGACATTGTTCCATTTGTGTATGGGGTTACTTCAAATTGCCCAGCATTGATTTGCCCGCCAGTTCCAACATTAGAGAAACTCTGGGTGTTCAATAATGTCTTGAGATCTGCTAGTGTAATGTTAGCTGGAATGTTTGTGTATAACAGCACGTCATCGACATCATCAAATTGACGGTCGATTGTAGCAACAATACTGAATGTTCCGGTCGAACCACCAACAAATCTTAGCCATCTTTCAATCGACACTCTTGGAAACGTCGATCCAGATACGGTGTCGTTGAAGAAGATCTTATTGGTTTTGGTTGACGTGGTAACGCTAATTGATTCGAATCCGTCGAAGGGTGCCTTCTTGATTCGGAATCCCCATTTCACGATATACGTGAATGGTGATATACCAGTTGGGACGTGGAAATTGTAAACCTGGATTTCACTTCGACTGATGTATGGGAAGGCATTATTCGAATTATATAAATTGAATATTGCTTCGAGAATCAAACTATTCAATGCGAAAAATGATGGCGGTTGATCGCCTCTTTTTATCACATCTTCAGTGGAATAATCGACAAATGGCGACGCAGATATCGTCGTATCGTTTATAGTAATCGTTTGAGTGGATGCGGTTTGGCCACCACCGAATGTGAAATTGATTCTGAAACCAGCATACCCAATGTTAGTGAGGTCCCATTCGTGGCTTGCACCGTACGAACCATAGCTTCTTTGCAGTGCTGTTAAATTAACGTCAGTCAGACTATTGCAGACGGGCACTTCTTGGAAATCATATGCACAAGTATTATCTGGCCCTCCATCTTGTCCATTTGAGCCGTTGGAGCCGTTGGAGCCGTTGGAGCCGTTGGAGCCGTTTGATCCATTGGAGCCGTTTGATCCATTGGAGCCGTTTGATCCATTGGAGCCGTTTGATCCGTTGGAGCCATTAGAGCCGTTCGATCCATTAGAGCCATTAGACCCGTTTGAACCACCTGAGCCACCGCCAGGATTGCAAGGACCACATCCTCCACTGACATTTGTTGGACCAGTGCCGCCACATTCTCTAAAGAATAATCGTGTAGCTGCTGGAGTTACATTATTATATGGCACCAACATTTTGGCATTGTTTCCATCGATCTCAAATAGGAGATCTCCCAATGCAGCCGCATTTACTGTAAGCGATGGAAATTGCTTCACTCTAATTCCTAAAGTGTTCTCACCGATTTTGCTGTTGAAAAGAAAACTACCAGTATAATTCTCTACAGATGTATTTCCTTGTCCTGCACCGCCATACAATGGGCCGATGGTTTGGTCCACCAAGGCCGCAAAGTCACTGAAATTCATGTCCCACGGGACAGTCATACTTACGAAGCTATTGATATTTCCTTGTTGGATAGAAATTGGTCTTCTGAATTGGAAGGTCAATGTTCCATCTGTTAGTCTTCTATCAGTGCTCCAAGTCGAACCTAAGGCTGAACTTCCTCCTGGTCCAGAGAATGAAAAAACTTTTTCAGCATAAAATCCATCTGATTGTGCTGCTAGAACTCGACTCGTCGATGTCGTTCGAAAGATGGTGAAATCATATTCTTGACCTGCTCCACAAAAACCCGCTGGTGGCACACAATCGACGACGATACCATACCAACAGAATCCCCGATTAACATATTGTTGGATAGTGACGTTTGCGGCTGTGATGTTATCGAAAGTCGGAGTATTGTTGTATATGGCTAAGACCGCGTCCAACATCTGTTGTCTGACGTCCGCCATGTCAGAAGAATAATTGGCTCCAGCAGCTGGTTGGTCACTTAAAGCATTGTGATAGACAGAATTTGGGATACGAATTTCTGGCGACCATACTGATTCGCCCCATTCTACTGATTGTAGGGTGAATCGGAAAGCTCCACCCATTGTTCTGAATGGAAACAATAGTTCGAATCTTAATGCTGCCCCGTTTCCACTGCTTTGAAGTCTGATTGGCTCGTTCGATTCTTGTGCCCGTAGACGGGTTGCTTGTCTTTTTACGCCTTCGATTTTCTTTGCGATAAGGCGTTGTGTGTCAAGATCTCCGCTGTTTACGACGCCATTATTGTTGGTGTCTTGGCCATTAATGTAATTGATGACTTGCAGTGCATCTAGTGCCGAAACAGTCCGACTACCATTCACATCGTAGAAGAATTCTGGTTCTACGAAAGGGTCGAATTCAATGCCTCGATTTAATGCATTGATAACTAAGGGGGCATCAAGTGCCGTTACATCGCCACTATTATTGACGTCATACCGATTGCGAGGATTAGTCCACGGGAACTCCGATCGTGCTTGATTAGAATTACCCCTGATTAGGGGCTTTCCCGGATCGACGATCACGACGTCGATTTTGTTGTTTTTTGCTATTCCTTCGCATGGAAAACATTTCATTGTTCGTTTCCAATTGTGCTATTGCCCAGTCTCTGACCATTTTAAGAATTCGTGTTTGTTCTCGCGAAGCTTCACGCCTCGTAGAATAGAGAACTTGCTCTGGTAAGCAGACCTCTAGATCATTATCCAAATAAACGAATTCCCCTGTATTTTCGCTTCGTTCGATACTCTCGACAACCATTGACTGGACTAAGATACGACTCGTAACCAGAGTGATTATATTGTCAAAAGATTCATGTTCTAACTTTGGCAATGCACGACTACTCTTCCAAATATGTCGCAACGGCGTTCGGCTAAGTGCGAAAATCGGATGCTCGAACATGAACATGTCATATTGTTCACCCAATTGATAACTTTCATGCGGCTCTAATCCCAGGAACCATGCCGTGCTACCAAGTGGATATTTAGCCGAGGCCATAATTGGATTTGTTTCAGTCATAAAGAATCTCCCTCCTTATGTTTGTATATAGCAAGGGCTTGAGAAACAACCATGTCCCTCAAGCCCTTGAGTCGCTCACTGTCTGGATTATGTACGTTACGGACGAACCGCAACATGTTCAACGCTCGGCCCGGTCCCAACAAGCTCAACCCGCACTCCAGCCGCGTCTTCGACCTTCGCAATGAAACTGTGAACCTTGTCGCCAAGTTCATCCCAATTGTTCTTGCCATAACAAGACCAATCAACATAATTCGCGAAGTTCAAAGCAATTTTCGTGGCCCCGTTGACCATTGCAGCTTGGCGGAACTGAATATCTGACCACTCGAACACCCGTCGAAGCCTCTTCGTGACCGTTGTTAGCTCTCCGGCCATCGCTTCGGGTGGAGCACCGCATCGAGTCGCGACTTCCTCCCAAGTGATCTCCTTGCTGTCGGAGTAGGGGTCGCCGCTGTAGCCAACAGTCTTGCCCTTTTCTACCACATTCCCAACTCGAATTGGATAGGGCCTGATCACCATGTAAACGTCGCCAATAACTTGATGGGGCAGCCCCATATCAGCGACTGATTGCAAAGCTGTACATTGACGGCTTGTGCAATTCGGGTATTGATTCCCGTGATTGATATCAAGCCCAAAACCTTGGGAGCCTTCATGGAGAATAGTGCGACCGGTGGTTAAATATTGCATCAACAGATCGGGCAGATACTTGCTTTTGGAGCCAAGACGATCAGCAAGAAAACCCGGAGCGAAGAAGGACAGATCTTCGTAGTCTCCAGCCAGCTTGACATCTGGTCCTCGCATCACTTTATCAGCTAAAAAGGCTCCGCAGCCTTGCATTGTGCTGGCAATGTGCTTTGTACCGCCCTTGAGTTCGGATTCACGCTCTTTGTGTTCTTGCGTGATCACTCCGGCTCTTGGATGGACGGTTAAGTTCGGGTTGCCGCATTCTTTCAGTTCTTTGAGCAGCTGGTCGACGGTGAATGCTGCTCCTGCTCCGACAACGACTTCTGGTGAGTAGTTGTCGAGTTTGTTAAGGATCGTGGAGCTTGGCAGGGCTTTTGCGACGAATTTTGTTCCGTCCGGGAGAATGGCGGTGTGGCCTGCGTTTGCCATGTTGGTGCAACTGATGACTTCGGGCCTGTCTCGCCATGCAAGGTATGAGTTGATCAGACCTTTGCCAGTTGAGCCATGTTGTCCGTCTACGACGAGGTTAATTTTTCCAAGTTTCATAGTATCTCTGTAATGAAATGAAGTTAAGTGACGTCTGATATCAAAATGGTTTTCGGTCTTTTCTGAGGGTCTTGTTCCACCATTTAGAATACCTATTAAATTCTGTGTATGCCCAGCCCATTGAGATGCACAGTCCGACTGGAACCATCAATGGGTCTATGAAGAGTCCTGCTAGCGGAGCTAAGATGAACAATAAATGCACTAACATGATTCTGAATGACCAGAACAGACCACCTTTCACTTTCCACGCCGGATAAAATTCGGGCTGTTCGTTCATTTCAGTCCCAGATCGTTCTTATGCTGGTTGTTTCGCAAGCTTGAGGGCTTCCGAAGCTTGAGGGCTTCCGAAGCTTCGATGATTTTCCAGTCAGATTCAACGTCAGCATTGAATGGAAGAGCCATTTTCGTCGCACAAATCTTTTTCGCGATTGTGCAGATCAGCCCTTGGGATTCATCAAACCGGATATAATCTGGTCTGTAGCCCTTGGCGATTGAATCTAAAAGCTGCAGGGTCTCTTTGTCCTTGAGACCGTGACCTGAAAGGTTCCAACCAATAGTTACTTGTTGGTTGAGGTTGTTTTTCAGAAAGTCAGAGCACATCCGCAAGTCTTTGAGCAAGACTTGCGGGTTATCCGTTTTCAT
>Ga0307935_1000648_pt1 | contig 14573 bp, 14 predicted proteins | sample OrgLakmetageno92_FD_201827 | JGI IMG/M metagenome (GOLD analysis project Ga0307935, IMG submission 201827) | Saline water microbial communities from Organic Lake, Antarctica - #92 | ecosystem: Environmental > Aquatic > Non-marine Saline and Alkaline > Saline | place: Antarctica: Organic Lake...
AAAACAAAAAATCAAAAATATTTTTAATATTTAATGAATAATGACATGAAAAAGATAATTTTGTAAATAAATGAAAGGTTTTAAATAAAAGTTTTATTTTTGGACACCGGTGAGTTAACAATAGCCTGACTTTGTCCAAAAGACGTTGTCTTTAAAGATTGATATGTTATAATATAATTAGTTATAATATAATTAGTTATAATATAACATATGAATGCGTTGGAATTAATGAAAAAATTATATGATAATCGTTGCGAAGAATCATTAAAATTAATAAATTTTATAATAACAGATAATGGAAAAGAAACGACACATATAATTCATAAGCTAGTAGCAGAATATTATTTTCAAAATTGGAAAGTGATAGAATTAGATTGTAAAGAAAATGAAGGTAAAATTTATGTGAATTATGATAATGGAATATTTGACGATATAATGACAATAAATGGAGAATTATTTGATGACATAATAAACTTTTTTTATTGTGACAAAATAACAATAAATAAATATAGTTTTTTGGAATTGATAAAATTAGCAGAGTTTGCAAAAAAAAATCTAATAAATGAATGTGGAATATATGAAAAAATAGAAAATAAAATATTCACATTAATAAAAAAAATAAAAATAAAATTAATCAAAGGATCAATATTTAAACCAAATGATTTAGATTTTTGTAATATAAATAATGAAAATAATTTAGTGAATTTTTATAATAATGATGAAAAAAATATTCAAGCATGGTGGGAATTAAATATGTCCATAGGTAATAAAATTGATTTGATAAAAATACAAAATATTAATAGAGAATTTTTAATGAAAGAATTAGAATATATATACACAATGACATTTATGGAAAATTGCAAAAAAATAGATGTATATATGAAAGATACAAATATTGATAATGAATTAATAGATTTAGAAAAAATAACTGAAGAAATATTGATTCAAGTAAGAGAAAAATATAAATATCACAGAAAGATACCTTATAATAATAAAAACAGAAATTATGATAAATTTTCTAGTAGTGATAAAAATAATCTTTCATTAGTAAAATTAAATAATTATATAGATAAAGTATGTGTATATCAATTAGCATTTTTAAACATAGAATATTTAAATCTTGACATAAAAGGACTAAAAAAAAAATATATCAAATATAATCAATATAATTTAAAATATCCATGTGCTGTTATAAAAGAATTATGTTATAATATGTCTGATATAAATCTAATTTTATGTAATGAAAATAAAAATGAATCAAAAACATTAAAATGTAATATTGCAAAAAATTATTTTAAAAATTTTAACCTTGAAGTGGTAAAAATGACAGATGGAAAATTAAATTATTTGATTAATAATAATTTATATGATGATAATTCAAAAAAATTAAATACATTAATAAATTATAATATGTTCAATGATATAATTGAATATATAACAAATTATACAGAAATAAAAACAAAGTATAATTTTTATGAATTAATAAGACTAGGATATTTTATAAAAAAAAACATGTTAAATAGTGAAGAGTTATTATGTAATGTATCAGAAAAAATAAATTATATGAAAAATAAAATAAATATATTAAATCATGAATATTATAAAAAAATTATAAGTGAAAATAATTTAGACAATAAATATTTAGATAATTTGGCACATAATTTAAATGACAATGATTTAGGACAAATAAAAAATCTAGAAAATCTCGAGTTAATATTTAAAAAAAATCAAATGTTCATGATGAATGATGATGAATATATATTAAATATGATAGCAATTAAAAAATATTATAATTTAGATAATATAAAAACAAAAATAGATGACTATTCACGAATAGATTATGTAACATATTTTACTTTAGCGATATTAAATAAAAAATTCATGGATATAAATTTAGATGAAGCAAAAAAATATTTATTACAATGCAATGCAAACAATTTAGCAATTTGTTATTTAGCAATAAGTGAAATAATAAAATGGAAATAGAATAAATAAATTAAGGATTAAATATCAATTATAATTTCTAATTTCTGTATGGAATTGCTCTTCATAAAATTTCAAACCATTGAATAATAATTTTGTTCGTGAAATACTCAATGTTAATATTTTGAGACATTTAAAATCAATAATACCGCCTTTATCTACTAACAAAGATAATAACTTTTGACTACGGGAATAATTGCAAATATTATACATATCTTCTTGTTTAATTTTATAATTTTTATTTATTTTGAAAAAATTTTTATAAGTAATAAATTCTCCATGTGATTTAATAATTTGACTAAATATTTTATCAGGATTCATTGCAAATTTGTATCTTAGTGGCTTATAATTTTTATTTTTAATTAAAAATTTCTGATAAATATTATCGTCAATAATAATATTAAATCTTTCAATATTTGGTAATTCTATATTATAACAAGCAAAAAATTTAACAGTAGTATAATCAGGAACAAATCCAAAATCAATAAATAACTCAAATATATTAAAAATATTATTGATAATTTTTTTTGCAGATTTAAAATCGTGATAGTTACAATTTATTTGGTCACATTCATATTTATATCTGGCTTCAAGACAATCATTAGCGGGTTTAAATTTATAATTAAGTGCATACATGATTCTATCTTGGTTAGAATATCTACATGCATATTTAAGGCATTGATGTTCGGGGAGGAAATTGTATTCATAATCCAAAATAATTTTATTAATAATATCATGAAAATCTAGATCATTAGTATGAGCAAAAATAGAACTAACAATATCATCATTAATAATATTATAATTTAAAATCATCATAAAATAAGTTTTGAAATTTTTATTAGAAGAAAAATGTTCAATGAAATATTTTATTTTATCAACTTTATATGTGCAATTATTCAATATATATTTAATTTGCTCAAAATTGACAGTATTGTTGATATATTGTTTGTCAAGATTTTTAATAAGAAGATAGAGTCCCGATGAAAATCGTGAATTATAATAGTATGAACCAGGAGTAATATCTTCATATATATCAATTTTTTTATTGATGATTTGTAACAACTTAATCATTTCGTTTGCTTTTAATTTTACGAAAAATGAAACATGTATTGGCTTATAAATATTATAAATATTAAATATGTCAGTCCAATTATCTTCTTTTCTACGGAAATCATATTTTATAAAGTTTTGTATAATTTTCGTATAATTATGAAACAACTTGTCTGGATATTTTATTTTTTTATCTAAACTATTGACAAAAGAAACAAGCACAGGAACAGAAAATGAATACATTTCTTGATGTCCAAGAAGAATAGATTGGTAAATATTATCCATATGAAATATATACTATTAAATATAAAAGAAACGATAACAATAATTTAAAATATCAATTTTAATTTATATTATTTAATATTTTTAAATATAAAATAATATAAATGTCTATTATTTTTTGACATCAATTTTAAATTTATTTTGATATGATTTCAAAGCAAAATCTAAGAGATTTGAATTAGTTCTACATAAATGTGTCATATTTAGAAGACATTTATAATTAACAAAACTACCCCGTTTGACTAAAAAATCTAAAACTGCACGATTAGAACATTTCTTACAAATATCTGCCATATGATCTTCTGTAAGAATAAAATCTTTATTTTTTTTGAAAAAATTTTTATATGCTTGAATAGTTGAATCACACGAATAAATTATATAAAACTGTTCTTCGAGCGTCATATTATATTTATATCTTTTTGGAATATATTTTCCATTAAAGCTGATGAACTTTTTGTAAATACCGTAATCAATATTAATATCATATTTATGAATATTAGGTAATTCAATGGAATGTTCGGCAAATTTAATAACATCATTATATGTAGGCTCATAACCATATGTTATGAACAGATTAAAAACATTATCTATAAAAGGATGTATATTATTTTTGATATATTTTTCGCCATCATAATCTGGCGACGCTCCTAAACGACCAATTAAAATATTTAAAAGTCCAGTATCTGGTTTAATTTTGAAGTCAAGGACAAATTTAATTCGTTTTGCATCACAATATCTGCAAACAGATTTAAGACACTCAAAATCAACCATAATATTATTTTGTTGTATTATTTTATCAACAATTTCACCAATATCATTATCATTAAGAATAATTAATAAATGGTATAATATATCGGCATCAATAAAATCATTATTATCTAATAATAATACAAAACACATTTTAAAATTATCAATACAAGAGAAATGTGAACTAGTATAATTATATCTATGATGAGGAACATATCCTTTTTTAGTTTTAATAATATGTTCTTTTTTAATTTGAATATTAGAAATAATATATTTAATTTCATCAAGAACAAGTGTATTGTTTGATATTGCATTATTAATTTTATTAAACAAATCATATATATATGAATTGTCTTTATCTTTAACAAGCCTATTATTTTTATATAAAAATGGTTCAACATTTATTTTTCCATCTAGATTACTTCTTAATATTGTAGTAAGTAAATACATTTGATTAATATTTAATTTAGTAAAAAAAGGAATATTATTAGGTTTGTAAAATTTATAAATATCTAAAAGAGGTGTATATGAATGTAACAAAATTCCATTTTCATCAAGAGAATCATTAAAGTTCATAATGAAACGAATAATATTTTCATAAAAAATATCAGGATATACATCATCATTATCAATGCTTTCAATTAATGATATAAATTCAGATAATGGTCTACATAAATATAAACTATAAGCATCAGGATCAGACGAAATTAAAAGTTCATATACTGCGTAGTATGGATTATTATTGTTCATTTATAATATAATTTATATGTATAATACATAAATATTTGCAAAAGGTTAATAAGTCAATTTTATTAATTAGGTTGTTGTAATATCAGTTCTTTTCATAAATCAATTTATTAAATGAAAATAAATTAATTTAATTTTAAAATAAACAAAGAAAAAATGTAATAATTAGTAAACAAATAATAAAATATCTAAAAATATTAGAGAACTAAATATTTATTATAATGTAATATAAATAATTAAATATAAAATGAATGATTAATCTTTTTCAATTTCAGTATTAAATTGTTCTTCATAAAAAATTAAACCATCAAAAAATAATTTTGTCCTTGAAATATTCCTTGTTAAATTTTCGATACATTTAAAATCAATAATAGCGCCATTATCAACTAACAAAGATAATAATTTTTGACTCTGAGTATAATCACAAATGTCATGCATATGTTCTTGTTTAATTATGAACTCTTTATTTTTTTTGAAAAATTTTTTATAAGTATTAATATCAGCCTTTGACATAATAATTTGGTTAAATGTTTCATCAAGATTCATTACAAATTTATAATTTGATGGTTTATATTTTTTATTATTAAATAAAAATCTTTTATAAATATTATAATCAAGAACAATATTAAATCTATCAATATTTGGTAATTCTATACCAAAATCGGCAAATATTTTAACAGTATCATAATCAGGAACAAAACCATATTTGATAAACAATTCAAAAATATAAAAAATATCATTATTAAGAATATTTTTCAATTTGACATCAGTATTAGATTTACAGGTTTGATTTATATATTCTATATTATATTCGTATCTATATTCTAGACATTTATTAGTAGGTTTAAGTTTGTAACCAAGTGCAAACATAATTCTATCTCGTTTAGAATGCAAACATGCATATTCAAGACATTTATGTTCTGAAAGTATTTCGTATTCATAATTATTAACTATCTTATCAATAATGTCATAAAAATCTAAATTAATTGTATAAGCGAAAATATGACTAACAGTATCATCATTGATAACGATATTATCCAAAATAATCATGAAAAAAAATTTAAAATTAATATTCTTATAAAAATGTTTAATTAGATGATTTATATCAGATTGAACAAAAACACAATTTTGTAATATATATTTTATTTGTTCAACATCAACAGATTTATTATTATATTCTTTATTGAGTTTTTTAACAATTTCATAAAGAGCCGGTTTTTTATGATATTTTGAAATTCTAAATTCAAATACTTCACTTATTACTTCAATATAGATTTTTTTGTCAATTAATTGCAATAATTTAATCATATGTTTTGAATTTAATTCTGTAAAGAATGGTATAGTATCTGGTTTATAAATATTATAAATATTAAATATATCGGTCCAATTATCATCAATTTGTTTATTACAATTGCGCCTTATAAATTTGTGTAAAATTGTTGTATAATTAATAAATAGAATTTCAGGATATGTTTTGTTTTTGTCTAAACTATTAATAAATGAAACAAGTGTTGGAACAGTATATGAATATATCTGTTTATCATTTGAAAGAATTGCTTGGAAAATTTTGTCATTCATTTAATTATTGATATTATGATATTTTATTTAGAATGATGAAAATCTACAATAATTTTAAATATCAATTTTAATTATCGTTTATAATGTCTGATATTAAAAATATGAAATAATATAAATAATAATCATTTTTTAACATAAATTTTAAATTTTTGTTGATAACACAACATGGCATATTCTAATAATTTCACATTACTAACTTTTTTTGGATCCAACATATTTATAAGACATTTAAAATTAACAAAACCTCCACGTTTAACTAAAAAGTTCAGAACTGCGTAATTTGAACACACAGCACAAATATGTTCCATATGTTCTTGTGTAAGTATAAATCCTTTATTTCTTATAAAAAATTTTTTATATGTTTGAAGATTTACATTATTTTTATAAATTATTATGAATTCTTCTTCAGCTGATATATTATATTTGTATCTTATAGGAATATATTTATTATTATTTCTGAGAAATAGTTCATAAATATTTGAATCAATGTTAATATTATGTTCATTAATATTTGGCAATTCAATATTACATTTAGCAAATTTCTCAACATCTTGATATGTAGGTTTATATCCATATGTAACAAACATGTCAAAAATATCATCTATTGGATTAATAACTAGATTATTCTAATCTAAATCAAACCATTTAATAAAAATATCAAAAAGTTCAGTGGTAGGTTTAATTTTGAAGTCAAGAATGAATTTAATTTTAGCTACATCACCATATCTACAAATATATTTTAAACAGGCATAATCAATCGTGATATTATTTCGCAGCATTATTTTATTAATTATTAAATCAAGATCATCATAATTAATAAAATTTAATAAACAGCATAACATATCAATATCAATAATAAAATTATTATTATCTAACAATAGTGAAAAACACATTTGAAAATTATTAACATAATATAATTCTGGAACAAAATGATCTTGTAAATCATCTTCACCAATAATATCTGTTTTTTCAATTTGAATATTAGAAATTATATATTTAATTTTATCAATATACTGCGTAGTATATGAATTATTCAATTTAGCATTATTTATTTTTACAAACAAATCATATATATAGGAATTATCACTTTCAACTGAATAATGATTATTATGTCTATAATAATGATATATATATTTGTATCGTTTCATATTTATTTTTATATTTGAATTGTCAGTAGATTTAATTATCGAAATAATAAGATGCATTTGATCAATGTTTAATTTAGTAAAAAAAGGTATTGAAACAAATTTATAAAATTTAAATATATTAAAAAGTGGTGTGTATGATTGTAACAAAATACCATTTTTATCAAGAGAAACATCATAATTCATAATATAATAAATAACATTATAGAAAAGTAAATTTGGATATGAAACATTAGTGTCAAGTGTATCTATTAATGTAATAAATTCAGATAATGGTCTAGACAAAAAATAACATTCTACAAGATCACAAGAAATTAAAAGGTCGTATAATGGTTTATTGTCATTAATTTTTTTTTTATAATAAATATATTGTGTAGTATATATGATAAATATGATATTAAAATATTTACAATGAGTTAACAAGTCAATTTTTTAATTTGAAAATTCATAAAAAAATGGTTATTTATTACACATATCAAAAATATATTTTTTAATTATATTAAAAAGTAATATTAAAAGTAAAATAACAAATATAAGCACAACCAGAATAAAACTGAGTAAAAATAACAAAGAAACAATAAAACAACTTAACAGAAAGAATGAAAAAATATGAATAAATATCATAGAAACATATATAATAAAAACAATAAAAATTTTTGCATCAATAGAGGTTTTAAAATTAACATCATAATATTTATACAAAAATACTATTAAAGATGTTGATGATAAAAAAGAAACAAAAAAACCAATAATAGAGATTAAACAAATAATAGAGATAGACATAATAATAGATAAAATAATGAAATATCTAAAAATATTAATAATAAAATATTTAGTATTACTTTTTGATCTTTTAATAAAACTATTCATAGATTCAACATGATGTGTATTAGATGAAATATTTGTTAACATTAATAATAATTAATATTATAAAATAGATAAATATAGCAAAAAAATTTCAAATTTATTGAAGGAATAAAGAAATAAAATTTATGATAAATATAGATTAAATTTTATCAGTGTTATTTTGAATCTATTTCAGCTTTTTTGAATTTAGAAGATTTGAAATATGGATCATCAATGTCTATTGCATGACTTACATCTTGAAGAGCAGCTTTATATTCTTCTTCGGTGAAATCATTTTCAACTTGAAATGCCTTTCTTGCTTCCTCAATATTTACAAATTTAGTAATATCAATTGCAACTTTAGCCGAAATAATATTAACAAGAGCATTGACACCGAAATAATCTGCAACATTAATAAGTGTGCCTAAAGAGGAAAAATTATTATCATATTCAGATAGAAAATTACAAGTCCATTCAGAAAAATAATCATGTAATGGAACACCAACCTTTAAAGGTTTTGGAGGTAAATTTTCAAGTCTCTCTTCATAATAGAAATGTCTACAAAATGTAAAAATTTTATTCATAATTACTTCATTAATTGATTCATGACCATGGGCACAATTTAGATCTACAACATCTTCAAAATTTGCAGAAATTGCAAGTATATGTTTATCATCATCATCATCATCAGGTTCCTCAAAGATTTTCTGCAAGAATTGAGAATGAGTATTGTAATCTTCAGACTCGTAATAATTTATAATATCTGGATCATCATTTATGTGGCTAGAAATTAAATATCGCTTATTAAGCTGAAAATCTGTAATATTATAATCACAATCAATAATTCTGATAGTGAGATCATAATCAGAATCCAAGTTGATTATTTTAGGTTTTATTGTATTAAAATTATTCATTATGAGTAGTTTAGTTGTTATTTATTATTTATTAATATATTTGTTGTTTATTAATGATTATATACAATAGAGAGCATAGAGAATAAAAAAATCAATTTTTTATTATAAATTAATTCTAATAATAATGATAATACATACAGTTAATAAAAACATTGATCTAGATATGATTATTGTTAAATATCATTAGATTCAGAATTAAGAGGAATAGGTTGAGTATGTTGTTGTGATTGTTCGACAGGAATATAGCGAATATGAGGTTCTTTTGGAATATCATTATAATCATCAGAATTAAGAGGAATAGCTTGATTATTTTGTTGTGATTGTTCGACAGGAATATGAGGTTCTTTTGGAATATCATCAGAATCATCAGAATTAAGAGGAATAGGTTGATTATGGTATTGTGATTGTTCAATAGGAATATGTTTTGATGAATTATTTATATTAGGATCATTGTATGTATATTCTTCAGGTCCATATAAAAGTTCTTTAGTTCGTTGACCATATATTTGTCCATGTTTATCAATTAAAGTTCGTGCATTTTTAATAACAGGTTTAGAAAGAGCATTAACAACAGGTTTAGACATTTTACCAACTTTAACAAGTTTAGAACCGACATTAACAAGAGTTTTTGAAGTTTTAGCACCAATACCAAGGGCTTTACCAATACTTTTAAATAGTAATTTAGCCCCGACTTTTAAAAAAGGTTTAGCAATAGAGCCGACGCCAGTGAGAACATCACCAACATATGGAAACAATCCAAGAATAGAAACAATAACTCCAAGAATATCAAAACGAGTAACATTATAAACAAGATTGAAAACATCAAAAACAAAACTAGCAATAATACCAACAGGAGGAGGAATTAAAACAACAAGTATGCCAACAATAGAAAAAAGAAAATCGATGATTTCAAGACCCCAATAAACAATATTAGAAATCCATCCAGGATAATTTTTATATATATATTGTTCTATACTATATATAGGGAAAACATACCAACCAATAATCCATTTAGTCCATTCCCATGTATCACTAATAACTCCGGCACCCTTTTGAGAAAAATATTGATTGTTAATAATTTTTTGAATAAGATCATTATTTTCTAAAGAATTACAAAAAGCATGATCATTAGATTTATGTTGAAAAGTTCCTAAAAAATTATAAATTTTATCATCATCGATATTTATTTTATTATTTTTATTAAAGTCATTAATAATTTTAATATTTTTGATAATGGATAATTTATGTTGATGTGCATTTTTCTTGACACCATAAAATTCCCATAAAAATTTTAAAAATATAGGATCATTTATTTCTGATACAAAATTGCCATCAATTTTGTTAAAAACGGATAAATATCTTGTGCCATCATTAAATTTATATAAATATATAGTTTCTGGTTCTTGTGATGAAATTAGACTATCAATATAGTTAAATTTATTATAAATATGTTCAGAATTACATTTATGAATTTTTTTATTATATAAATTTGCAATATACTTACAATAAATCATAATATATATAGTAATATTATAATAAAATAAAAAAAAAATATATAATCTAATATTATATAATATAATGAATAATCAAGAAATAAATAAATATGCAGTATTATTGCTAGTAACAGTAGCAGTAGGAGGAGCTTATTATTACAATCACACAAAAAATTTACAAGAAGATGGAAAAACAGCAGGTCCAGGAGAATATTCAGATACAGGAAGTTATAAAAATATAACACCAATGAAACATGATTTATTTAAACAAATAACATTAGACTTTACACCAGTTTTAATAATAATATTATTGAATTTAGTATTATCAACTGGAAATAGTGAAATGACAAATATTATTTCATTTAATAATTTTGAAAGTTTCAGAAATAGTGCAGTAGGAAGAACATCAATATCATTATTAGGTTATGGATTATTTTATCAAATAATTCAACCATATTTAGTAAATAAATTAAGAAGATTTTAAAAAAAATGAATTTAAAAAGATATGTGAATAATTCTTATATATAAAAAGGATTATTCATATGATAAATAGAAATTTAAACTATAAAGGAAAAATAAATTTAATAATAGGTCCAATGTTTTCAGGAAAAACTTCAGAATTAATAAATAATTTTGAACGTTATGAAATAGGGGGTAAAAAATGCATCATGATTAAACATAGTTTTGATATGAGATATAATAATAATGAACATAAGAATGTGTTAATAACTCACAATGGAATAAAAATGCATGGTGTAGTTAGCAGCACTTTAAAAGAATTAGATGAAGAAATTAGTAAATATGATGTTATATGTATAGATGAAATACAATTCTTCAATGATGCTATTATATATTGTGAAAAATGGGCAAATGAAGGGAAAATAGTAGAAGCATGTGGTTTAAATGGAACATATGAAAGAAAACCATTTGAAATAATAAGTAAATTATTGCCATTGGTAGAAAATTTAAAATTTAAAAATGCAATATGTAGAAAGAATGGTAATAATGCATATTTTTCAAAATTAAAAACAAATACGCAGGATGAAAGCATGAATGACAAACATATAAAATCAACAAAAAAGCAAAAAACAAATATAAGAATAGGTGGAATGGATGAATATGAAGCAGTTGATCGTGAATATTATTTTATTGACAATATAGCACTATAATATATATTAAATATATCAATTATATTATAATACAAATGAAAAAATGTATAGAAAATCAAGAGATTAGCATACATAGAGGAATATTAATAAATTTAATATATGTAATATCTTTATTACAGAAAAAACTTGTAAAAAAAAATCTAATAATAAATAATAAAAAATATCGAGATATAATTAAAAAAATATATCCAAATATTTCGATAAATAAAAAGAATGACAATGAAAAATATTATTTTAATATAAGGAAAATAACAAAAAAACAAGATTATATTATAGATTATCTTGAAAATTATAAAAAAATAAATGCAAAAAGTGTATTTCTTGTTCCATGGTCTGATCCAATTGATCCTTTAATTATTTTTAAATATAATGAAAAATATAATATAAATTCTGATATAATTAAAAACCAAATACAAATTTTTAATTGTAATCAAAGAAATAATTATAAAAATAAAAATGATATATGGGATAATTATATTGAAATCTATATGCTTGAAAATATAATAAAATATACAGATAATAAAAAATTAGAAAATATAATAAATGATAAAAAATATATTATATATACAAATTTACATAAATTATTACAAAAAAGTTGTGATAAATCATATAATTCATTAAATAATGAATTATATTTCCAAGCTGAACCATATACTGTCGTAGCATATGAAAAATATGAAAAGAAAAATCCAGATTTAACAAACAAAGAAGTCATAAATAATATCAAACATAAATACAATGAAATTATAATTAAATTAACACAAAATTATATTAAAAAAATTAAAAATTTAAAAAAAATTAATCAAGATAATATAGAAGACTTGAAAAATACAAAACTAGTTAGTCAAAATGATATTGAAGAATTAATTAAAATAATGAATGAAAAAATAAGATATATAAATAATATTAAAAATTAAAAATTAAAAATATCTCTTTGTATTAATATACATATAAAAATCATGAATAATAAAGTGTCCGAAACATTTGAAATGAGTAGAAATTTTAACGAAATAGTTAATAATATTGATGTTGCTTTAAAAATGAATGGTAGATTATCATCTATGATAAAAGGAATGAGTTTAGATTTCAGTAAAATAAGCTTGGTAAAATTATCAAATTTAAAAGAATTAACAACTCAATTAATTGATGTGGATAGAGAATTTTCAAATCTTGAATCAAATAAATTATTTATACCATATATTAATAATAATAAAAATTCATGGAATGATTTGAAAACAAATCTTGGGAAGTTACAATCATTTGTTTTTTTAAGTAAAATATCAAAAGAAACAGATTGTAATAAAGTAATAGAAGTATTGGTTGATGGAATGAATAAAAAATTAAAAACAGTAAATACAATAATGGAAAATGATATTGAAATGAAAAATAATGGAACAGATGTAACTGTTGGAATTGGCAATAATCCAGGAACACAACCAAGAACAAATTTAGAACCAAGAACAAATTTAGAACCAAGAGCAACTTTGACTCCAGAAGATTTAATAAGACAAAGAGAAAATTTAAGGAAAAATCCATCAAATATGGCAGGTGGGTATGATGAAATATTTGAACATAATAGTAATAATTATTTAGGTAAAGGAATGGATGATGTATATAAAAAAAAATATTACAAATATAAAAATAAATACCTAAATTTGAAACAATAAATAATGAAGCAATAATATAATATTATAATATAAATAATATTATATTATGGATAAAAATTTAATAATAAAACAAATGTCAGCAAAATTGAAATTAAATAATGATGCAATAAATAAATTAATAAAAAAATTTGATAATTATGATTTGGACATTGAAAAAGGAAAAAATATAAATGCATTAATAAAATTAGATGACGAAATATCAAATTTTGAAAAAAAAATAACAAGTGAATCAGCTATAAAAAATTATGAATTATTAAAATATAATTTAGCAGAGATGCAAATATCATCGATTATGAAAAAAAATCACTGTGATGATACTATAAATGATTTTATAACTCTTATAAATAAAAAAATAAGTTTAGTGAATACTATTAAAAGCGAAAATCTACAAGTTGGTGGAGGAAATATATCAAATGAAAATCAAAAAAAATATTTATTAAATTATGCAAAATATATGTATAAATATATAAATGAAATAAATATTAAGTAATATATTAATCCTAAATCATAATAATTCAAAATATTAATAAAAAAAATTGAGTCTCCAACCTAATTTTATTTTTATATTTTGTTTATTTCATAAACAAAATATAAAAAAAAAATTGAAATATTATATATATTAATGATATATCTATCTAATAGCATTAATAAATAAGTTTTATCTTGGATATGAAAAATGGATTATAAAAATATAATATGTACAGATATATTTACAATAATCATAACATATGCAGATTTAGAAACATTAAAAAATATTAGTCTACTTAACCAAGAATATTACGAAATGATAAGAAACTACACACCAAATATAGATGTAAAAGTATCAGACGAAATAGCTATGAAAGATTCAATAATAAAATTATTTATGGACAAGAGAAAAGACATGATATATAGAGGTGGGATAACAAAGTGGAGATATTTTATAAACACAATCGAAACAATAACCAATAAA
>Ga0307935_1000650_pt1 | contig 14557 bp, 8 predicted proteins | sample OrgLakmetageno92_FD_201827 | JGI IMG/M metagenome (GOLD analysis project Ga0307935, IMG submission 201827) | Saline water microbial communities from Organic Lake, Antarctica - #92 | ecosystem: Environmental > Aquatic > Non-marine Saline and Alkaline > Saline | place: Antarctica: Organic Lake...
GGAAGTTCACCTCCAAGGTCGCTGGGTTGTAGCGCATACCGTTGCATTCCTCGCAGTGAACCCAAGTCGATGGGAGGAAATCCATTTCGAGTTTCACCCGGCCGTTGCCATTGCACTCGGCACAGCGGCCGCCGTTGGTGTTGAAGGAAAAACGTGAGGCATCGAATCCGCGCATGCGAGCTTCCGGGAGCTGGGCGAAGAGCGCGCGAATGTGATCGAAGACTTTGACATAGGTCGCCGGGCAGGAGCGGGAGGTTTTGCCGATGGGCGATTGGTCGACTTCGTAAACAGATTTGATGTCCTTGTTTCCGGAGACGGATTTGTAGCGTTTTACCCCTTTTGCTTTCTGCTTCCCTCCGACCATCGCAGCAGGAGCGATGGCCTGATGGAGTATGGTTGATTTTCCGGAGCCGGATATGCCGGTAAGGACGGTGAGGCGGGCGAGGGGAATGTTGACGTCGACATCCTTGAGGTTGTTGGCGTGGCAGCCTTTGACTTTGAGGTGGGGGTGGGTTTTGCCGATGGCGCGCCGCTTGCCACGGATGGGGTGGTGGAGCGGGGTGGAGAGAGCTCGGTAGGTTGGGGAGTTTGCTAGTGCCGAGTGATCAGTGATCAGTGAGGATTTGCCCTTCGGGTCCTTGGATTTTCTTCCACTGATCACTGCTAACTGATCACTCGGCACTTTGGGCGGTAATCCTTGGTAAACTATCTCGCCACCCAAACGCCCGGCGCCGGGGCCGAGGTCGATCAAGTGATCGGCAGCCGCTATGGTGTCTTCGTCGTGCTCTACGATGATGAGGGAGTTGCCTTGGTCGCGGAGGGCCATCAAGGTTTTGAGGAGGGCGGCATTATCGCGTGGGTGGAGGCCGATGGTTGGTTCGTCGAGGACGTATAGGACACCGCGGAGGTTGGAACCGAGTTGGGCGGCGAGGCGGATGCGTTGGGATTCACCACCGGAGAGAGTGTTTCCGGAACGGTTGAGGTGGAGGTATCCGAGGCCGACTTCTTGGAGAAAACTGAGGCGTTGGGAAATTTCCGGGAGGATGTCGCGGGCGATGAGTTTTTCGCGAGGGGTGGTGATTTTAAGTTTTTTGAAATGCTCTTCGGCTTCGTCGATCGAGAGTTGGGAAAGATCTGAAATCGCGGTATTTTTGAGACTGACTGCCGAACCGACTGGGTTGATTCTAGAGCCTGCGCAGGAAGGGCATTCGATGAGTTCAGCCTGATCCATTTTGTCAATGGAGCGGTCGGCATCGAGTTCCGCTTCCAATACGGAATCGAAACGTGAGGTATCAAGGTAGCGCTGGCGCTTTGCGACTTTTCCGTGACCGCGACATTCCCTGCACCAACCATGTGGAGAGTTGAAGGAGAAGAGGCGTGGGTCGAGCTCTTCGAAGGAGCGGTTACAGGAAGGGCAGCTTGCTTCGATGGATAAAAGCACGAATTTTTTCTCCGCGGTGAAGAGTTTGATCAGGCCTTTGCCGATGTCTAAGCCTTTGGAGATTGAGTTTGCTAGCTCCAAGTTTTCAGTTTTCAGGGAAGAGCCTATTTTTTCACCTTTTTCTTTCCTTCCGACTGAACACTGAAAACTAGCGATCTGAACATCAATATCGTGTTCTACGAAACGTTCGAGGCGGGTGAATGATTCAGCTTCTTTGAATTGTCGGTCAACGAGGAGGGTGGTGTAGCCGTGGTTCACGGCCCATTGGGCGACTTCGGTGTGGTAGCCTTTTTTAGCTCGGATGAGTGGCGCAAGGATTTTGATGGGGCCTTTTTTGAGCTCGGCACGGATGGTTTTTTCGATGGCGGCGAGAGATTGCTTTTCAACCGGGATGTGGCAATCGGGACAGTGAAGTGTTCCGATTTTCGAGTAGAGGAGGCGAATGAAGTTCCAGAGCTCGGTGACGGTGGCGACGGTGGATTTACCACCTCCTTGGGAAACGCGTTGTTCGATGGCGACGGTGGGAGGGAGGCCCTGAAGTTGGTCGAGTTCGGGCTTCTCAAGTTGCTCGGCGAACTGGCGTGCGTAGGCGGACATGGAGTCGAGGAAGCGGCGCTGGCCTTCTGCGAACAGGATGTCGAAGGCGAGTGTGGATTTTCCGGAGCCGGAGAGGCCGGAGATGACGACCAACTGGTCGCGGGGGATGTCTACGTTGATGTTTTTGAGATTGTGGTGGCGTGCGCCGCGTAAAGTGATCAGTGCCGAGTGATTTGAGGCGAAGTTGGTAGAGGTTTGCGCCTCGATGTCGCTTCGCTCCATTGTGATCAGTGAAGAATTTGCGGCTGCGCCGGAGGTGGGAATATCTATGGTTGTCGCGATTTCCAAATCGCGGTTCCTTTCGTTGCCGCGGGCGGCTTTGCCCAGGGCTTGGCGGATGTAATGAGCGGTTGGGGTTTTGAGTTTGGCTATTTTTTCGGGGGTGCCCTGGGCGACGAGTTGGCCGCCGTGTTTTCCGGCTTCGGGGCCGAGGTCGAGGATCCAGTCGGCGGATTTTATGACGTCGAGGTTGTGCTCGATAACGAGCAGAGAGTGTCCGGACTCGACGAGTTTTTGGAAAACAGCGAGCAGGTTCTCAATGTCTGAGAAGTGTAGGCCAGTGGTGGGCTCATCGAGGATTAAGAGTTTTGAACTTTGAGCGTTGAGTGTGGAGGAAGCGGAGAGAAGTTGGCAGAGTTTGAGGCGTTGGGATTCGCCGCCGGAGAGAGTGTTTAAGGCTTGGCCGAGCTTGAGATAGCCGAGACCGACATCGAGTAGCGGCTGGAGCGTGTTCTGAACTTGGCGGATGAGGCGGGTTTGTTTTTTTGAATGCTGCTTATCGGGAGTAAAGACTTCGGAGACGGCTTCGGAGGCTGTGAGATTCAGGATGTCTGCGATGGAGCGGCTCTCGTATTTATAATCCAGAGTGGAGGGTTTGTAGCGGCAACCATCGCAATCTGGGCAGGTGACGTAGAGATCGGAGAGGAATTGCATCTCGACTTTTTCAAAGCCATTACCAGCGCAGCGGTCGCAGCGGCCTTCGCCTGAGTTGAACGAGAAGAAACCGGGTTTTAGTCCGGATGATTTGGCGGCATCGGTTTCGCAGAAGAGCTGGCGTATCGGATCGAATGCGCCGAGGAAAACCGCGGGTGTGGAGCGAGGTGTGCGAGCGACAGCGGTCTGATCGACGAGTTCAACCCCATCTAAATACTCCGCTCCTAGTAGTTCTTTGACGGGAGCTGCCTCCATGTTGGTCTCGATCCCGAGTTTCCTGGCAATATTCTGGTAGATGATTTCGTGGGCGAAGGTGGATTTTCCGGAGCCGGAAACTCCTGTGAGGCAGACGAAAAGCCCGAGGGGTATTTCCGCGTCGAGCTTGCGAATGTTGTGACGGGTGGCGCCTTTGATGGAGAGTTTACGTTTACTGGGCTTGCGGCGTTTTTTGGGGATGGCGATGAATCTTTTGCCGGTGAGCCAGGGGAGAGTGCCCTCAGAGTTTGCTAGCTTTGAGTTTTTAGTTTTGAGGGAAGAGTTGGCGGTTTTGCCGGAGAGTGGACCGTGGAAGATGATGTTGCCGCCGTGTTGGCCGGCGCCGGGGCCGATGTCGATGAGGTTGTCGGCGGCTTCCATGACGGTCTGCTCGTGCTCGACGACGACGAGAGTATTTCCTTTATCTCTGAGGCCGTGCATGACGCCAACGAGGCGGTCGATATCGCGCGGGTGGAGGCCGACGGTAGGCTCGTCGAGGACGAAAAGAGTGCCGGTGAGTGAGGCGCCGAGGCAGGTGGTGAGGTTCACACGCTCGACTTCGCCGCCAGAGAGGGTGCGGGTTTGGCGGTCGAGGGTCAGGTAGCTCAGGCCGACTTGATCTAGGTAATAGAGGCGGGACTCGATTTCAGTTAGGATGAGCTTGAGAGTGCTGTCTTTAGTTCCTAGTGCCGAGTGATCCTCCTTCGCCGTGGCTTCGGCGGACAAGTTGGTAATCAGTGTGGAGGAAAATGGAAGGAGTTCGCTGATGGGAAGTTGCCAGAGATCGGGGAGAGTTTTTCCGGCGACTTTAAAGCAGAGAGATTCTGGCTGAAGGCGTTTTCCACGGCAGCTTCCGCAGGTGGTGTAGGAGCGGTAGCGGGAAAGAAAGACGCGGACGTGCATCTTGTAGGCCTTGGTTTCGAGCCAGTCGAAAAAGCCTTTCACACCATACCAGCCCCCGGAGTGCCATAGTTCTTCGAGGTCCTCTGGTCCGTCTGTCCTACGGTCGCCGTAGTAGACCCATTCTTGGGTGTCTTCGTCCAGTTCGTCCCAAGAGGCATTGATGTCGATATCTCGCTCGCGGCAGTTGCGGACGAGGTCGCGCTGGCATTCTTCCCCACGGTCGCCTTGGAAGGGTTTGATCGCGCCTTGTTTAATGCTTAACGAGGGGTCAGGGACGGCTTTTTCAAGATCGATTCCGATTACGCGACCGAAGCCACGACATTTAGGGCACGCGCCCAGCGGTGAGTTGAATGAAAATAAGCCAGGCGTTGGTGCGCGTAGTGTGAAGCCGGTCTTGGGATTGGTCCAGTTGGTGGTGAAGGAACGAGAGGTTGGAGCTTGGAGCTTGGCGCTTGGAGGAAGAGAGATAGTTGCGTGACCTTTACCGAGGCGGAAAGCTGCTTCGAGCGCTTCGAGCAATCGAGATCGGTTTTGAGGCGCGATTTTAAGCCGGTCCTGAATGATGAGCAGGGAGGTAGGGAGTTTCTTAGGCGGAGCTTCGTCGGTGCGATGGGTTTCGCCTTTGATGAGGACGCGCAGGTAGCCTTGGGAGTTCAGGAAAGGGAATAGCTCTTTTGGATCGGCATCTACAGGAACTGGGATCGGGAAGGTGATGAGGATGTTTTCGCCGGCGAGGCTTTCCATTGCCCATCGTGCGGCGGAGTCCGAAGAGTCGGGCCGGATCTCGTCGCCGGTTCCAGGATCGAACCCTATCGCGAGCCTTGCGAAGAGGAGTTTCAGGTAGTCGTTTATTTCCGTGAGGGTGCCGACGGTGGAGCGGGTGGTGCGGACGTGGTTTTTCTGTTCGATGGCAATGGCGGGCGGGATGCCTTCGATGGAGTCTACCAGCGGCTTGTCCATGCGGTCGAAAAACTGCCGGACGTAGGGCGAGAACGTTTCGACATAGCGGCGCTGGCCCTCGGCGTAGAGCGTGTGGAAGGCGAGTGAGGATTTTCCTGAGCCGGAGGGGCCGGTAACGACCGTCAGTTTCCCCAGCGGAATATCGAGATCCAGATTTTGGAGGTTGTGTTGGCGACAGCCGCGCAGGGCGATGATTGGAGCTGATTTTTTCTGTTCCGACTTCTTAGGCACTCCGGACAATATCCAAGAACTGCCGCTTCGCTAGCGGAAGAATGGGCTTTTACGAATTTTCGGGTAATCCGAGCATTGACACGTAAGCCGATACCACGTAATCAATCGCCTCCCGTTTCGGAAAACGGCGGAGTCGCCAAGTGGTAAGGCAATGGTTTGCAAAACCGTCATTCGTGGGTTCGATTCCCACCTCCGCCTCCATCCGAAAACCTTTTTGGTTGAGATGGGTTACTCAAATTTTTTGAGGTTGAATTGATGATTACCTAGGTCCACGGACCGGTGATGCCGAGTGTTAGGCCGTGTCCTTGGAGGTTCACAAAGAGCCATTTTCCGTCAGGCGAAAAACAGGAGCCTGCGAACTCGCTGCTATCTTTGGAGTTCCGAGCGACTGTTGCGATGCTGCCGTCTGGTTCAATCCAGCGGAGGTGTGTGTGTTCTGCAAAAGAGCTGTTCACTAAGTCCTCGCAAACAATAAGGCCACCACCGGGGGCTGGGCAGAGATTATCACCATTAACCAGCGGGGAGTTGGTGTCGCATTGCAGGAAGAGCTCAAGCGCATCGGGTTTTTCAGCTAACCCAGATGGTGTGAGCCGGAAAATCTGGCCGCGGCGGTCGGGGCCGCCGTCAGTGCATGCGATGAAGATTCCCGAGTCAGTGAAATGGATGCCCTCGCCGCGAGCAAAAAGGGCGGCTCCTGCGGCGTGTCCACGGATGCGGAGATCATCCTTTGGTGCGTGTGTGTCTTCAAGATCGATCCAGATGACTTCGATATCGGTACCGGTTTCGGGAAAGCTGCTTTTGGAGTTGTAGTTTCGAAGGTCCGCCTTTGGCTTGTCGACGACGACTAGAGCCTGAAGTTTTCCTGATGAAAAATCGTTTTTGATATCGGGAAGGAAGCGGTAGAGCAGGCCGTCGTTACGGTCTTCTGTGAGGTAAAGAATACCGGTGGCTGGGTCGAGAGCGACGGCTTCGTGGCGGAAGCGACCGAGCTCACGGAGAGCCACGGCTTTCTGGAGGCCTGGTTCTGTGGTGGCTTTGACTTCAAAGCACCACCCGTGGTTTTTTCCGCGTTCGGTGGTCGTGTGTTCGGGTTCTTCACAGGTGATCCAAGACCCCCAAGGCATGGGGCCGCCAGCGCAGTTTCGATCGGTTCCTGTGAGTGAAAGGAACTGGGAGAGCGTTTCGCCAGTTGTTGGGTCGAAGACTAGATTGGTTGTTCCACCGAGGTGGGGGCTCTTACCATCTGTGCCTGGGTCATGGCTTAGCGAGCGGTCTAGTTCCTCGGGGTATCTGCTGTTGTCTGCAAATGGTCCAAGCCGTTTCATGTCAGTTGAAAGCTCGTGATTACAGACCAAGACGACCTTACCATCAGGCCCGGCGAAAGCCGCCATGCCATCGGGCTTTCCGGGAACTTTAAAGCCATCCACCATTGTCTCCCCTTGACGGGAGAGAACGCGGTAGGAAAACCCGGCAGGAAGATCAATAATGCCTTTCGGATCCGCGATCAGTGGCCCAAAGCGGCTACTGGCGATTTTGGTGGCTGGCGTAGCAGCCACCAGTCGTTGCAGTCCAACAAATGCTAGGGCTGAGGTGGTGAGGAATTGGCGACGAGTTTTCATGTTATGGATTTTCGCGTTGATGAGCTCAATTTCAATTGGAAAATACTGTGTACGCGTAAGGAGATTTCGAATCTAGTATTTCTTCCAGAGTGTTGGGACAAAAAGGACGAGAAGTGCGAAGAGCTCGAGTCGTCCGAGAATCATGACCCAGCCGAGGAAGATTTTAGTCGGATCCCTAAAGTCCGCGAAGTTCTGAGTCGGGCCGACGGCATCGAAGCCCGGACCGATACAGCAGAAAGTAGCGAGGACTGCGCCGGCGCATGTTTCAATGCTGATACCGGTGCCTGCTTCGAGGAATCCCACGACGACGGTTCCAAAAAGACAGATCATGACTGATAGGGTCAGAAAAAACATTGTCCTGGCGCGGGTCGCATCATCGATGGGGTTGCCGTTGACGAAAACGCGAAAAACCTGATTAGGGCGGAAGGTTTTGACGATTTCGTTGTAAGCGGATTTCGCGAAGGTCACGAATCGGCCAACTTTGAATCCGCCGGCTGTTGAGCCTGAGCAGCCACCCATGATCATCAGGCAAACGATCACAACCTTAGACCATGTGGGCCAGGTATCGTAGTTCGCAGTGCCGAAGCCGGTGGTCGATGCGATACTGACGGTAGTGAAAGCACTTTCGCGCAATGCGGTTAGTAATGAGACATCGTCTTGATAGCTTCTCCCTGAGGAGATGAGGATGATCGCTAGGGCACAAACGCCGAGAAACCAGCGTGCGTCTTCTTCTTGGAAAACACGTTTCCAAAGTCTCCTTAGAATCACGATAAACACCAAGAAGTTGATGCTGCTGATCGCCATAAAAATGATGAGCCATGTTTCTATTACCCAAGAATTCCCCCAGTCCGAATAATAGCCGATGCTCGCGCTGTGCGGGCTGTAGCCGCCGGTCGAGATGGTTGTGAAGGCGTGGCAGGTCGCGTTAAACCAAGTAAGTCCCATCGCTTTCAATCCCAACAGGCAAGCTAGGACCAGGCTGATGTAGATGCGCAGTAGCATCATCGCGGTATCTTGAATGCGAGCGAGCCCAAGGTCTCCGTTTCTAAAGGAAGATTCGCTGTGGAAGAGGGATTTCGATGAGATGCCGATGTAGGATAGCAGGGCGACGAAAAGAACCAGGATTCCGATGCCACCAAGAAGTTGGGTAGTTGCACGCCAGAGAAGAATACCACGTGGCCATTCTTCGATGACCGTCATCACGGATGATCCTGTGGTGGTAAAGCCCGATGCAGATTCGAAAAAAGCTCCCGCGGGACTTAGAAATGGAGGGCAGAGAAAATAGGGGAGGCCTCCGAAAACACTGCATAGAATCCATCCAAGACCTACGATGACGAGGGCTTCCCGTTTCGAAATACTATTGTTTTTGAAGCGGGTGATGCTTGGTAGGACTGCGAGTATAGCAACGCCTCCGGTGATCGCTGCTGAGAGAAAAAGCGCCTGATCCGCCTCGTGCTTATTATTGACGACGTCCAATTTTGCGAAAATACCGCATACTGCCATCGTGACCGCTTCGAGCGCGAGCACCATGCCGAGGATTCTTGCTATTAAGTAAAAATTCATCAGGCGAGTTGTGACTCAGGCTTGGAGGAGTTTCAGGAAGCGTTTGCGTGCCTGCTTCGAGACCATGGCGTAGAGGTGATCGCCTCCCAAAAGAACTTCATCTGGGGACGGCACATCTGCGTGAAGCCCGCGTAATTTACCTACCAAGACGACACCATCCGGCCAGTCAATTTCCTTTACCATGTGGCCAGCTGCGATGGATGCCTTTCCGACTTGGAGCTCAATGAGATCGACTCCGTTGAATTCCTTCAAAACATGGTAGGCGTCGGTGGTGATGAAGCGTTGAATTTCCACACGAGTTGCCTCGCGAGGACTGACTGCTGCGCGGATGCCGAAATGATGACCACTCGCTGAAATTGCCTCCGCGTAATCCGCGCGGTGAATTAAAGTGAGGCAGTTTTTGACTCCTAGGGTATGCGCTTGGAGGCAGGACATCACGTTGTCCTCATCGTCTACGCTGGTGCTGATGAAAAAATCTGCCTCACCGACTTGCTCTTCTTCAAGCTCTGCTGACACCGTTGCGTCCCCGTTGATGATAGTGGCGTTGCTCAATCGGTCTGCCAAGTTAAGGCAAAGCTGTGGGTCTCTCTCGAACACACGCACGGTGCAGTCGATGCTTTCAAGCATTTGAGCGAGTGAGAACCCGTATTCGTTTCCTCCGAAAATGACGACCTTGAGTTTATGAGTGCTCTTTTTCTTTCCCTGAAGATCTTCTGCGAAGGCTCGGAGCTTTCTTGGTTCTCCGAAGATTGTCGCGAGATCTCCTTCTGCAATGATGGATTCAGCAGTCGGAACAAAGGTCGAGTCACCCCTGGAAATCATCGCCACACGGATGCCCACAGGCGCCTTTAGGTCGCGGAGCGTTTTTTGAACGGCATAGGATTTCTCTCCAACGAGCACCTGTTGAAGTTCAATTCTGCCCCGGGCGAGCTCTTCCACAACGAGTGAGTCAGGGTTTCTGACAAATTTGGCAAGTTCGATGGCGGTGAGGCGCTCGGAGCTGAAAATATGATCGACTCCGAAATGCCCGCGGAAATCAAACAGCCATTCCTCGCGCTGCAGGCTGGGGTGCACGCGGCTCACGACCTTTGAGACACCCATGCTTTTGGCCATGGAGGCGGACATCATATTGGTCGTGTTGGAAGAGGACATCGCCAGAAACAATTCGCATTCTCCGACATCGGCGGCAGCAAGGTCGGAAACGCTAGTGCCGTCGCCATGGATGACCTTGGCATCAAGAGTGGCCTCCAGATCCTCCGCCAGCGCCTTGTCTGATTCTATCAGGGATATGCGATGAGCTTCTTTGGCGAGGCAGGACGCGAGATGTCGTCCGATTTGGCCAGCGCCTACGATGATAATATTCATGAGTTAGAAAGATCGGCCTAAGATCGGCCGCAACCGAGCAGCCTTCTAGCTGGATCATGTCCAACCCGCAATCCCAACTTTTGCTCTCCGAGGGAGGTTTCAGCGATGTTTGGCTGGGCCTATCCGGAGTTTGCGAACGAGTGTTTAGTGCATCCGGAATAGAAATCCGGGGATCCAAGTACACAAAATCTTAAAAAGTCCTGAAAATCCGAGTAAATGCAGGAATTTTTTTAGTAAAATCAATCTAACGCTTAAAATAGGGATCCTTTTTAGACGGTTTAATAGGCTTTATTCATTTGTAAAATAAGGATTATAGGCACATATCTAAAATTCTCACTTTAGACTTGTTCCTCCGGTGTACGAAAGTGTATCTTGCTGAAGTTATCCCGATAGAAGTTCCTGAGATGATTCCTCTTTTCCAGCAATACAAGGGCTCGTTCCCTTATAAGACAGACGCGAAGAACCGCGTCAATGTCGTTCCGGGCTGGCGTCCCGTGGCTGGAGAGGCGTTCAATCTGATGCCATCGATTTCCGAAGGTGTCAAAATCATCAGGGTTTTGACCCAAGAGGCGTTCGAATACCGTGTTGAGCGAATCAAACAGCATGCTTCCACTCCGAAAGAGGAGTCACAGTTGAAGACCAGACTGGTGCGATTGTTGAGGGAAGTTTCCGTAAATGATCAAGGAAAGCTCCTTATTCCTAGGGATCTAGCGGAGCACGCTGGAATCACACCAGATTCGGAAGTGATGATGTCTGCTGGTGATAGCCATTTTGAGATCTGGAATCGCGCAAACTTCGATAAAGCCTTCGGGCTTTCTGCCGTCCCTGAGGAAGACGACCACCTCGCTATCTTCTAATTTTCTTAAATTATCCACTAATTCAATACCATGTCGCCCAATGCCACCATTACTGCTTACGCAACGAACCGCGCTCTCGCGGATTCGTCGTTTGGGGTGCTGGATCGCACGGCTTCGGGTTTTACCTTTTCACAGAACCGCAAGCTCGGGACAGCGAGCGGTCCTGAATATACGGATGCCGCTGCCGCGCCTGGCTGGTTGTCGGCACGGCGTCCGTTTCTCTCTTTCAAAAGCTTTTTGGCTGGGCGGGTGAAGTCTCTCGGGACAGAGCTTCATTCGCTTTTTAATCCGATGCGTCGCGCTGCGCCTGGCTGGTTGTCAGTGCGCGCATCGGTTAATTTTTCTAATGTTTCGCTAATTTCCACGTCCGGGACGACGCGGGGTAGCGAAAATACGGACGCCGAGTCCGCTCCTGGCTGGTTGTCGGCCTCGGCGTCCGAATCCTTTTCACCTGAGGGTTATCATCTTCCAGTTCTTCCTAAAGAAGTGGTCGAATTGATGGAGGCCGGACCTGGTAAGTTCATTATCGATGGCACACTTGGTGGTGGTGGTCATTCTGAAATGCTCCTCAACACAGGTGCAGATGTCATGGGGGTGGATCGCGATCCCGAAGCGCTTGCTCATGCAGGAGAGCGACTTTCCAAGTTTGGATCACGTTTTTCCACGTTTCACGGGAATTTCTCTGAGATTCCTTCGTCACCGAAAATCCTCAATGGAGAGCTAGCTGACGGTTTGTTACTGGACTTGGGTGTTTCATCCCGACAGCTCGATTCCGCAGAACGCGGTTTTTCTTTCATGCGCGAGGGTCCTCTGGATATGCGCATGGGGCCGAACGCGACAATGACCGCTGCGGAACTGGTTAACCATTCCTCTGAGGAAGAGATCGCGAAGATCATCTACACCTTTGGCGAAGAGACTAGATCGCGGCGTATCGCTAACGCGATTGTCACGCAGCGTGAGAAGAAAAATTTTGAGACCACCACTGAGCTGGCGGCATGCATTGAAAAGGCAATTGGTCGGAAAGGTCGTATCCATCCGGCGACCAAGTCATTTCAAGCAATACGGATGGCGATCAACGAAGAGCTCGAATCACTCTCCTCCATTCTTTCTTCCGCTTCCAAAGTTCTCAAGCCAGGCGGACGATTGTTGATCATCACTTTCCACAGTCTCGAAGATCGAATGGTAAAGCGATTTCTCCGTCACCATTCCCAACCCTACATCGATGACCCGACTTGGCCGGAGGCTCGGCCGAATCCGGATTGCATCTTCCGCCTCATATCGAGGAAAGCCATTTCAGCGACTCCTCAAGAAGTCTCCACCAATCCCCGAGCCCGTAGCGCCAAGCTGCGGGTTGCTCAGCTTTCAGGACCTGAGATCGATCATTCCTAAACCATCACATCAACTCATCTAAGATCATGAATCGCCGCCGCCAAGATATACAAAAACGAATTTCGTCATTTGCGATTTTTGCGTTTGTCCTCGCTGGGGCAATCGGAGCTATCGGGGGCATCACTCATGTCGTTTATCGTAATGCCCAGATCAAGTCCCTACGTGAGATTGATCTTGTCGAAAGAAGGATCGAGCAACATCAGCTAGACATTCGCACCGTCCAGATGCGTAAAGATCAGATTCTTAATCTTTTTTCCATGCGGACGAGTCTGGAACAACTGGGGACCAATCTTCGTCCAATTCCGGCCGGAATGTCCGAAAATATACTTCCGGCAGAACGGACTGCCGTCGCCTCTTCTGAAACTAATCTGTGAATCGCGCCTTTCAAAACCGCTGCATCATCCTGTGTCTGGTTCTCGTAACCTTACTCAGTGCGCTGTCTGCGCGCCTGGTGCAAATTCAATTGGTTGATCGGCAGCGGTATGCAGAGTCTTCAGCAAAGGCTTATCATCGGGTTGAGCGCATTCCAGCGATTCGCGGGATGATCGTGGATCGCAATGGTGAGCCCATCGCAAAGAGCATTCCGGTATCTTCAATTTTTGTAGATAAAAATCATCTATTTGATCCGAAAATTGCTTCCTTCGGCTTAGCTTATGAGCAGGCATCGATCGAGTTGGACTGGTTGGAGCTTAGCCCTGAGGATCAAGTTAGGCGGCTACGCTCCGTGCGTGGTGAAATACTTTCCCGAGACGAGCCTGACGCAATTGTTCAGGAGCACTTGAAATATTCGGTCGGTCTCTTAGCTCGTCCACTGGGGATGAAGCGCGACGAACTACGGGACAAAATCGTAAACCACAGGGGAAAGTGGTTTGCTTTGGCAAAAGACATTCCTGACGATATTGCCGAGCGCCTGCGCGAGATTGTAGATAAGAATCATCTACAGGGATTTGCCTTCGAGAACTCGATCAAGCGCTGGTATCCAAACCCAAAGCTGGCCACTCATTTAGTCGGCTTCACAGGAGAGGTTGAGGATAAGACAGAGCACGGAGAAACTGTTTATCGCATGGCCGGGCGCTTTGGAATCGAATCAGCGCTTGAGCAGTATCTTGCGGGCCGCGACGGGCGCCGCGAGCACATGCGTGATGCACGTGGAATGGTTGTCCCCGGGAATATAAACAGCCTTCTACCTCCGAGGTCGGGATTGAATGTAAAGCTCACGATTGATCTTGGAATTCAATCCATCGTTTCCGAAGAGCTCGAGGCTGGCCTTGAGTATGCGAAAGCGGAGCGCGGTGCTGTGATTGTGATGAATCCAAAGAATGGAGAGATTCTTGCGATGGCTTCACGCCCTCACTTTGATCTCAATTTCAAACAAGACCTTGCAAAAAACTCCTTCAATTACGCAATCCAAGCGAAGTATGAGCCCGGCTCAACCATTAAGATCATTCCGACTTCTGCAGCTCTTGAAGAAAAATTGGTCTCACCTTTCACAAAGATTCATTGTCCATATTTCCTTCAGGAAAACCGCTTCAGTGTGAAGGACTCACATTCTGGAGGCACTTTGACCTTTCAGCAAATTATTCAGAAATCAAATAACGTCGGTTGCTGGAAGCTTGCGAAACAATTGGGGGTCGAACGCTATTATGATTATGTTCACGCTTACGGATTCGGCACTCGTTCGGGAATACAGATTAGCGGCGAAAACCCTGGAACAGCAGAGGTAGCTAAGCTTCCGATCGATTTCTCAAGAGCCTCCTACGGTTACTACATCGGAGTGACCCCGCTTCAGATGGTTTCTGCATATTCAGTGATCGCAGGCGATGGGAATCTGCTGAAGCCAAAGATCATCAAGTCCTTGGTCGCAAATGACGGCACGATTATCGACGATTTCCCGACTGAAGTGCGCAACCGTGTAATTTCTCCCGAGACAGCGAAACTAATGCGTGAGGCGCTTCATAAAGTCACTCTCACCGGAGGAACTGCCACTCGGGCAGCGGTTCCTGGATATAAGGTTTGCGGTAAAACTGGAACAGCAATCAAGCATGATCCGGAACGTGGTGGTTATGTTTCCGACGCCTATGTCGTCTCTTTTGCTGGATTCATGCCAGCGGATGATCCGGAATTTGTTTGCTACGTCGTCATCGATGAACCAAAGACCAAAGACGTTTCCCATTACGGTGGAACGCTTGCGGCACCTGTGTTTGCCAACATCGCAAAACGCCTAGCCCAGCACATGAATCTAAAACCTACCGAGCCGACTGAAGACTCAATCGCAAACCGGTAACTGTTCTTTTCCTATTTCCTATGCTTCTCCGTAAACTCATTGCCACTCTCGAAAACGCGACTGTCGTCGGATCCTTGGATCTCGAAATTTCTGAGATCACAGCGGATTCGCGTGCGATCACTGAACAGACCTTGTTTGCGGCAATTCGGGGCACGACCAT
>Ga0307935_1000654_pt1 | contig 14471 bp, 23 predicted proteins | sample OrgLakmetageno92_FD_201827 | JGI IMG/M metagenome (GOLD analysis project Ga0307935, IMG submission 201827) | Saline water microbial communities from Organic Lake, Antarctica - #92 | ecosystem: Environmental > Aquatic > Non-marine Saline and Alkaline > Saline | place: Antarctica: Organic Lake...
ATGATAGCGGATTTATTGTTGATTTCGGCGCTTACACCATACCAACATCATCAAGCTATGTTGTCATAAATAGAGAAGTCCCTTTAAGTCAAACCGATCCGTACAGAACATCCAAAGGTTTTCAGGGTGAGGTTATCGAAAACGCTTTTGATAAGTTGACTGCTATATCTCAAGACCAACAAGATCAAGTTGATAGATCACCTAAATTTTCGGTTGGATCATCAATAACAGACCCTTCTTTACCAATCCCGCAAAATGGCTTTGGTATTGTATGGGATGGCGTGACAGGCGCTTTAAGAAACACTGAAAGCACACTGGCTGTTTTAGAGGGTAACGCTTCTATAGTGGCCGGAGGTATAGCAAATATTAATATTGTCGCTGGCAGTATATCGAATGTAAATTCTGTAGCTAGTAATGAGGCTAATATAAATACTGTTGGTGGCTCTATATCTAGCGTTAACACTGTTGCTGGCATCTCTTCCAATGTTTCCACGGTGGCGAGTAATGACGCAAACATAACAACTTGTGCTGATGATATTGCGGCCATTATAGCCGCCCCTTCTGCCGCTTCTGATGCTCAAGCGGCTCTCGCCGCAACTCTTGCCGCATTTGATAATTTTGATGATAGGTATTTAGGGGCAAAATCTAGCGATCCTACAGTTGACAATGATGGCGACCCTCTAGTTGCTGGGGCTATTTATTTCAATACCACTGATGGAATAATGAAAGTTTATACGGGTAGCGTTTGGGTGGCGGCCTATGTAAGCGGTACTGACTTTCTGGCTAAATCAAATAACCTTAGTGATGTAAGTAGTGCCAGCGCATCGCGTGGCAATCTAGGGCTTGGGGATTTGGCTGTTGAAAACACCATAAGTAATCAAGATTGGTCTGGTGAAGATTTGTCTTGCGGTAACGGTGGTACTGGCCGATCTTCACATACACCTTATGGCGTAATATGTGGCGGAACGACAACGCAAGGTGCGCATCAATCGGTATCTGATATTGGTACGGCTGGACAGGTTTTAACATCAAATGGTGCCGGCGCGCTCCCAACTATGCAAGATGCCGGCAGCGGTAAAATAGTCAAGGTTGCTGTTGAAACGTTAGCATCTTATTCAACTACGACTACAATTATTCCTGTTGATAATACTATCCCACAAAGTACTGAAGGGGCTGAACTTATGACACTGGCATATACGCCAGAAGACCCCTTAAATATATTAAGCATTGAGTTTATCGCACCCTTTACTGATGCAGGCGGTGGCATGACCTATGTTTTTGCTTTATTTAAAGATAGTGATGCAAGCGCCGTTATGGCGGGAGCGTCTAGGTCTAGTGGAGGGAACGGTGCTGCTAGCTTCATATTACCTTATGAAGAGGTTGCCGGTTCTGGGGCTAGAACGTATAAAATTCGCTTTGGCGGGCAATCGTCCGGAACAACCGCTGTTGGTGGCCAGTCAAGCGGCGCAAGGTTTAGTACCGTTCCAAAGGCTTATTTAAGAATTACTGAAAGGACACCCTAATGATTGACGCAAGCGTTTTAAAATGGAAATGGCCGGAACATGAGTGGACTGTTATCGGAGATAGGATTATTTGTCAAAGTGATGAAAATTTTAAATTATCAAAAAAACAGATAAAATCCTTAATATCTGAATATGAAAACTCTAACCTATGGAGAAAAAAAAGAGAAGACGCTTATAAAGAAAAGGAAATTTCAGGAGATATTCCATCAAATGCGCAAGATAATATTGATGAAATATGGAAGGCTTTGGAAGCGGCAGAACTTCATGGTGCTAACCTACCTCCAAAGGCCTCCTCAATTATTAGGCATCGCCGTGTTGTGAAAACAAAATTTAAAAAGCCGGAAACAAGAAATGATTAGACTTTTAATATTATCAATAATTAAATTTATCCTTGGTGCGGAAGCCGGAGCTTCTTTTTCATGGTCTGCAAAATGGCAAGATAAGAAACCTTGGTACTCTGAAATACCGGAGGCTCTTGACGCTTTAATTTTAGCGTTTATGGCCACAACCACAATATGGATGAATTTATTCCCCTTGGATCGTGTTCTCACTATTGGATACGATGCGTATCATTTAGGACTATCCATTGGTGTTTTAGTTTTTATAGCATCCTCTGCCATTGCCTATGCTGGGATACAGTCTGCGACATGGATGTTTTTGCGATGGTATTCACACAGTGATCCGAACACAACACGCGAGAGCAGTACAAAACCTGTTGTTGATTGGGTTGCTGAAAAATTCGGTTGGAAATTAGGCGATGAAGGATACGCATGGACAGCCTCCACGGTAAAGGGGTCAGTAATTTGCTTTCCCGCCGCTTTAATTTTAGCACCCATTGGCGGCTTAATGTTTGCCTTTGGATATGAGATAGGGTCATGGTTTAAGCGCAAGGGGCGTGACAAATATCTCCCAAAATGGATGAAACCACACGCTGTTGCGGAAGGAATGTCTTTCGTTAATGTTGGTATATTTTATTTTGTTTGCGGGGTTTTGGCCTCGCACATCGGCGCTTTGATAACATAGAGATATAAAAAAAAATAATGAAAGATGAGCAAGTTGAAAAAATATTGGTAGCGCTGTCAGAAAGCAAAAACCAAAAAACAGGTGTTTGGGATTATATAACTAGGGGTTTAGTGTCCTTGATTACCGCAATCCTTATGGGTGTTTCTGTCTATCTTATTGGGCTTGGCTCTAATCAGCAACTCACTGATCAAAAAGTTGACAGCTACATAATTACACAACAAGAGTGGGCGGCGGCGGATCGGCGCGAGAAAACAGAATATCGTGATCGTTTAGATGATAAATTTATAAATTTACGTAATGATTTTAATAACCGAATGATAGCCGCTGAAAAAGATTTAGAAGAGCCTAGGTTTGGTGAGGCTTACTATAAAAACGCTTATCATACACCTTTAGTAAATGCTGTTAACTCCAACACGGAGGCCGCCAAAGATAACGCTAAAACGATTAATGAATTAAAATCTTTAATTAATGAAGTCCAGCAAGACACAAGGTTTATTCGTTTAAAAGTGGGCAAGGAAAATAAGCTATGAATTGGAGCGCATTCTCACAGGTTGGAAAACAGGTTGGTAAAACAGCGGCTAAGGGAATTTTAGGCATGTCTGTTGCTGGTACTCTTGCCGCCGGTGTTGTTATAAAGCCTTGGGAGGGCAGGTCTTACGTGGCCTATAAAGACCCTATTGGGATATGGACTTATTGCGATGGCATAACAGATAGAAAGCATTTGCAACTTCCGCCGTATAGATACACAGATAGGGAGTGCGATATGCACTTGGCAAAAGAGGTCAACGCTCACGAAAAGCGATTAGATCAGTGCCTAAAAGTTGAATTGCCGGTTGAAACAAAAGCGGCCTTAATATCTTGGTCTTTTAATGTGGGTACAGGCGCGGCTTGTAAATCAACGCTTGTACGCAAGGCCAATGCCGGAGACTTTGTCGGTGCATGCAATCAATTGTCCAGATGGGTTTATGCTGGCGGTCGCAAGTTTCGCGGACTAGAAAACCGTAGATATCGCGGTGACGCACAAAGGATTTCCGAAAGAACCCTTTGCATGGCGGGTATAAATAAAGAGTACAAAACACCCCTTTATGAAAAAGTATTTTTCAAATTTAAGGATTGGAAGACAAGCTTAATGGGTGAAGCATGAATATAAAGCTCATACTTTTAGCACTGCTGGTCGCTGGTAGCGTTGTTTTGACTTGGGGATACATTCACACCATTGAGAAAAACAAGCGCCTTACAAAGCAAATAAAAGCGGCAAACGTCACCATTGAAAAACTTGATGATAGGGATGCGGAAGAAAAAATCATAACAAGCAACGAGGAAGTTATTTTAAAGGAGATTAGGGATGCGCCAGAAAGTGATGGTAATTCTATTGTTGATAACGCCATTGATAGTATTGAGCGGTTGCGTAGGTCAAGGGGCAATTAATTCACAGGCACTATATGACTGTCGCAACTGGCCAGAAGCGCCAGCAAAGCCACGCACAGATAAAGATAGGGCGGAATATATAACAAAGGGATACAGCGCGTGGGCTTCATGTAAAGACGCTATTATTCGGGTTGAGCCTGATCAAGATTAAAAAAGCTATCAACAGCATGCCGGACAACATCGGAAAAGTTTGTCCTTCCGGTTTCATCTTCTTTCATATATGCCTTAATAGCGTCTTCTTGATTTTGTGAAAACCTAACGCCGGTATGCTTCATCGGTTCTTTTTTAATCGCCATTTTTTACAATCCTTAATTTAGGTTTTGGCCTTTCCGGCTTAACCTTATTTTCCAATTTATTTGCTAAAGTCATAAGCTCTGCGGCTCTGGCTCTTAAATTATCTGCAACGGTTGTGCATTCACTAACGATAATCATAACAAAATCCCTATATTTCGTCAAACGTTTTGTTGGTCAACCTCTTTGAGCTTCACTTCTTTTTTGGTCATAACTAATATTTCTTTTCCATTTGATGTTATTTTAACATCTTCGCTGGTTAGCCCAAAACGCTTAACGTATTTTTTTGCCTCATCAAGATGATCTTTTCCGCCAGCGAATAGGCAAAACCTAGGTGGATAAGTGGTCATAGCAACCTACCTTGCTTTTCTCGCACATTGCAAAATAAACCGCCATACAAGCGCGCGTGTCTGCCATAGCATCGTGAGCATCTTTTATTTCTTTACCGGTATAGTGCTTGTAACAATTGGCTAAAGATTTACCGCCGCTAAGTCCGGCGTTAGCCTTCATGGTGCAATACCAACTATCTCTTCTCGTTTCATTGGGTGAAGCGTAAAGGTGTGACACGTAGGCGGCCTCGACTTCCATCATGCTCTTATCGAACGCGGCATTGTGGGCAATCGTTTTATCTGCACGATCTGCCATATGTTGATAAATATAAAAAGCTTGATCAAAAGATATACCATGTTTTTGACAATCATCATCTGTTTTGCCGTGGATAGCTTGAGCGCCATCGCCTATCGACCATTGCTTATCGTGGCGGATCATGGTGCAAAATTCCATAATTGATTTTCCGAATTTATCTGTAAGGATCATTCCTAACTGAACAACGCGCGCTTGCCCCTCAACTATGAGGCCTGATTTTTTAAATCCGGTTGTTTCTGTGTCTAAAAATAGCAAGTTTCCATTCATGATTTTTTCCTTATGTTAAAATGGTATCTCAAAGTAATTATCATCATCCGGCTCTTTGTCGTGATTGATATTTATTTCCGGCGGATAATGTTCTTCTTCAAATTCATAATCTAGTATCTCCCAATATTTTCCTTTAGGCTTTACAAAAATTCTTTTTGGCGTTGGGTAGGGCATGGCCACAGCATCGTCAACAGCATTAGGAACTTGAACATCTGGCAATCTTTTCTTGTGCCACTTAACGGCTTGATCCCAAGCATATCTTTTATTATTTCCAACCTCAAAGGTGTGATGCTCAAAGCATACCCATTCACGGATAAAGGCCGCTTGCGTGGCGTAACTCACCTTCATTGATGGCACACCTCCCTGCTTGTAATGCACATTAAGGTGCATGTTATAGACATCAATCCACTCTGGTTGTTGGTCTGTGCTTACGATGGCCTTATTGCTTGCCTCTTTATCAAGCTTAATAAAGCAATACCCGCAAGAGAAACAGTAACGCTGTGCCGGCGCGCAGATTTCCCCGCAACCTTTTTGGCCGTTTCTGTCTGTCTCATCTTCTGGGCAAACCCTAAATGGAGCCTCTCCAACTTCACCCTCTTCTTCACCAAGATATTCTTTTTTAATACTCACTTGATCAATCGCACCAAGGGTTGCCACAACTTGACCAAAATCAAGTATCATGCAATCTGGCTTAATGCTGGCGGCTATCGCGTTTAATCTGCCTTCCGTTGTTGAAAGATCAAACCCATCAGCATAAACCGGCCTTACTCCACGGCCAATGGTTTGAATATAAAGCACTGGCGATCTTGTAGGCCGCATAAACGCAAGTAAATCAATGTACGGATCATTGTATCCTGTCGTTAATTTTGCGACATTTATAAGCGCGGTGAATAGTCCCGCCTTGTGGTCTTTTAAATTTTGATCATTAATAGAGCTGTCTTGTTTGCTATGAACAAAGCGCGCAGATATTCCAGCATCATTTAATCTTTGCGTCACCTCTTCGCAATGCTCAACTCCGGCTGTAAATAAAAGCCAACGCTTGCGATCAACGCCCTTTTCTATCAGCTCTTTTATGCAAGCGTCATTTATTTCTGGCCTATTCACAGCCTCTTGTAATGCTTTTTCTTGATAATCTCCGCCAACAACCTTAACGCCCGACACATCAATCTTGGTGGCTATCTCTGGACACACAGGCCGCGCCCAATACCCCTGTTCAATCATGTAGCCCATGCTTATTTCGTAAGCTACGCCATCAAATAATTTATTTTTACCAGCATCAAGCCGGCCTGTGTCTGCGCGGAACGGTGTGCCGGTAAATCCTATAACCCTGCAATTTGGATTTATGGCCATAACCTCATCAATAAACTGCCTGTATTGAGTGTCGTTTTTATGGCTAATAAGATGGCACTCATCAATCACAATAATTTCTGGTATCCGTTTAAACTCTCCGATTTTTCCGGCGATGCTTTGGATGCTAGCAAAAGTCACATCATTGTGAAGACGTTTTTGTTTTAGCCCCGCACAATAAAAACCAAAATCACAGCCAAAGTATTGCTCATCAAGCTCTTCTGCGTTTTGCTCAAGCAATTCCTTTACGTGTGTCAACATAAGGATGCGCGCGCGTGGGTATTTATCATGTAATTGCTTGATAAATTCAGCAATCATCAAAGATTTACCAGCTCCAACAGGCGCTACAACTAAAGGGTTCTTTGCAACTGTGGTAAATAAATATTGGAATAATGCTTTAAGGGAGTTGCCTTGATAAGGTCTAAGGGTTTTCATTGAATTTATTAACCTTCACCTTTTTTACTGTTAGAAACTGCCGGCTTTGTGCGACACGGCGAGAAAAAGCCTTTGGCGGCAAGCCGCTCTTTAAAAGATCGGCTTCAAAGGTTTCAACCCTGCCGCTTTTGTAGGTTATTGTTGCCCTTATCTTGTCAAAATCGTCTATTCTCATAATAAATTCCTATAAATCTAGCGTGTTTTCACACTTTTCTAGTATTTCCATTGTGCCACTCTTTCCAATGATCCTTGAAACTCTCATCATCTAAAGCAAAGTTTTTATGCCTGCCGTTAGGTAGCTCTATCCTGCAAAACCAATCATTGATCAAAACCTTTTCATGCAGTTTTTCGCCATAAATATTAATGCAATTTTCTTTGTGGCTCATCGTTACGGATGCGCGCCCCTCCTTCATTTCTCTCACAAACCATTCTGGCGCTTGGGTTTCATGTCCCCTAAATTGAAACGCTTCAATGATTTGTGGTTTAGAGATATATTTTTGATTATCTTCCATGGCATTCTTCCTTAAAATCGCACCAACGACATATGTAATAATCCGGCTCATCCCTTATTCTTGGTGGCGGATTTGTTGCGTTAATGATTTTGTCAGCTCTTTCGATATATTTTCCAGCCACTCGGCTATCGTATTCTGTTCTGCAACTGTCATACATTCTACCGCCGGCATATGCGATGGTGAGATAGTGGCGGTCAATGTGGGAATAGTGCATATAGAGCTGGGCTTGGGCATAATAATTTTCATTCCATTCTTTGAGTGTGTTTTTTTCACCAACCTTGGCCTTGATAGATTTAAACTCATTCCACTTTTTTTGGCTTGATGCTTTGCATTCCCATATGTGCCAAGACTTCGGCGCTTGCTTGAGGCCGCGAATAAAGCCATCGGCATGCCCTTTGAATTTTCCATCAAGCGCAACAAAGCCAAACTGTGATCCATCTGGATGATGCGTGTGAAGCTCGACGCCCTCAACCATACGCAAGCGCGCGGCGGTTAAATCTTCTGTACGATGGCCATCTTCAAAATTTAAAAGCGTTTCTGCTTTAAATGGCTCTTTATCATATCCGTTGTATTGATACCATATTTGGCGCGCACAGGGGTTTCCAATCAATGACGCACCAAGATAGTTACGCTTCTTTTGATCGCGCTGTGTGGCCTCTATAGCTTCATACATTGCCAGTATAGTGGGGTCATGCTGTTCTGGAATTTTCACCATGATGGTCTGTCCTCTTCAAAAGCATTTTCAATGTCAGCCTCCTCATAAAGCTCTTCTGATATTGGTGGCTCATCCATGTTTTCATATAGCCAAACCAAGTATGAATATTCTTTTTGTTCCATAAGATCGTTAGGCGTTGATCCAGAATGTTTTCCAAACGTCAGCGGCGTATCATCAATGTCTTTTATTTCTATCGGTGTTATCTTAACCATACTTTTTTTCCTCTGTAAAAAAGAGAAATTGTACTTTACTTGGCCGACATACAACGTGTCGCTGTGGGTAGCTACATCTTCTCACTGATAGGCCGGAGTTAACCGGCCTATGGGCGAAAAGATTAACCGGCTGGCGGTGCGAATGGATTATTCGCTGGCGCGGCGGCTTGGGCTGGTTGCTCTTGTGCGGTTTGCGCCGCTTGAGCTGGCGCGCTTTCTTGTTGTGTCGCGGCCGGTGCGTTTTGCGGCACAGCCCCACCGGCTGGAATTGGAAGATATTTATAAATTTCACTCTTCTCTTTTCCTTCAACAATCTCACCATCGTCATTTGTCCAATCATCCTGCTTTTTATTTTTAATCTCAATGATTATTGGTTGGTTGTGGAGTTGCAAGGTATCGGAAACGTTATCAAGCCCTATAGCCTTGCCGATGTTTGCAATTTCTTGATAAGCAATCTCAACGGCCTTTGGCGTGTTATTCACGATGTTTAAGTATCTCAAAAACTCTGTGTTTTGATACTCACCTTGAGTAATAACGAATTTCATCACAACCATTTGGCCGCCCTTACTCGTTGGTTTAAGCTCACTTTCGACAGCCACGGCCATATATTGGCCTTGTGGGATTAATATATTCCCGCCACCTTGGCGCGCATACTCTTCTACGTTTACGTTTTGTGGTAATGCAACCATGATAATTTTCCTTTTTCTCTGGTTTGTTTTGGTTAGTCTATGAGATTATCTTATTATGAATATCCAAAAGATTTGGTTGTTCAAAATCTGATAATGGGTTCGGTTTCCCAAATTGGGTTCTCACGCCAACTTGATACTGTGTGCAAGGATGACACTGGAGACTGTAATAATCTTTACCATCCTCACCCTTTGCCGTTCTTGTGGCCAATACAGCCGAAAAATTATAAGGAAGATCGGATTGTATTTTCTCCCACGGCAACGCCGCGCCAAATATTAATCCGCCAGTCACCTCGTCTTTCACCTGTGTTTGCCTAGCGATGGCCACAATATTACATGGAAGATTTTTAAACTTAGCTATGATATCCACATAGTTTGTTTCTAAATCTTTATAAAGCTTAAAGCCATCCTTTGTGTTTTCACGCTTTAGCTGGTTAAAAACCTTGCTCATAAGATCGCTTATGCTGTCAAGGTAAAGCCATTTGGGCGTGATCGTGCCGGCTATTATTGCGTCCAACACCTCCACAAAATCTTTGTAAGTTTGAACATTAACAGTGTTGATATCCGCGCCGTACAAGCTATCAAGGTTGTTTTCAGTGTTTACCAGCAACACTTCATTTGATGGCAATGTTGATGCCAGTAAAGTTTTACCGGTTTTTGTCGCACCAAAGATGAGGTAACTCTTCCTTTGGTTCGATAGGTCTTTTGTGTTGCTAATCTGCATATTCTTCGCCTCCTTCTCTGTAAAGAACGTGGGCTATCTTATCGCCGCAAGCGCGATTTTCAATCGTCACTTGCACAACCGTTGTTGGCTCACGTTCGCCTTTGCCTGTCTCCACATTAATTTGAGGAGTATTAAATTCCTCAAGCGCGGCATCGCTAATAAGTTTCCTAATCGCCTCGTTTGAAAAATAGTATGATTTTAATATTGGTTCGCTCATTCTGGCCTCTGTTTTTTTAAATTAAAAATGACAGAGTTTTACGACATACAGCCAATTGGTCGCTTTTTTACGTCACAAGCTCACGGAGATTTATCTTTTTCGTAGGCATCACTTGTTGCACATTTATTGCTAGCGGCAACCTTCCCTACGGTGTTACAAAATCATCTTAAAACGATCACCAATTCTTTTAAGCTTCTTTCCTCTCAATTGATATTGATGGTTTGCTTGGCTCAACACTGCGCGCCGGCTCAAACGCCATCTTAATATCATCTGTGAAATTTTTATAAGATGTTTCTAAAACAGAGCGTTTGTATTTAACAAAATTCTCTGGGTCTTGACCACCTTCACGGATAAGCTTCTCAACATCTTTGAGTTTTTCTTCATCCCATTTAACAGTCTTCTTAATAACTGTTTTAATTTTAAAGTTTTCAGTGTCGATGCTGATAGTGCCACAGCCATAATCTTTTTGCTTAAATTTAGGCTTCGTCATTTTAACGATCTCGGCGTCAAGAATTTCTTTTAAATTGTGGCGTTGTTCTTCAAGCTCATTCACTTCTTTCATAATTGGCTTTTTGACTTCTATAATATTATTATCAATTTGGTTGATCTGTTGGATCAACTCTTCTACTTTTGCTTTTGACATTTTAATTTTCCTCTGTCTTGGTTAGCGTTAAAATTAATCTATACTCAATTTAATCATTCGTCAAACGTTTTGTCAAACATTTTTAATTAAAAAGGCGCTTCACTGCATAACTCATTGAGTTTGCTGTGATAATTTTTACAAAAACATTCTGATAAAGTCAGTATTTCGTCTGGCGTCATAATTGCGAGATCAGTTTTTCCAATCTCTTTAGAATATTCAGCCGCCATTTGAGCGCCGTAAAGATAAGCCTCTTGTGCAAATTCTTCTGGGCCGCGGCGGTCTTCTGGGTTATTTGTGATGTTCATAATAATATCTCCTTAATTGTTATTTCAATACGTGGGTTTTTTCTATCAATGCCACCATCAAACCATTGCTCACCCTTCACAATACGGCGGTTATCATCCTCTAAAATGCCTTGATCTACAAGGTAATCTAAGGGTAATTTCATGTAGCTCTGGCCATCACGTACACGATCATCCGGAAAAAAGAAGAGGTAGCTCACTGTGCATTTTTTAAATGATGGTGATCCGGACAAGTCCGGACACTCTTTAAGCCAATCTTTAAATCTTTTCGACTTCACGCGCCGGCCTGTCTTCGCGGTCGGGTACGCCATATTAAGGCTAGGGCAAAATGGGAGACATAGTTTTAATGCTGTCATATCTTTACCCTTCGCCATGTCGATACCTATTTTAATGCCGTCCATAATACTGTCGGCCTTCCTCCGTTGGGGTTTTGATGCGGCGCATCGCCGACGAGGTCTGCATCTTTAAGGGCTTGCATAATTTCCTTTAAATCCTTGCCTTTATATTTAGAGTGTGGCGGCGTTTTCTGCATTTCTGCCCAAGTGATACCATCCGGCGCGCGTTTGCGGATATCCGCCAAAATTTCCTTTTTGTCTGCCTCAAATCCGGAGTGAGATACAGTAACCTTTAAGCGCTCAATTGTTTTTTCTAAGCATAGTTTTATATAAGATATACCAAAATCCATGTCTTTTATATCAATTTCGGTGGCGTATGGATCGCGGCTTAATGCGTGAATAAGCCCTATTTTCATGGCCATTTCATTTGATCGTCCTGTCAATTCTGCCATGCCATATTTTTCAAGACTGTTGGCTTTATCGACACAATAATATTGAAATTCAAGTTGGGCATCCAGCGCCTCTTGTGTAAATTCTAGGGTGATTGGTGATGCCGGATCAGTGGAAATATGTGGCTTACTGTTTCTCTTAATCGTGGCTTTTATCCATGATGTAATTCTATCTGGCACATCAATAGGCGGCCTGTGCCGGCGTATATCTCTCTGTGCGTCCGATATGCTCAAAATAAAGCGGTTAATAAAACCATCTTTAATAGCACCCATATCTAGGGTTTTAAATAAAGTTGTTGGCGTTGTCATGGTGAGTAATGTGATTGCTGGATTATGCACCATGCGATTTTTAATAGCATCGGCGGCATCTTTTTTTAATGTCATTGATGAGTAAGAAGGAGGGCGCATAACACTATGACCACGGCCAATACTCTCCATAAGCTTAGTGTTTGCCTCTCGTTGGTGATGGTTGCCGTTCCCCAAATCCCTACCCGCTTCCAGATAGCGGCCAAATTCATCAATAACACTAATATGCTTAGGTCTGTCTAATAACGTGGAGAAAACAGCGCCAGCACTGGTATAACCATCGCCAGCAATAAAATGAGGGAGGCTGGCTTGGTGAAGTATTTTTTCAACAACGGTTTTAGCATGCTCTTTTCCTGTTCCTGATTTTCCAACATTTAATAAATAAAGCGATGCAAAGTTATCAAGCCCTGTGCGATATGATCGCCCTAAAACTATAGACGTTATGGCCAGAGCCGTTTGAACGGCAAAGCCCTCCTGCCTGTTGCCAGATGTGGCGTGGTAGTAATCCACCATATCGCTCAATATACCCATTGGCCTTGGTATATTTTCATTATCACCTTCCGGCGCTTTGTAAACTTCCAAATTTTCAGTGTTTAGGTATTTTTTAAGAGCCTTAATCCCTTGATCTTGATGCTGGTCGTTAAAATCTGTGTAGCCTGATGGAAAGATACTTTCAATTCTAAGGCCATCTGCCGCTTGCGTAGCTTTTGTTCTTCCGGCGTTACCTGTTGTAGTTGTATCATCATCGCCGGCGATAATAATCCGACTGTTGGGATGCTTGGCTTTGACCTGTCCAGATACCTCATACAAATTTCCGGCGTTAAATGCGATATATACGGTAGCGTTAGTAGCTTCATGTACAGATCGCGCCGTACTATATCCTTCTGCAATGTAGATAACATCATTTTTCCCTTCTATTAAAAACCATCCGCCCTTAGTTTTGCCGCCAGTGAGAAAGCGCTTCCGTCCATCGCCGGCGATAAATTGAAGGCTTACAATCTCATTATCAACGGCAACTGGTATAATTAACCTACCATCTTTAGCGATTTTAAGCCCCTGTGAGGTGCTTACGCCCTTATTGGTTAGGTATTCATGGCTTTCCGCTTCCTTTGATCCTGACCATATCTCGTAGGCTTTAGCGGCGGACTCTGCATGCTTAATGGCCTCCTCACGCTCACGCTCAACGCGCATTTGTTCACGCGCGACATCAAAGGCGGCCTTCTCTCTTACGTTCATTTGATGCGCTGTGCGGCTTGACCATGATGCACTATAACCAGTTTTCCAATCGCCATAATTGGCCACGCCAATCATATGGCCGGCGCTCTGGCTATCTTCAATTTCATTGTAAACGTACCAGCCGGATTTTTTGCCGCGCTTATCCTCAAGGCCATCAATACGATCAATGCGGCCAATTGCTACGGTGCGCGGCGGCGTGAAACCCTCGGCTCTTAATATAGATAAAAATTCTGTGCGCGGATCGCCACAAGCTTGCGGTATATTGGCGAATGCCGCGTCTATTCCTGCCTTATGTGCTGTTAAATCTACCAATTTAAATTCCCCTGTTTCCCCTGTATTTAAAAAAATGGTGAGCCGCTACAGAGGGAAGCGCAAGGAGTGATCAACTCACTCACCATAAATCGAATGATGCTTGATAAAAATCAAAACGTCAAACGATTTTATTCTTTATTGCCCTGACCTCTGTATTCATTTGTTGTTTTCCAAAAGTCTGGTTTGAAATAATTGTTGCAAATAGATAGGGCTTTGTGCTGATCAAAAGACTTGCAAGAAAAAATATCAATATACGCCTCGCCTATCTCTTCGGCAAAATGCGCCGTGATGCTTGATGTCTCTATTAATTGAATAGCTGTAAACCCCTTTGTTTTTGGGCTGTGATCTGCGAAATGTGCAATTATTGGATCGCCGTAAACTTTCATATCAATAGCCGGCACAATTTCTAATAACCATTTTTGAATTTTAGCGAATGAGGATATTGATTTTATATCGCAACCGCGCATATCAATTCTTAACTGTTGCCCCCAATACCCCTTATGCGGATTTACCATCGTCATATCCTTTATTGTATTCCTCAAATTTCAATTGCTCAATTTCATGCTCAATGTAAGCCGGTGTTGCCGGCAGCTTGTCTGAAAATAGAGCGCGCTCCATTGCTTGATAATATTCAAGCTTTTCTTTTGTAATAATTCTAAGCATTTTTTCCCTCTTTCCCGCTTAACGCTTTGCGGATTGTTTCGATGTCTCTTTTAGTCTCTGGCATATCTTTATCGTCCATCGTCTGCGCCTTTCATATAGTTGTTTAATTCGTCTGCGTGTTTCTGTTTCCACATTGCTCATATTTTTTCATCAGGATATAAAACTTCATTGTCCAAACGCCATAATTTTTCCAATTTCAA
>Ga0307935_1000656_pt1 | contig 14438 bp, 10 predicted proteins | sample OrgLakmetageno92_FD_201827 | JGI IMG/M metagenome (GOLD analysis project Ga0307935, IMG submission 201827) | Saline water microbial communities from Organic Lake, Antarctica - #92 | ecosystem: Environmental > Aquatic > Non-marine Saline and Alkaline > Saline | place: Antarctica: Organic Lake...
ATAAATTTATATTTCAAGAACAATTATACTACTTATGAAAAAGCTTTTATTTATTATTCTAGTTTTCATGTGTAGCTACTCTAATTCACAAGAATCAGCAGATATTAAAAATTTTAGTATTGATGGTGTAGATATAGCGCAAATACAAAAAGACTCATTAAGTCAATTGTTTGGTCTTAACTCTATCTGTAAAAATGATAAAATATTTGAAACTAGTTATTCAGTCTTTTCTTTGAATAAAAATTCTTTTTGGTTTAGTTATTCAGACTCCTTATCTCGCATTGAAACAATAAATACTAAATCTTTAGTGTCAATTGATAACATTGAATTCTCTATCGGTGATTCTTTAAATATTCTAATTAATCAATTTAAAAATTCAATGAATATTACTGACGAAGGTATCAATTACCTGCTTTTTGATGTTTTAAATTCAAGTATCATTTCAAATTCTGATCACTCAGACTCTTTTATTGAAATAGAATATACTGGAGCAAGTAATTTAGTTACATCTATTACTTACTATACTTTTTTATAATCTGTAGTTAGTGATTTTTAAACGCTGAGAACGATTCTAAAATTCATTCTCTATATTCTAAAAATCTTTAAGAAACACTCCCTTGACTCACTACAGCTTCCCGATCAATTTTTTTGATCAGTCCTTGTAGTGCTTTTCCTGGGCCTACTTCAATAAATTCTGTTGCTCCATCTTTGATCATTTGCTGGATGGATTGCGTCCATTTTACGGGAGCAGTAAGCTGATAGATCAAGTTGGTTTTGATATCATCTGTATTGTGCACCGCAAAAGTAGCTACGTTTTGATAAATAGGGCATAGGGGTTGTTTGAAGTCGGTGCTTTCTATGGCACTAGCCAATTCTTCTCTAGCCGGCTCCATTAATGGAGAGTGGAATGCACCACCTACAGGAAGCAGTAAAGCTCTTTTGGCTCCTTTTTCTTTAAGGATCTCACAAGCTTTTTCTACTGCAGGAATAGCTCCAGAAATAACAAGTTGGCCAGGACAATTGTAATTAGCTGCTACAACGACACCGTCTACAGATTTACACACCTTTTCAACCACATCATCTGCCATTCCTATGATGGCTGCCATCGTACTGGCTTGTCGCTCGCAAGCGGCTTGCATAGCGAGGGCACGTTTAGAAACTAGCTGTAAACCATCAGCAAAGGTCAAAGCGCCAACGGCTGTTAGTGCGCTCAATTCTCCTAAGGAATGTCCAGCTACCATTGCTGGAGCAAAATCAGCACCCATCATTTTTGCGAGAATCACGGAGTGGATAAAAATGGCAGGTTGAGTTACTTTGGTTTCTCTTAATTGGTCAGCAGTTCCTTCAAACATGATTTTTGAAATCTCAAATCCGAGGATCTCGTCGGCTTGATGGAACAATTCTTTTGCTTCTGTATAGGTATCGTATAAGTCTTTACCCATTCCTGTGAATTGAGCTCCTTGACCTGGAAAAACGTATGCTTTCATTTGTATTGCGTTTTTTAAAAAGTAAAAATAATGTATTAGAAGTAAAATTTTTTAATAATTTCTTTCAAGTCACAGTTTTCAGTTGCAGTCACAGTTTTTAGTTTATAAGTAATAGCTTTCATATCAACTTTCCTTCAAGGAATTAATCCATTTGGACTCCAAATTTACCTGGATTGTTTATCATATAATTAATCAACTTTCCGACTGCTATAGTTTTATGTAATAGCGGTTGATGTTGGATTTATGTGATATAACTGCATGCTAGTGAGTAATTAAGCCATACGGAGTTTCTGAATTCTCACCATCAGCATCTGTAATTTTGCTAATAAAATGCTTAGGATACTTACGTTTTCTATAAGCTTCGGCAATATTTGGATTTACACTTCTAGAGAATCTTCTTATTTGATCTGCTAGTGAATAAGTTTCTTCTTTAGTAAATTGTTTGCTTAATTCAAAAATGTCCATGCCATTCCCAAAAGCTTTTTGGATACTAATAAATCTTCAAATTCAACATTTATTACATTCAGCTAATTACACCACTACTAATGTAAATTGGAACTGTAAACTCCTATTAAAACCTGCCTACTCACATTTCTCCTTTTGCAAAGCAAAAGGAGAAATCAACCTGCCTACTAGAAACTATTTCCTCACCCAGGTCTCATAATCAAAACTATACTTGTGCTTCTCATCTGCTGGATGGTGCAAGGAGGTTTTGATCTTCCACTTTGTTTCATCTATCTCAGGGAAGTAAGTGTCTACGTCAAAGCTGCCGTGAACTTTAGTCAGTTCGATTTCATCAGCCACGGCGAGTCCTAGTTTGTAAATCTCACCACCACCTATAATAAAAGGATTTTGATCTTCAGAAGCAGCTGCTAAAGCTGTTTGCATATCGTGAACCACTATACCGCCATCGGTCTTGTAGTTTTTATCTCTAGTTAAGATAACATGGGTGCGGTTGGGAAGTGGTTTCTTTAAACTTTCAAAGGTTTTACGTCCCATAATGATGTGATGTCCTGTGGTCAGCGACTTGAATCTTTTAAAATCGTCAGGAAGATGCCATACCAGCGTACCGTCTTTACCCAATTCATTATTCATTCCTGCGGCAGCTACCATGGTAACTTTACGATGAGATGTAGGCGTATCTATAGCAAGAGTTGCCTGTGGCGCTACATATTCTTTTTCTACTTTCTTTTCCAGTTGCGTGATGCGTTCCTTTTGTTTTCTTACCAGTTTGTCATACTGGTTTTTTTCCCATTCTGGACCTAGAAGTCTCTCGGTGATAAATACATTAAAGGCATGATAAGCGAGTAGTAGCAACCAAGCAAAAATGGCCCAAATCCACCATTGTAATCCTAATAATGTAGTAATTTCTTCTACGTTAGGACGGTTTGCGATGATAATTAAGCCTACCGAGCCTAATAGAAAAACCACAAAATGGGTAAAAAGGCCGCGCTTTTGTTTGATGCGTTTTTGTGCATTCTCGATCATTTCTTTTTGCTCTAAATCAATTCCTGGAGTATTTTTTTTCTTTGTACCGAACATTCTCGTTATTTTTATACCCAAATTTACGCTATTATACACATAGACATTCTTAGCAACAAGATAAAATGACAGATCAATTTCCAATTCTCAAAAAATACACCTACCTCAATACGGCAAATCACGGTTTAGTCTCTCAGGACCTTATCGATTACCGCAGGTCGCTCAATGAGAAGATGCGCGATGACGCTTCTATTTTTACAAATAAGCGCAATGTTTTTATTGATGAGGTACGTCATAGCATTGCCAACTTTATGGATGCTGATCCAGATTTTACTGCAGTGATTCCCAATTTCTCAACGGGTTTTAATACGTTGATCAATGGTATGGATCCCAAGGCTATTGTCTTACTGTTAAAAGGGGATTATCCTTCTGTCAACTGGCCGGTAGAGACCAGAGGTTTTCAAACGCATTATGTTGCTATTGACGAGCAGATGGAGGAGCATATCATTAGTGTTTGTGAAAAAGAACGACCTGATTTTTTCTGTTTTTCGATGGTGCAATATATTTCTGGTATTCAAATGGATCTGAGTTTCTTAAACGATTTAAAGAAACGCTTTCCTCATATGATTTTAATAGCAGATGCTACTCAGTATGTGGGTTCTGAAGAGTTCCGCTTTCGCGAAAGCGGAATAGACATCTTTCTCGCGTCCTGCTACAAATGGCTTCATGCTGGAGATGGAAACGGTTTTATATGTGTAAAAGAAGAAGTGCAGAAACATATTTTCCCTAAAGATATTGGTTTTAGAAGTGCTCGAAATGTCATGAATTCTAATGTGACATTTATAAGCCGTTTTGAACCTGGGCATCAAGATATGATAGCCTTTGGAACTTTGCAACAAGCTATTTTAAAGGTACATGAATTGGGCTGGAATAAGGTCTCAGCTCCAGTAAAAGAGTTGTCAAAAATAGCTAAAGTTGCTTTTGAAAAACGCGGTCTTCTTTCTTCTGTAGTTTGCTCTAGAAAAAATCATTCTTCTATTTTTAATATCAAAGGAGGTCAAGATTTATACGACAGATTAAAGGCGCATCACATCATTACTTCTTTGCGGGGGGATGGTATTAGACTTAGCTTCTCTTATTTTAATACTATAGAAGACCTAAATAAGCTGCTGGAAGTTTTAGATTCATAAAACTATGTTGGAACTTTTGATTTGGATAGGAAGGATTTCTGTTTTGTTTTCGACTGCAATTAAAGTCGTTTCTGACCATAATTAAGACGAAAAATGATACCTTTAAAAGGCTATTTGTCATTTGTCTGATGGGTGTATGCTTCTGTTTTTAGAGGGTAGTTCAAATGTATTTTCTTAATTTTTAATTCAAAATGTCATCTCTAAGGGTCATAATAATTATATAAATGCATAAAAAAAATGTTATACAACGAAAAAAAATGGTTTCTAACGATTTAAGATGTCAAAGTTTAAGGAAAATTTAATTTCCAATGGCAAAGACGTAAATTTGTAACTATGTTTACGAATTTTAAAAATATCATCCCTGTTTTATTTCTTATTTTCTTGTTTAACATCAGTGGAGCTCAAGTAGGTATAGAAACAAGTGCCCCTAAGGCAGCTTTAGACATAGATGCTCCTGATTCTGGTGTATTGTTGCCTAGAATAGATTTATTAACAGTTACTGATGCTACTTCTGTTATCAATCCTGATGGTGGTGCTTTAGTAGATGGAACGATGGTGTGGAACACTGCCGTAACAGGTATCCAACCTGCTGGGTATTATTTCTGGCAAGGAGGTAGATGGAATCAAGTACTTAGTAGCAATCAGAAGACGGTTCATTTTGGAAAAATGCTTATTGATGCTTCAGGTACTAAAATAATTACAGGAGTAGGCTTTCAGCCATCTTCCATAGAATTTATCGCGGTGAATAGAGCTCAAGATTATAATGACGGTGCTTACAGGTCGGCAGTTAACAACAGTAACGATGTTCGTATGGCTGGTGGACAAATGACAGGTTATGCGACAAACTACGGTGGCACAACAAGCCAGCAAGTAATTTCTTTTGGTTCAAATGGTTCTAGTATTAATAACATAGGATCTTATGCTTCCCAAAACCATTGTATTGCTGCCTTTTTTGTGAATAACAATGGGGATCCGATACACGATAATGGTACTGCTTCCGGTGGTAGCGATTCTCAAGATGGTTTGATACGCGCCTCATTGACCACTTTTGATACAGATGGATTTACTTTAGACGTAGATCGCTTTCTTGCAGGTTCCGCTGCTAACAGTAGAACTAATCAAATTGTGGTTAAGTTCAAGGCTTTTAGATAGGTTTCCTGTTTCCTCGTAAAAATGGACAAGCTATTTGGTATAGCTTAGAGTTATCTATGCATTATTGAGTGTTGTTTTCTTTATTTACGTATTAAATACTTATAACTTTTGGTAAAGTTTAATAGATCTTTCGTGTATATGCCAGTTTATAAACTGAATTAAATCTGTTTCAACGAATTCTTATCTTGATATGTAAGTAAAGGCTGCTTTGGCTCGTCTTATTATTATGTTTGCAAAAATATTCCTATGTTTTTTAAAAGTATCATCCCTGTTTTACTTCTTGTTTTCCTTTTTAATACCAGTGAAGTTCAGGTAGGTCTACAAACTAACGAGCCCAAAGGTGCTTTAGATATAGATTCTTCTGATTCTGGTGTATTGTTGCCTAGAATTGCTTTAACCAGTTTAACTACTGCTGCGCCGGTCACTAATCCAAATGGAGGAGTTCTGGTAGACGGAACCATGATTTGGAATACAGGAACTGCCGGAGTTGCTAAAACTGGTTTTTACTTGTGGGAAAATAATCAATGGAATTTAGTGGTTAGTGAGAATAAGCCACAAATATTTATAGGTAGAATGCTGATTAGTGAGACTGACTTTTCTACCGGAACAAAAACGATTACTGGAATACCCTTCAGTCCTAGAACAGTTGAATTTACAGCTATAAGTAATACAGAAACCTTAAATGGTGGTTATACAAGAAGTGGGGCAGGTAATGACGCTAACAACAGTGTAAGTTATACGTTTGGTTATGCTAAGGTTATCGCAGCATCGCCATTTATAGAGCAAATTGCTATTGCAGGGGCTGGTAGCGGGGCGAGTATTAACAGGGTTGGGAATTATTCGTCGACCAGTAGATGTTTTGCCGCTCAATTTGTCGATCAGAATGCTAACAATCAAGGAAGAACGTCAGCAGCTATGAGTTCTTTTACTAGTGATGGGTTTATTCTAAATATTGCTGAATTTACTGACCCAATCGTTGTCTTGATTAAGGCTTATAGATAGATCTCATAAAAATGGCCTTATCTTGATGAAATCACACAAATCCAAAAGAAATCATACTTTTGTATAGTATTTGTAGCGTTATTTTATTTTATTCATAGGTAAAAGAGCAGTATTTTAGCAAAAAGATTATTTAATGTTTTATTTACGTTTCTTCTTACTGCTATTTTGTGCCAGTCAATTTGCGCAGGCGCAGCAGTTTCCCCTAGACTTTGAAAACAATCAATACCCCTTTACAGGTTTTTCTGGATCTTCATTTTCTTTTGTAAGCGATCCTGTTCAAACCACAAACAATGTAGGTGAGTTTTTTAATAATGGAACTCAGGCTACTCAGGGCTTTTATATAGATGTTAACAATCCGGTAGATCTTAGCGCTGATCCTATTTTAACACTTCGGTTTTATGCTTTTGACCCTAATACGCACACTGTCTTATTGAAATTAGAAAATGGAAATCAGCCAGATATAGAAATGACACAACAGATTGCAGGTGGTGCTAATAACTGGAATGATGTAAACTTTAATTTTTCAAATTCTACGGGACAATACAGTAGAGTAACTATTTTTATCGATTATGGAGCAGCCGCTGCAGGAACTTATTTAATAGATGATATCAATAATGGTGCAACGCCGCCTAATCCTATAGATGTGGTTTATACAGATTTAGTGTGGTCAGATGAGTTTGATACTACAGGAACTAATAATCCTATTGATGCGACCAAATGGTTTCATCAAACACAACTTCCGTCTGGCGGTAACTGGTTCAATGGAGAGCAACAACATTATACCGACAGACTGGATAATTCTTATGTAGAGAATGGTTTTTTAAACATCGTAGCAAAAAGAGAAAGCTTTACCGATCAAGGACAAACCAAGCAATTTACTAGTGCTCGATTGAATTCTAAGTATGCATTTACCTATGGTAGGGTGGATGTAAGAGCAAAATTGCCTTTTGGTGATGGTACTTGGCCTGCCATATGGACTTTAGGTAAAAATATCAACGAAGATGGTGGGTATTGGGACAGTACTTATGGAACCACCAACTGGCCACTTTGTGGAGAAATAGACATTATGGAGCATGGATTGGGAGCTTTAAACCATGTATCTGCAGCATTACACACCAATTGTGCTGGATGTTCTGGAAACACCCGTAATTTTCAATCGACGACATTACAAGACGTGGCTAATGATTTTCATGTGTACTCCATGAACTGGTCGCCACAACAAATCACATTTTTAATAGATGATGTGCCTTTTTATATTTATAATCCTGCTGTAAAGAATATAGATACGTATCCTTTTTATGAAGACCAGTATTTTTTATTGAATGTAGCAATGGGCGGTATAGCGGGTTCTATAGATCCTAATTTTATACAAAGCAGTATGGTGATCGATTATGTACGTGTGTATCAAAATACTTTGAGTATAGCTGGAGAAAACACCAACGAGTCAGATCTAAAAATTTATCCTAATCCAGCCACAGATGTGGTGAATTTAGAAACTTCACAAGCCATAGATAGAGTAGATGTATTTGCTTTATCAGGCCAATTACTAGTGTCAGAAACAGAGGAAACAAACTCATTGGATATCAGCACTGTTAAAACGGGAATCTATATACTTAAGGTATACTCTAGTGGTATCATCATAAATAGAAAGCTCGTTGTACAGTAATATAGTATAAAGCAGGCCCATGTTTTTCTTTTAGGAAAGTAAATGAATCAAAAAAAAGCTCCAAATCAATTCATTGATTTGGAGCTTTTTTCCACATTCCACATTCCACATTGCTCATGTCATTCTAATGCGCCTCTAACCAATTCTGTCCTATACCCACTTCTACATCTAGCGGCACCGACATTTTATAAGCGTTTTGCATCTCCTCTTGAATGAGTTTTTTCATGTCTTCTAGTTCGTCATTATGAATATCAAAAACCAATTCATCATGCACCTGCAGCAGCATTTTTGATTTGCAATTCATCTGTTCAAACTTTTTATAAATATTGATCATCGCAAGTTTAATAATGTCGGCTGCGCTTCCTTGTATAGGTGCGTTTACAGCATTACGCTCGGCTGCGCCTCGCACCACTGCGTTAGAACTATTGATATCCTTTAAATAACGACGCCTTCCCAATACGGTCTCTACATAGCCGTTTTCACGAGCAAAATTAACTTGGTCATCCATATACGCGCGCAGTTTAGGATAGCTCGCATAATAGGTGTCGATCAGTTCTTTAGCCTCGCCACGAGATAAATCGGTTTGATTGCTCAGTCCGAAAGCGCTGACTCCATAGATAATTCCAAAGTTGACTGTTTTGGCATTGCTACGTTGTTCTCTGGTGACCTCTTCTAAGGCTACATTAAAAACTTTTGCCGCAGTAGAAGCGTGAATATCTTCGCCGCTTTGGAATGCAGCCATCATATTTTCTTCTTCGCTTAAAGCAGCAATGATTCTCAATTCTATCTGAGAATAGTCGGCTGCGAGCAGTGTGTAGTTTTTATCTCTAGGGACAAAAGCTTTACGTACTTGTCTACCGCGCTCCGTTCGGATAGGAATGTTTTGTAAATTAGGATCTGTAGAACTCAAACGTCCGGTTGCAGCTACGGTTTGCATATAATTGGTATGAATGCGCTGTGTTTTAGGATTTACCTGACTGGGTAGTGCATCTACATAAGTGGATTTTAACTTTGCCAGACCTCTGTAGTCCAATACATTTTGAATGATTGCATGATCTTTAGCCAGGTAACTCAACACATCTTCGGCAGTGGAATACTGACCAGTTTTGGTTTTTTTAGGTTTGTCTACCAGTTGAAGTTTTTCAAAAAGAATAACTCCTAATTGCTTAGGAGAGCCGATGTTGAACTCTTCTCCAGCAGCTTCATAAATAGCTGTTTCTAATTGGGCAATGTCTGTTTCTAAAGCTCCAGAAAGCGAATTTAAAAAGGTTTCGTCCAGGTTGATTCCTTCTATTTCCATGGCGGCCAGTACATGCAGTAAAGGCATTTCTATATCTTTAAAAAGGCTGTCAGTTCCTGCACTAGCTAATTCTGGCGTGAAGTTTTCTTTTAATTGAAAGGTGATATCAGCATCTTCAACGGCGTATTCTTTTTGTTTTTCCAGTTCCACATCGCGCATGGAAAGTTGGTTTTTCCCTTTTTTTCCTATCAACTCCACAATAGATTGTGGCGTATAATTGAGATAGGTTTCTGCGAGCACATCCATGTTATGACGCATGTCAGGATTGATCAGGTAATGAGCCAGCATGGTATCAAACATAGGTCCTTTAGCACGCACTCCATATTTGTCCAATACTTTAATATCATATTTTAAATTCTGACCAATTTTTTCAATCTGCTCACTTTCAAAAAAAGGTTTTAGTTGGTCCACAATGCTTTGTGCTGTTTCTTGATCTTCAGGAATAGGAAGGTAAAAGCCCTTTCCTTTTTCCCATGAAAATGCAATTCCTACCAGTTCTGCAGCTAGCGGATCCAGGCCTGTAGTTTCTGTATCAAAACAAACACTGGATTGTTTCATTAAGGACTGCAAGAATAACTTGGTTCCCATTCCTTCTTCCACCAGCTGGTATAAATGATCGCTAGTAGCAAGTGTTTTACGACCTGTTGTTTCGGTTTCTGCGGCTGTTCCTGAACCAGGGGCATCAAAAAGGGAGAATTGTCCTGCGCCCGCGCTCGTAGAATTCGAACTCGCATTTGAACTCGAATTGGAAGAGCTCACTGCCGCAATCTCTTTAGAAAAAATCTTTGCCATCGTTTCCTTAGCGCGACGAAATTCCAATTCGTCAAAAATCTCATGAACGGCTTCTACATCTGGATCGTCCAGCTCGTAGTTTTTGGCATTAAATGTCACTGGACAATCCAGTCGTATGGTGGCTAATTTTTTAGAAAGAAGGCCCAGTTCTGCATTGTCGAGTACCTTTTCCTTCATTTTGCCTTTTAGCTTATCGACGTTTGCTAGCAAACCTTCCATAGAACCATAAGTAGCAATGAATTTCTTTGCTGTTTTATCTCCTACGCCAGGCAATCCAGGAATATTATCACTTGCATCACCCATCATCCCGAGGTAATCGATCACTTGCTCTGGTCGCTCCACTTCAAACTTCTTTTGCACCTCAGGAATCCCCCATATTTCAATACCATTCCCCATTCGTGCAGGTTTGTACATAAAAATATTTTCAGACACCAGTTGCGCATAATCTTTATCTGGTGTGACCATATAAGTGGTGAAACCTTCTTTTTCGGCTTGTTTTGCAAGTGTCCCTATCAAGTCATCAGCCTCAATTCCTTCTTCTACCACAATAGGAATATGCATAGCTTTTAAAATACGCTGAATATAAGGAACTGCTATTTTTATCGCCTCTGGAGTCGCGTCGCGATTTGCTTTATAGTCTTCATAAAGCGCTACACGTTCATGACTGCCTCCCTTGTCAAAAGCAACGGCTAGAAACTCTGGTTTTTCTCTTCTGATCACGTCAAATAACGAATTGGTGAAACCCATAATGGCACTGGTATCCATTCCTGCGCTATTGATTCGTGGGTTTTTAATAAGTGCGTAATAACCTCTAAAAATTAGGGCGTAAGCATCTAGGAGAAATAATCTTTTATCGTCTGTACCGTTATTTGTCATCGTAAAAATTTGTGGAGGTTAAAGATAAAATTCTCAGCAGACTTAAATGCAGTTCCTATTATATAAAACGCATTTTTTATACACAGAAAATTTATTTTTTAGTAAAGATGTTGGATACGTGTTCCGCTTTCGCGAAAGCGGAATTACTATAAGAATCACAGAAAGAATAGTCGACTGTTATTCTACATCAGGATCCTCATTATCTTCAAAATCCTTTCTCAAATCCAGTTTTCTAAACGTAGGAGATACCAGTGCTGTGGTAACAACGGTAATCAAAGTCATGGTACCTCCGAAGACTACTGCTGTAACCGTTCCCATCAATTTTGCAGTGAGTCCACTTTCAAAAGCTCCTAACTCGTTAGAAGAGCCTACAAACATGGAGTTGACAGAAGCCACACGACCTCGCATATGATCCGGTGTTTTAAGTTGAAGAATAGTTTGCCGTATGACCATAGAAACGCCGTCAGTAACACCGCTAAAAAACAAAGCCACTACAGAAACCCAGAAGATAGAGGACAAGCCAAAAACAATAATACAGACTCCAAAACCAAAAATAGCCACTAGCAATTTCATACCTGCATTCTTGCTGATTGGGATATAAGCGGTTGCAATCATGGTGAGTATGGCACCTACCGATGGAGCGGCACGCAGCACTCCAAAACCTTCACTACCTACACATAATATATCCTGAGCAAAAATGGGCAGCAAAATAACCGCGCCTCCAAAAAGCACGGAAACCATATCCAGCGTTAAGGCGCCTAAAATGGCTTTGGTTTTGTACACAAAACTCAACCCTTCTTTTAAACTTTTTAGGATGGGTTCATTAACTTTAGTATTTAATATTGGTTTTTTGGAAATTAGGAAAACGGTAAAAAAGGAAAGCACCACCAAACTAAAAACAATACACAAGGACCAATGCACACCAAACCAACTGATCGCAAAACCAGAAAAAGCAAGGCCAACAACAGAGGCGATTTGCCAAGCAGAACTGCTCCAAGTTGCCGCATTAGGATATGCTTTCTTAGGAACGAGTAGCGCAATCAATGAAAATAATATAGGGCCAAAAAATGATCTTAAAAAACCACCGAAAAAGACCAAAGCATAAATAGCATATAAAACAGTATCGGTAGACCAATCGCCAACGACTTCTGGCCAAGTCAATAAAAATAATCCCAAACTAATCAATGAAAAAGCACCTATACAAAGGGCTAGAAGATTGCGCTTTTCCCGTTGATCCACAATATGACCAGCAAACAAAGCCATGGCAAAGGCAGGAACAAACTCCATCAAACCTATAATAGCAAGAGACCAGGGATCCTTAGTGATAGAATATACTTGCCATTCGATTACAATAAACTGCATGGACCAACCAAACACTAATAAAAATCGCATGCATAGGAAAATATTAAATTCTCTAAATCGCAATGCAGCGTAGGGATCGTTTTTTGACAAAGTGTATGGGTGATGAGGTTTTGGTATATGTTGCAAAACTAAAACAACTGGAGTTCTTATTGCCACTTCTAGAGGTATAAAAAAGAGGAGCTTTTAAATCCCGATTTAAAAAAGCTCCTTTCCTTATTAAAGGAAAGGTGGGCAAATTGGAGCTTGCGGAAATTTGGTCGGAAAGGTTAATGCGGTGCTGGAAATGAGACCAAAATCAGATTGTTCTACAAAGATAAATACCGAATCAACCACTCCGAGATTTCTACGAAATCCCGATTCTAAAAAAGCTCCTTTCCTTATTAAAGGAAAGGTGGGCAAATTGGAGCTTGCGGAAATTTGGTCGGAAAGGTTAATGTGGTGCTGGAAATGAGATCAAAATCAGATTGTTCCACAAAGATAAATACCGAATCAACCACTCCGAGATTTCTACGAAATCCCACCTCGCCTATTCTTAGGCGAGGTGCTTTTAGATCTCGAATTTAAAAAGCTCCTTTCCTTATTAAAGGAAAGGTGGGCAAAAAGAGCGGTAGCGAATTTTGGTCGGAAAGGTTAATGCGGTGCTGGAAATGAGATCAAAATCAGATTGTTCTACAAAGATAAATACCGAATCAACCACTCCGAGATGTCTACGAAACCCCGATTTAAAAAAGCTCCTTTCCTTATTAAAGGAAAGGTGGGCAAAAAGAGCGGTAGCGAATTTTGGTCGGAAAGGTTAATGCGGTGCTGGAAATGAGATCAAAATTAGATTGTTCTACAAAGATAAATACCGAATCAACCACTCCGAGATGTCTACGAAACCCCGATTTAAAAAAGCTCCTTTCCTTATTAAAGGAAAGGTGGGCAAAAAGAGCGGTAGCGAATTTTGGTCGGAAAGGTTAATGCGGTGCTGGAAATGAGATCAAAATTAGATTGTTCTACAAAGATAAATACCGAATCAACCACTCCGAGATGTCTACGAAACCCCGATTTAAAAAAGCTCCTTTCCTTATTAAAGGAAAGGTGGGCAAAAAGAGCGGTAGCGAATTTTGGTCGGAAAGGTTAATGCGGTGCTGGAAATGAGATCAAAATTAGATTGTTCTACAAAGATAAATACCGAATCAACCACTCCGAGATGTCTACGAAATCCCGATTCTAAAAAAAGCTCCTTTCCTTATTAAAGGAAAGGTGGGCAAATTGGAGCTTGCGGAAATTTGGTCGGAAAGGTTAATGCGGTGTTGGAAATGAGATCAAAATCAGATTGTTCTACAAAGATAAATACCGAATCAACCACTCCGAGATTTCTACGAAATCTCGAATTTAAAAAGCTCCTTTCCTTATTAAAGGAAAGGTGGGCAAAAAGAGCGGTAGCGAATTTTGGTCGGAAAGGTTAATGCGGTGTTGGAAATGAGATTAAAATCAGATTGTTCTACAAAGATAAATACCGAATCAACCACTCCGAGATTTCTGCGAAATCTCGAATTTAAAAAGCTCCTTTCCTTATTAAAGGAAAGGTGGGCAAATTGGAGCTTGCGGAAATTTGGTCGGAAAGGTTAATGCGGTGCTGGAAATGAGATCAAAACCAGACTGTTCTACAAAGATAAATGCCGAATCAATCACTCCGAGATTTCTACGAAATCCCACCTCGCCTATTCTTAGGCGAGGAGCTTTTAAACCCCGATTTAAAAAAGCTCCTTTCCTTATTAAAGGAAAGGTGGGCAAAAAGAGCGGTAGCGAATTTTGGTCGGAAAGGTTAATGCGGTGCTGGAAATGAGATCAAAATTAGATTGTTCTACAAAGATAAATACCGAATCAACCACTCCGAGATGTCTACGAAACCCCGATTTAAAAAAGCTCCTTTCCTTATTAAAGGAAAGGTGGGCAAAAAGAGCGGTAGCGAATTTTGGTCGGAAAGGTTAATGCGGTGCTGGAAATGAGACCAAAATTACATTGTTCTACAAAGATAAATACCGAATCAACCACTCCGAGATGTCTACGAAATCCCACCTCGCCTATTCTTAGGCGAGGAGCTTTTAGATCTCGAATTTAAAAAGCTCCTTTCCTTATTAAAG
>Ga0307935_1000662_pt1 | contig 14232 bp, 14 predicted proteins | sample OrgLakmetageno92_FD_201827 | JGI IMG/M metagenome (GOLD analysis project Ga0307935, IMG submission 201827) | Saline water microbial communities from Organic Lake, Antarctica - #92 | ecosystem: Environmental > Aquatic > Non-marine Saline and Alkaline > Saline | place: Antarctica: Organic Lake...
AAGATCCTGGGCTATCGGTCAGCTTTAGCAGTGGCTAAAGCTGGTGGTGTATTATTAGAGGATTAGAGTGTCCTAATTGAGGGGTGAATTTAGGGTACGGTTCAATTTAAACAATACGATAAGTTTTACTCCCTGGCAAGCAAAACATATCTTTTGCTATTAAAGAAAGATTAAGCTAATGTAAGAAAAACATCTCAACAAAAGGAGCTTCCGATGAATAATCGCCGCAAGCTCCCTAGTCGGGAGCACGTGTTCATTACATCACTCATGTATCACGGGTTTCGTTTAACCCAAAAACGGTGCAACCTCAAATTTAAACGAGGATACATCATTCCTGCTACCAGACGCGAAGACGCTGAAGGTATCGACGTTTGGGTTAAAATGCCCAAGGACGAGCGTTTGCTACCTGTTCAAGTCACCCAACGCGGTGTTCGTATGTATCGTAAATACCGCAGACCAGATGGAGACAAACTAGAAACGTTTATCATCAAGTCTGAACGCCGAGTACGAGCTAAACAACGACGTTGTTTCAGACACGGTATTGCGTTTGCGCTAGTACGAGACTTTGAAGGAAAGACGACCAACCCACAGATTGCATGGGGTGATATCAAATCATTGCGCTATGCGATTGCGCATTTGAAACGCTGGCTTTAGGGCTGGCGTTTCTTTTATTATCACTTGCAAAATGACCAGTAGATAGGTTATGTTAAGAAAAGCAACAGGAGGCACTACCAATGACCATTCTGAAGTTCCTTGGGACAGTTGATATCAAAAAAGATGACGACTACGGCCGGATACATCTACGGCTCGCTATGGATCTGCTCTGTGCCATTAGAAGGCACCAACCGGAAAACGTTATCAGAGATAAGGCACGCAACCTCGTTCAGGTTTGTTGTGAACCGATGTTTGACGATCTGACCGATGCCTATGATTGGTCGTTTGAAGAATTTCTGTACGCAGATGAAGTGATCGCTCAGTGTATTGAAGTGGCAACTCATGAACTGCTCGATATTGCGCAGAAACGTATCACACACAGCCGAAAGCATGAACGTCGCACCAAACTGCGGATGGAAGATATGAGGTTGGCTGCTATGATGGCGTATATCATGAACGTTCATAACCTTGTTCACGACAGACTACAGGATACATTCTTCGAAGATCATGGAGCAATGTATTTCAGCACTTAAACCCTCGCCCCACCAGACATTGTTTGGTGGGGTGGTTTTATTTCACTACCAACGCTTCGCAAACCCCTTAGACTAAGCTAAGGTACTGACTAATAGCTCTCTTTGAGCTATTATGTACATCACAACAAAGACCTAACCCCTCACAAGAGGATATGGTCGAAATATCAAAACCGCTACAGTATAGAAGACTCTCCGTCAGAGTCACTGTAGCGGTCGTGTCTAGGAAACTGGATATGGGTCCTCCGGGATCGCGATGGCGGGGAGCCTTCTGTCTAATGACTCTTTGGTTCTCCGCTCTTATTAGAACCAAATCCGCTACAGTGCAATATGAAATATAAATACACTACCAGTACTAGTCACTCTTTTGACCTATGTACATGGTAAACAAAGACGACAAGAGTATCGTCAAAATAGACCAAACCAGTTTTTCAGAAGAAAATCTCCAGGAGCGATACGATCTGCAAGAATGGATCGACAAGAATCCTGAATGTTTAGGTGAACCGCTACTCATTATCCAAAAAGAGTTTGCCGGATTTGATAAAACCAATGAGCGACTAGACCTGCTTGCCTTGGACACTAAAGGAAATATTGTTGTCATCGAAAACAAACGAGACGATTCAGGAAAAGATGTCACTTGGCAATCGATCAAATACGCTGCTTATTGCTCAACCCTCACCACTGACCAGATCATCGAGCTATACCAGTCATACCTGCAGACCTCCCCTTCTAGGAACGCCTCAGCTATCAAAAGTCTAGAAGCATTTTTAGGTTCTGAGTACGAAGAGTTGCTCGCTAACAACGTAAAGCCAAGAATCATTCTGGTCGCAAAAGAATATCGACCAGAGGTAACCGCAAGTGCACTCTGGCTACGTTCATGCGGAATTGATATTCGTTGTATCAAGACAACTTTATACAAGAATAACGATAATCTTTTCTTTGATGCTCTCCAAATCATTCCAATCAAGGAAGCTGAAGACTATATGGTTAAGGTGGCAGAAAAAGAACGAGAGAGTAACGCAACCAGCATAAGACACAGTCAGCGTTTAGAGTTCTGGAATAAAATAACCCAATCACTAAATAATGTTCACGGTATAGATATCACTCCAAGTGATCGTCCATACGTCAGTACTAGCTTTGGAGTATCGGGAGCAAAGATTGCTCTGGTTGCCACCAAGTCCTATGTACGGGTTGAAATATATTTTGGTAGCCAAAATGCCAAGGCACAATTTGATCTACTTAAACAACATCAAATACAACTTGAAACTGTATTCGGCCAACCGATTGAGTTTGAACGACTAGACGACAAACAAGCGAGTCGAATCAAGATTCAACGCGAAGGTTTCAGTATCTATGACACTGACGACTACGACAAAATGAACGAATTTTTCAATACGTTCACTCCGTTGTTCGTACAGAAGTTAGGGCCAGCTGTTCAAGCTATTTTGAACAAAGACTAATTCTCTTCCCCCGCCAACACCACTACTTTCTTTTTGAATTGCTTTTTATCTTTTTTAAAGAGTTCAATCAGGCAGTTAAATTCTTCTTCAGGCACTATCTTCTTTACCTTTTGAATCTCCAGCAACATGTATGAATCATTTTTATAGTAATCAATACATTCTTGAAACCAAGACTGGCAGGTCTGCCAGTGTGTCTTCAGCGCCCTGACAATTACCGCGTCCTGTCCAACAGACACTGAGTCGAGATCGGCTTGAAAAGCTAGATACCGCAAAGGGTCCGAAGCAACATACGTAGGATATGGAACTGTTTTTCTATCTAAGCCACGTTGATAGTAATGGTGATGATTATGTTTTAACCAAAAAGTGGTCGCTTTATAATCGTCATTCTTCACCCGCGCTACTATCTTTGATTCAGCCAAGTCATTCACCGCCCAGATACTCTCTAATCGAACCTGCTCTGCGTTATCGCGGAACAGATGATCCTGCTCACACCACCGATAAAACGTTGAACGATGTATACCAGCTTTCTTGCAAGCAATCTCAACGATTGGTGTATAAGCCAACTCATCGAGAATCTTTTTCTTTTGTTGTGATCGTTCAGCGTCTGTCATGGATAATTAGGAAATAAGTTTGTTATATCGATCGATAATAGTTTGGCAGTACTCTATATCTATCTCAAAACAGACCGAACGACGTTTCGTTTGTTCGCATGCTATTAGAAGTGATCCGCTTCCAGCAAATGGATCGTAAATAACATCGTCTATGTCGCTACTATTGAGAATCAAGTTGCGCAGCAATGGCATACTTTTCATGGTTGGATGCAGCTCATTTTTATGTGGCTTAGGAAAACACAATACTGACTTACTCTGCAGCCTCTTGAAGTCATGCGTACCAAACCAACCGTATGCAATAAGTTCATGTTGCGGTAGATAATCCAAGCGACCAATCACTGCCCTATCCTTGACCCAGACCAACAACTGAGACACCTTCACCTTTAATTGCACCATCGCTTCACGGAGTGCAAACACCATTTTGTCTGCGTTGAAGATATAAATTGAGTTCTTTTTAGTTAGATGAGGTAAAGCGGGAGACAGCCAATCTTTTGTGAATTTAATATACTCCGCATCAGTGCACAAACCATCGTTTTGAATATCTTTACTCTTACATAATTCCTTGAACTTCAATTTACTCCACACAACATCGACACCGTATGGTGGGTCGGTAAGTATGAGATTGATTTTTCTATCCTCAAAGATCTGGTCGATTAATGTTGCGTCACGAGCATCTCCACACACCAACAACTGGTTACCTAACTGTATGGTGTCTCCATATTTAATTGATTTTGACTGCTTTGTTTCCAGTGTAGGATTCATATCTTTTTATTATTAGCTCACAATACGCAGACTCTTTCTCGGCAATAAAAGCCACTCGCTTCATCTGATCACAGGCCAAAAGAGTCGAACCCGATCCACCACAAAGATCTAACACGTTATCTCCCACCTTTGTACAACGCAGAAGTGGTTTTTCATGAAGATCTAGTGGTTTCTGACAAGCGTGCTCATAATCATCGCTAGACAATCGTCGTGCTAACCAGATATCTAAACCGTCTTCAATATCATCAATGGTGGCGTTACCCACTCCTATATCTCCATTAAGTATTTCTGTAAACGCACTCTTATCAGTTAGATACGGTTTATCAATCTTGCCGTATAAACAGGGCTCATAGCATTTTGAGAACGCATTTTTTGGAGTCCAATTGACGCCGTTTTTAATCCATAGACAGGTACGGTCGTAAATCACTTCTTGTTCAGCAAATATCTTTTGGCCCAGGCCTATATTTGATGCATCTAGCCAGAGGAAATAATGTGCGTCTGGATGCGAGACTCGTTTAGTATTCATAATGATATGAGTAATAAATTGTTCATAGTTATCTGGCGATAAATTATCGTCGATTTCCGCACCGTAAGATTTTTTCTTAGATATTCCACCGTCATAGGACAAATTTTTGTTGTATGGCACATCTGTATATGACATATGTATGAGCTCATCCCCTACCAGCGTCTTCACTACTTTGGCGTCAGTACTATCACCACAGATAAGTCGGTGCGGTCCAAGCTGAAAATAATCTCCAGTCTGAACAGTGACTTCCTTTTCATACGGTTCTGATTCACCTTCTGGAAAGTCGTCATCTTCGATAGTGAGGATGTCATCCCATAGTTCGGTTAACTCGGAATCAGTGAAGCCACTTTCAATCATGAGGTCTACATTGAACTCTCGCAGTAAATCAAAGTCCCACGATCCACCGTTCTGGTTTGAACGAAGCAGGTATTCTTTAAATTCAGTTTCAGAAAGCTGCCGTGACGGTACTCGCACTTCAATCTCTTCATTTCCTCGCCCAAGCTCTCGTAATGTAGTAACGCGTTGGTGTCCTGCGATAATTACATTATCCGCATTGATAGCCACCAACTCTACATAGTTAAATTTCTTAAAACTCTTTTGTAGCTGTTTAGCTTGATCCTCTGTTATTTTTCTTGGGTTCTTTTCGTACGGAATTAAATCCTGTACTAGACGTGTTTCTGTACGCCACGATATCTTTTTTGTAGACACATGAGTTTTATTAATTGAATAAAACATTCCGGAATGTCTACCAAGAGTATTACAGACAATTAACCTTCTAACATCCGGAGTTTTTATCTCTCATATACAACAAAAAACCTAACAAAATAAGGGTTACGTTTCTTCTATCCACTCCGGTTACTCCACCTGTTGTTTAGCTGCTTGAAAATAGTTCAAATGCCCTGAGAGCTTCACCCAGCGAAATGGCATATATTTTATAAGACTTTTTGAACGCCCTACCTAGACGTTCGAACTGTAAATATAAAAAATGACCCGCCCTACCGAAGTAAGACAGGTCATTGTAGTCACCCTTTAGACAGCAACCAAGGCTGGTTGTGCCTTCTTGGTGAAATGTGCCAGTTCAGCGTCGAGCCAGCAGTAGTCGCGATGACCAGCAGATGCAGCCAATCGCGTCAGTTCTTCGATACGAGCGAAGAGGCGTTCTTCTGCCCCGTCGGCATGCAAGTCCATCGTTGGGACTTTGATGTCAACGAAAGAACCAACAGATTGAACAGGATTGCCCGCTGCATCAACAGCAGAACGCAATCGATCCATCCGACAATGGTCGTCGCTGCCGTAATAGGCTTTGACATCCGCACAACGCCCCATCACAACACCGCAAGAGCACATAAACAAGACGCAAAGACCGTGCGGACGCAGCGCCTGACGGACAGCTTCAACCGTGAGGTCAGACATCCGTAGCGAAAGGATAGTTTCATGCAGCCAGTCAACCACCTCGGTACGATACCGAACCTTGTCAGTACCGATAATTGACAACGGTAGCCTGACCAAACGATGTTCAGCCAGAACGCCGAAGTCACCATTGCTGTACGATTCAGCCATCGCCATGAGAGCTGGCAACGCTGGGAGATGTGGGTTAAGGCTCTCTGTCAAAGCCTTGTGCAAGGCTGCGGTGATAGCAGCTTGATCGGGATTTGCAGCCTGCAGAATAGGCAAATGTCCAGCATGCAAGCCAGCCATCTCAGGAAGTTGGTTTTCAGAACACATTATTTCACCTCATTTTAGGGTTGTGGAAGAACAGAACTTAGCACTGTCATCAGTGTTGCAGGAGGCATTTCATACGAAACAACCCCTGTAGTACTGACGATATATACCGTACTAACAAGTAGAAGTTTGAGGCGCGTTAGCAAAATCGGTATTGCGAACAAATTTTTCAACCGTACGCTCTAGACGATTATCTTGATTTAAACTTTTGGCTTTTTCAAATACTTCCACCAGCTCATCTGTCCACTCATCCACTAAGGTAGACGGATTACGCTTCATAACGTTACTTTGCATGAGGAAAGTAACTGGTTCCTGTCCGAGCTGCTCAATAATGAAATCCTTATCCTCACTTGAAGCTACTTTGTTACCCACAAACATATACGGAGTACTGTAAAAATCCATGAGTTTGGCAATTTGTTTTGCCGTTTTTACACTGTGAAGCGTTGGTTCACAAACAATTACCCCAACATCAATACCAGTCACAATTCCAGATGAAACACCATCAGCTCCAGCTTTTTCATCTACGACAACGAGCTCATTCTCTTGCAAATCCAATAATGGTAAAAGGATTTTCAATGGTGTTGTTAGACTGTGACTACACGCTTTACCATACAAAACGGTGTCAGTTTGAGAGCCAGCTGTCATCAGTCGAATGTTGTTTTCCAACACTCGCGAATACGTTTCTATTTCTGGAGAAAGTGGAGAAAGTGAAAAGCGAACTTTGACATCGTTCAGGAAAGCTTCAGTGTACTTTTCTCCTTCGGACAAACCTACAGCTTTTTGTAGAGCTTCTAAACTTTGGCTAAAATAATTAAGCTCGGGAACATCCCCTCCTGAAAGGTTATATGACAAATCCATATTGTGGTCAGCATCGACAGCAAGTACAGACATACCTGCCGCATTTTGATGCAGTGCAGTCTGACTTGAAACAGACGACTTTCCACTTCCCCCTTTTCCTAAGAATCCTAAAATCATACTAATGCAAATGAATTGCAAATATACTTTATATTCTATTCAATTGCAATATCTCCTCTCCCTCAGAGTTGATGATTGGAACTGCGATGTACTGATCGGTGTATATCGGCTCAACCAGAGTAACTACTTGTGGACTAGTAAATGACGCCCACAGCAACACCGTGACACTGGCAACTAGTAAAACTAGTACGATTTGAAACTGCCTACTTTCTTTCAGAAGACGCCTAAACGTGAATCCATATCCAACCTTTCGAGCTGCCACAACTGATCGAAACAAATCTACAAAATAATTTTCTACTCTAATTTTAGTAACCACCCACCAAGCCCAAATGAATGTCCAAAACACCATCAAAAATAGTGAAGCCATACTAATAGTAGAAAACGTATTAGCGTGGGTGGTTGGGAGTGTACAAATTCCGCACATATATACACATGTTATAGCATTATTAAATCAGGAATATAGATTGCTGCGTCATTCTTTTCTTCAAACACAGTTCGAAAATCCTCTACGACGTCGCCCTCTGTTTTGTTGCTCGATACAGTGGGTTTATTCTATATCCCTTTGCATCATTTGATTGATCAGTGAGAATCATATCTGTTACCTCTGCATTTGCAGCTTGGGTATAGAAACTAAATTTATTATTGATAGCATCTTTAGCTTTTCTCAGTGACTCGATATTTTTGTACGGCGTTCGCAATACTAACTCTTCTGTTCGAACAAAATATTCTGCATTAAAAAGTAATCCAAATAACACTGCGTGACCTTTGTTTATACCAATCACTTTGTCAGTTAATTCTGGCAGGATAATCTCACACTTCTCACCGACTTCACGCTCTATATATCCAAGTTTGTAGTTTCCTATGGCGTTTGTTTGTGACAGTGGATGGAGGTCAAAATACTGAGTCAGATTTCCTGGATGTTCAAAGTGACCAATTGATTTATCATTACCCGTAAACTCAGTCATTTCACTTATTTCAAGTGTTTGACTACCATCGTCATAAAAGCGTCTAATTAATTTAGATGGGTTATGTTTAGCAGTCTTATAGTTAAATGTGACACTGTCTATTTGTTTGCGCTCTTTTTCCATATCCCAATTATATCAATTACGTGTCGCATTTGTCGCGATTGGTGGAAAATAACACCCTACCGAGAGGGGTCTAAAAGGAGCGACTCTAATCGTTTAAACGCCCTTACAGGGCTTGCTGTGTATAATTCCGATACCGAGACGGGGCACAGCAAAAGAATCCCTGCGGGGATTTTTTGTTTGTGCGCCAGAATCGAAAGTCTGGGAGACTTTCGTTTAGGGCTCGAAAAGCTTTTGAGACAAGATTACGAGCGAAGCGAACTAATCTGTCCAAAAGGTATACTGGTCGTGTAACGACCGAGACCCCTTGAGGAAAAATTCAAGTCAATAGAAATTATGGTTAGCGATTCGTGACCACAGTGCGCCCAAGCGAACCGATCTGTCCAATTGAGACACTGTTCTCGTAGAGACCGAGACCTCTTGAATGTGTAAAGATCTATTGTTCGCATAACGAGAGAGACCTCTTGGATGCTAATACTGCACATACAATTAATTCAGGGGGCACCAAATCAACCTGATTGTTTGAAATGACCTACATATAAAAAAACGGCTCTAGATTAGAGCCGTCTAAAGAGCTGGTAACTCAGCGCATCCTCACAACCATCGGGAAAAAAATTCCGTCAGGTGTCAAAAACAAGATGAAACAGTAGTCTTCGTATTTGAAGCCAATGCAACCAGCTTGCAGCCTTTGGGGTTGGGAAAGAGTCATGATCACCTCCTGTTACCCCCACCGAACTCCTACTCGGTCATCAGGGGTATACAAAAGATGATCTTTATGACTTATTGAACCACAATATAGATTTACTTTCAAACCACCAAAAGTTTCCTAATCACCTCCCCACCAAAACCCGAAACACATTCCCCACCACCCCAACCAACAGTCCCAATAGCAGTAACCCAACAAACCGCGTCAGTACAAAGAAGAATTCACCTAACTGTGTCACCGGCTCAGTCACTGGGATTCCAGCCATGAATACTTTGAGCGACCACCACATACCAGCAGGAATACTGACAAACGCTTTACTGCCTGGCTCAACCAAATACATCGCTGTCCCAGTTACCAATAAAGCGAACACGAGTGTGACGAAGTAGATTAATACATTTAGCGAAAGTGTACTCATATTTTCTTCGTCGATTAGTCCACTACGAGAAACTTTGGCTAACCGTAGCATTCGCAACAACCTAATGATTCGTAGCGCCCTGGCTGACTTCAGGAACGTAAAATTTCCTAAGCCCAAGAACGTCGGCACAATTGCCACCAAATCAATAATGCCAAACAAACTAAAAGAATATTTTAACGTCGGTTTTGAAACATACATCCGACAGGCGTACTCAACGGCAAACAAACTCACCGCGACCCATTCTATAATTACAAACGTTTGACTGTACGCTGATAAAGATGGGACAGTTTCTAATACCAACGAAACAATTGAAATAACCGTGAGTAGCGCAAAAAAATCTTGCACTAGGTGGAAGAGTTTGGTTTTTGGTTTAGTAAAAGCTTTAGTAAGCAGCGTGTTCATATTTGAATCATACCACTAGGCTTTTACTAAAAAATAACGTATAACTGAAATATACGTTCTTAAATAAAGGGATCGAAATGTCTATATCTGACTGTGTAGATGATAGTAATCCTATCGACATCACCGAACATATTGCTGAGCACAATGCCTGGGAATTTGACCGTTTGACTGATGATCAAATTGCGATGGCAATCGAAGGTCAATGGCGAACCTACTCGGTGACGGTCGCTTGGTCAGGGCATGATGAGACCTTGCGGATGGTGTGTACTTATGACGTGGATCCACCTGAAGAAAAGTTGCCGCAGTTGTATCACATGCTGAATGTGGTAAATGATCAATGCTGGACTGGATCGTATAACTACTGGCTTGAACAGAAACTCATGGTGTATCGCTACAGTTTACTTTTAACGGGCACGGATGGTGCTAGTCCTGAGCAGGTAGACGTCATGATTCAAACAGCTGTAGCAACTGCTGAGCGCTACTTCCCGGCTTTTCAGCTGGTGATCTGGGGTGACTCTACACCACAAGACGCCATACAAGTCGCACTGGCCGAAGCTTACGGCCGGGCGTAACCAAACCGATGACTCTGGTCATTGGTTTTTTATTTTCCACTCAACACCCACTCCTCCAACGCCAGATCAATATCGCGGATTCCCCCATGACCGTCGTGATACAGCTCGAGCAGTGACTGTGACAAGGTGGTCACATCGCCGGGAGCAAATTTAGCCAATGATCGTTTGGCTTTATTATAGGGAAAGTCTTTCATGCCGGCTTCACTCGCAGAGTTGGTCACACTGGCCAACCGCAGCGCCTTTAGCTGCCACCACAAAATCCCGATGATTTCTTCAGCTGACTGACCATTTGATTTTGCGGCCTGCAGCAACACCCACAATTGCCGCCGATCTTTACTGGCAAGCGCGTCGGCCATCGCAAACGTATTAAACCGATCAAATTTGGCCGCGGTGAATTCCTCGCTACTGGCGGCGTGTTTGGCGTATGACTTTTTTGCAGGCGCGAGTAGCGCTTCTTCTAGAATTAAAAATGTATTGCCAGACTCACTCATTTCTTTGAGGTTATCTTTCACCTCCTGTGCCAGGTCAGCATTTGCTGCTGGACTATCTAACACAAACCACTCCTCTCCCCCAAACAATGACGCCGCCCCCAGCGCGTCCGCGATCTGTCCAGACACGTACGACTGCGCGTCGAGCGTAGTGACGGTAGCGTCCGGTGCAGCGTTTGCTTCTACAAAACTAGTCGCGCCGTCGCGCACTCCTTGTCTGTCAGTTCCGAAGTAGAGTTTTAACATGAGTGTATTGTACTGGAGAAGGTGTAGATTGACAAAGTTGCTTTTTTATGTATAATATATTAAGAGTTAGATCCTAAGTCCAAAGTGCACTTACGGGTACTTTGCTTGTTCCTCTACAGGAGACTAGAAATGACAACTATTAACTTCACAGACTCAACCTCTGCTGCAACCACGTTTGCAACCAAGTTGCTTACAGGCGTGCTAAATTTCTATCATGATTTCAGTGACTGGTCAGGAGATTTCCGGGAAATCACTCGTAACGAAACCTGGTTCTCAACTGATGTTATCGAGAGACTGCGTCGATTTACTTCCGATATGGAAATTTCCAGATTGGAATTTACTGACATCATCAAAAACCCTGACTCTTCGTGTTGCGATAGCGAAACTAGAGAAGTAACTCTGTTCGCATGGAATCGTTCCCATGAAGAAATCAAAGTTGCAACATTTACCGTGAGCCGAGATTGGCTCGACGGAGAATACGCAACTGGCTGGACAAAGTGGAACATCTCCAATGTCATGATCAAAGTGACAGGGCAAGATGTTCAACTTGTATCTGAAGATTGTCCTGAAGCTGTCAATCTCTCTGATGTAATCTGGGGGCGTATTGTCCGACCAAAGAAAAATAAAAAATAAAATTTTCCGTCGAGAAGCCGCCTAGGTTTCTGGGCGGCTTTTTATACACCCTCCATATTCTGCCAATCCTTCCCTACTTTCACATCCGCCACCAACGGTACACCGAGATCTTCTTTTCCAGCCAGCGCCTTTTCCATGATTTTTACCAACTCTGGTACAATTTTTTTTACTTCCCCTTCTTTGATTTCAAATACAAGTTCGTCATGCACCTGCAGCAACATCCGCACGCCGTCTGACTTTTTTAAGGCATCGATGTATTCGTGAATCTGGCGCATTGCAATTCGCATGCAGTCTGCGCCGGTTCCTTGGATCGGTGCGTTGATCGCCATCCGCTCGGCTTGGGCGCGGATGAATGGTACCTGTGAGCTGATACCCGCGAAGTGTCGGCGGCGGCCAAACATGGTTTCTGTATACCCTGTCTCGCGGGCGAAGGATTTGGTTTCTTCAAGAAATTCAGCCAACCGGGTGAACGTATTGAAATACGCATTGAGGAATTCTTGCGCTTCGGCGCGCGGGGTGTCATCGCCCAAATTTGTCCGCAAGGCGTTGACCCCCATCCCATACAAAATCCCGAAGTTAATTACCTTGGCTTTACGGCGCATGTCCGCGGTTACTTCTGATTCGCTTACCCCAAAGACGCGCGACGCTACCCCACTGTGCACGTCCTCTCCGCGTTTGAAAATCTCAATCATCTGCGGATCTTTGGACATGATGGCCGCGATCCGTAGCTCAATCTGTGAATAATCAATCGCCACCAACTGATAGCCGTTTTCTGCCACAAACGCACCGCGGACCATGCGCCCTTCGGCAGTTCGCATCGGGATGTTTTGCAAGTTTGGATCTTTGCTCGCCATCCGTCCAGTTGAAGTACCAGTCTGCAGCAACGTGCTATGCAGGCGACCGTCGGTACCAACCATGTCTGGCAGGTTATCGATATAGGTTGAAACTAATTTTTTAAGTTCTCGGTAGCGCAAAATGTCGGCAATGATCGGGTGTTCATCTTGCAGTTTTTCTAACTCTGATTCTTTGGTACTACGTTGTCCACCGCCGGTTTTTTTAGCGTTTTTAGGTTTGAGCTCAAGCGTATCAAATAATACTTCTCCCAGCTGTTTTGGTGAATTGATGTTGAACTCTACTCCCGCGTGTTTATAAATTGAAGCTTCAAGTGAAGTAAGTTCTTTATGTAATTTAGTCGACAGTTTTTTGAGATACTTAATATCAAGAATAATTCCAGTTGATTTCATTTGTTCGAGCACTGGTATCAGAGGTAATTCAATCTGTTCGTATAAATCCCACAATCCTTCAGCTTTGACTTTTTCTTCCATAGCTGCGACGGTCTCTGTCCACGTAGTTGTTTGTAAGAATGAACGACCGTACTCAACGACGTCCTGATAGGTGGCGTTAGTTCGTTCACTTTCAAGTAACCAAAGTAAGATCGAGGCTTTGGTAATTTCAGCCTCACCAACTTTAGTCGCTTCGGCTACGTCATCTACCAACACAACATTAAACAGCCGTTCAATCCGACTGGTCATGTTTCTAAACCCAAACTCATTGAAGAGATTTTGGATTTTTTCTACGTCTGCGTGTTCACGCCATTCGGTTGTATCAATATCAAAACTTTCAATCGCATCAGTACGGATGGTTGCGAGCATTTTTGAAAACTCGGCGTCTTCTTTTCCGTCACGTAATAGACCGACCATTCGTTTGGTAATTCCGGCCGCAATAAATTTCTCTTCGCCACCCTTCTTCTCTAACTTTTCGTAGATTTGTTCCAGAGTTCCAAATGTAGTTAGGAGGATGGTCGCGGTTTTTTCTCCGATTCCGCGAATTCCTGGAATGTTGTCTGAAGCGTCGCCGCGCAGACCTTTATAATCAACCACCATGGAGGGACCAAAGCCGAACCTAGCCTTGACCGCAGCTTCGTCGTAAATAATAGTGTCATTAATTCCTCGTTTGAGGGTAAACACTTCAACCCGTTTTTTGTCGACACACTGGAGTGTATCCATGTCCCCTGAGGCGATCACTACTCGCAACTCTGGAGTACCGGCAGTCAAGTGCGCGATTGTCCCAATCAAGTCATCGGCTTCAAATCCTGGTTTCTCAAAAATCGGAATGCCGAAGTATTTAAAGATATTTCGAGCTTGTCCGATTTGGGTGATCAGGGCGTCATCGGTTTTACTACGACCACCTTTATACGCCTGGTACGCTTCATGTCGATAGGTTGGCTCAGGCAAATCGTAACAAGCTGCAATGTATTGTGGCTTAAAATCTTCAATTATTTTTAAGAGCATGGTCGTTACACCATAGAGCGCTCCAGTTGGTTCCCCAGTTGGAGAGGTAAAATCTGGTAATGCGTGGTACGCCCGGTGTAAAATAGCGTGTGAATCAAGCAGTACGAGGGTTGGGATATCTTTCTTAGCCATAATACATAGTATAGCTTTTTTG
>Ga0307935_1000665_pt1 | contig 14174 bp, 10 predicted proteins | sample OrgLakmetageno92_FD_201827 | JGI IMG/M metagenome (GOLD analysis project Ga0307935, IMG submission 201827) | Saline water microbial communities from Organic Lake, Antarctica - #92 | ecosystem: Environmental > Aquatic > Non-marine Saline and Alkaline > Saline | place: Antarctica: Organic Lake...
CAAAGACGGCCCCCAGGATCACACTCCCCACCACATCAATCGCCCGTTTGCATACGTCGTACACGAGACTCTTGGATTGTGAGACGTGTGTAATAAACCAATCATAACGCAAGGCTGATAGCGGCACCTTGTCAAACGTGTCTTCGTAGACCTTGTAGAAATCGAGAAACGTCAGCTTGAAGGTGATGTACGACAGATCAAAGATCTTGGGCAGGACTGACTCGATATAACCACCGTTTGGGTTGGCGACGATGATGGTGATGTTTTCTCGCTCGATCAGGGCGAGTAATTTTTTATCAAAATCTGGGGTGGCGGTGGCGGTAGCTTCGTCAATAATCCGGACAAAGCTGTAGTTGTAGCGGTCGTTGTTGTTGATCTCGTCCACCAATTCGATAGCTTCGGGGCCGTCGGCGATCAGGATCGCTTTGTGCCGCGTGCGCGTGGACACTTTGTTAAACAGCACCATCCGCCACCAAGTGATAAACCCCACCGACACAAACAGATAGATCACGAGGTTGGTCTTGGGTGCAATGCCAAACGGAATAATAATAAATATCAGCGCCGCAACCAGCATGTTCACTACCTGCGTGTTCAAGATCCGACTAAATAATAGTGATTTGAGAAACACCGTGTGTTTGTCGTACAAACCAGCCATATAAAACGTCAGCAACCAGATCGAGGACAAAAACAAAAACGGCCAAAAGTGATCAGCCAGCAGCCCAGCTGACGGTACCGCCAGGTACCGCACCAACAGCGTCAGCCACAGCGACACCATAAATACAGCGATATCGCCCACAATCAGCGCCAATAATTCCCGAGTGCGTTCTCCCATAATAGTTATCAAGATGGTACGCAAGTTCAATACAAAATGCAATGAGATCGAGATTCTCTATTGTGTCGCTAGGACATTATTCATCAGTATCTGTCAGAGGCTCGGTAACTTGGTCAGACTCACCGACAGTAGTTGTGTCGGCAACTACCTCTTCAGTCTCTGCTGGTTCGTCAATATCTTCATCTATAGAATCAATTACTGCTGCAGGGCTATCGTCAGTCACAACTATTTCTTCATCGTCAGTACTACCGTCCTCTACTATCTCTTCTTCGTCAGTACCGTCACCGGTTGCTACTGGGTCGGCTTCTGGTTCGTCAGCCGGCGGCGTTACTGCTGGGGGCGCCACTGGGTCGGGCACGTCTACGTCCAGCTCAGCCTCGACTGCCCGCAGTCGTTCTTGTAGACGTTCATTTTCCTGCTGCAGGTCTGAAATGTCAGCCTGAGCACCAGTGATAGCGTCCCACATCTCTTGCACCGCCGTCACCAGCGCCGCAATAATCGGTCGATCGGACAGCGACAGCATCCCATTGGCATTCTCGCCCACCGCTTCGGGGATGAATTCTTGGACGTTTTGCGCCGAGAATCCAGCATACAACGCTGCTTGATCATACCCACTCTCCTCGTTCCAACGGTACTCGATCGGCTCTAGACCAAGGACAGCCTGCAGACCACGGGTATAGTCACCCTCGATGTCTTTGAGACGTTCGTCTGACGAGACAGTGACGTTACCAAGGGCGTCAGTGGAAAGAGAACCAGCGCCGAGGGCGACAAAGCGAACTGTTCCATCAACGGTGAGGCGGGCGGTTGAGGTAGTAGTCCCGATACCGACGTTGCCACTGGCGTCAATATTCAAACGTTGGTTCCCCGCCCCATCAGCCAGGATAATGTTGTTGGCAAGTCCAGCCGCTAAGCCCGTGACGTTAGCCCCGAGGATGGTGTTGTTAGAGCCTGTGGTTATACCGCGTCCCGTGTTCCAGCCGATGAGGGTATTGTTGCTGGCGGTTGTTACGTCTCGCCCTGCATCTAGACCGATTCCGGTGTTTCTTCCGCCGGTGGTGTTTGATTGGAGGGCGTTTACACCGATTCCGGTGTTGCTTACGCCGGTGGTGTTTGCTAAGAGGGTGTTTACACCAATTGTGGTGTTGCTTACGCCGGTGGTGTTTGCGCGGAGGGTGTTTACACCGATTGTGGTGTTGTCTGAGCCGGTGGTGTTTGATTGGAGGGCGTTTACACCGATTCCGGTGTTCTGGGAGCCGGTGGTGTTTGCGAGGAGGGCATCTCTACCGATTCCGGTGTTCTGGGCGCCGGTGGTGTTTGCGAGGAGGGCATCTCTACCGATTCCGGTGTTCTGGGCGCCGGTGGTGTTTGCGCTGAGGGTGTTTCTACCGATTCCGGTGTTCTGGGCGCCGGTGGTGTTTGCGCTGAGGGCGCTTACACCGATTCCGGTGTTCTCTGAGCCGGTGGTGTTTGATTGGAGGGCGTTTACTCCAATTGTGGTGTTGCTTACGCCGGTGGTGTTTGATTGGAGGGCGTTTACACCGATTCCGGTGTTCTGGGAGCCGGTGGTGTTTGCGCTGAGGGCGCTTACACCGATTCCGGTGTTTCTTCCGCCGGTGGTGTTTGATTGGAGGGCGTTTACACCGATTCCGGTGTTTCTTCCGCCGGTGGTGTTTGCGCGGAGGGCGCTTACACCGATTCCGGTGTTGTTGGAGCCGGTGGTGTTTGCGCTGAGGGCGTTTACACCGATTCCGGTGTATATGACCCATCAGTCCCCGTACTTCCCGTCATCGTGAAGTTACCCGCGGTTATACCAACAAACGTATTAAGCCCATCAGTTCCTGCTAGATTGAAGTTGTGGATGAATGGGTCATCTCCTTTGAAGATTATTCCCGAGGTGGCACTGGTAGTTGTAAGGAGTGCCATGCTTCCTACTCCTATGTCGAGGGTTTGAGATGGGGCCGTGGTCCCGATACCGACATTTCCATTCTCCTGAACCCTGAACAGTTCCTCTGCATTGCGAGTACTAGAATTACGCGAAATTGCGAAAAAATCATTAGTTGCATCATTATCTGCATCAATATTTATGAGAAAACTATTATCTGCAGATAGTAAACCGGTATCAGCAAAACGGATATCTGATCCAATTCCTGCATTACCATTTCCTTCATTTAGAAATATCTGACCCGCGACTTCAACCATCCCCGACAAAACAGGTGACGCTGAAAAGACCGCGTTGCCTGACCCTGTTTCGTTGGTGAGACGACCTGCTAGATCAGCACTGTTGAAAGTATTAAGATCATCTCTTAGGTCGAGTCGGTTGCGGGTGATGGTTTGGCCGCTGATGGTGAGGTAGTTGGGGGCGCCGGCTAGGGTGACGTTGGTTGAGTTGTCCGCGCCAGCAGCATCAACGCCGAGTAGTCCCCGCATCGCAGCATAGTTAGCCGCCGACACCAGCGACCGTCCGTTAGCAGACGAAGACACCCCAGCCCAAGTGGTCAGGTCAGCGTCGAAGGCTTGGACGTTGGTGCCGATGGCTAGGCCGAGGTTGGTGCGGGCGGTAGAGGCGTCAGTGACGCCTGAGAGATCGCCAACGTCGGTATCAAGGGCAAAGGTAGCTGATGAGATGCCGTCGAGGGTGTCGGCGTCCAGGTTAGAGCCTGCACCATCTATCGGTAGTAGCGCCGCAATGATTTCCGCTGCGGTTTGGTCGGCAGTCGCGCCGTTTTCGACTCCGTCTAGCTTGATACCATCTACCGACACATCACGACCATCAACAGTGCCTGTGAGGGCTATGTTACCTACGACCGACAGACGTTGAGACGGTGCACTAGTACCCAAACCAACATTCCCACTCAATCGATATGCATCGCCAGTACCATTAGTCGTCCAGTTCCCTACTGCTTCACCAGCAATCAGTGAACCGTTCCAGTACAGGTCACCGCCAAAGTTATACAACCGAGACGCGGGATTTGCTGGGATGGTAGCTGGCAGAAACAAGCTGTCAGCACTGATGACGCTCGCTATAATCGAGTCAGCCGTCAAGCGGGCCAAGGTCGATGTACCGCTGACGTTCAGGTTAGTTAGGTCGGTATTGCCACCGACAGTAAGAGTCTGGGTACTGAAGGATTCAGCCTGATCGCTGTTACCGTCGTATATAACGTCAAAGATGCGGTCGACTTGCTTGTCGAATAAACCCTCAGAGACATAACCAGAAAAATCAACCTCGACTGAACGGTTACTAGACCGTTCGCGCTCGATAGTTTCTCGAATGATAGTAGTTGGGTTGGTGACGAACGTGTTGGTGATGAACTCGTTGATTGGTTGTCGCTCGATGATACGTTCAGTTACCGGTGCAAGTGTCGGTGGGCGCAGGGCGGCTGGTACCAGAGTGAAACTGGTCGTGGTTCCAGACGAAGTAGCTGGAGCAGTAGTTGTACTAACCTGAACTGTACGTGGTCGTGTTACTGGCGCAGGAACACTAACAGGTCTGTCTACAATTGGTGGGTTCGTAGCAGGTGTCGGAGTTACTGGCACCACCTGAACATCGGTTGACAGACACAGGCCAACTGGTCGCATAATCCACCCCAGCGGATAACACAGGGGACCTTCAAAATAGCCAAAGGGTGTAGCTGTAGCCGCGCTAGCGCTTGTTATATTGCTACCAAAAAGGAGCATGAGTGATGTCAGAATAATAATTCTCCGGCGCATTGGCGTAATTGTAACACGCCCAGATTAGATAAACGGGGGTGGGGGTTGTGTGGATAGTGGGTATTTGGGATACTGATGAATACAAAGAACTATGAATAATGCGACTTCTCAAACCCGAAAGAAAATACTGTTTCTCATCACCAAGTCGAGTTGGGGCGGGGCTCAACGCTACATCTACGATCTAGCGACTACTCTGGATCAGGCGGTGTATGAACCGGTAGTTATACTTGGTGGAAACGGTGAATTGACTGACAAACTAAACGCAGTCGGGATCAGAACTATCACCCTGCAAACACTGCAACGCGACATATCGATCACCAAAGAAATCAGATTTGCAGCGGAATTGTGGCGGATTGTACGGGCTGAACGACCGGACGTGCTGCATGTTAATAGTTCCAAAGCCGGCGGCGTTGGCTGTCTGGTCGGACGACTTGCGCTGGTACCGCGGGTGATATTTACCGCGCACGGCTGGGCGTTTAACGAACGGCGGCCCTGGTGGCAAAAATTTATTATTAAAAAAATACACTGGTTTACCGTTATGTTGTCGCACCGCACTATCGCGGTTTCAAACGCAATTGTAGAGCAGATGAACTGGCCACTAGCGCAGCGACGCATGGTCGTGATCAACCCCGGGCGAACTATTCCCCAGTTCGAGAGCAGGCTGACAGCTAGAACCACCATCGCACTCGCCCACCCGCCGCTAGCCGGCTACACCGCGGACGTTTGGTTTTGCATCCTAGCGGAATTACACCCGATCAAACAACACGCCATGTTGTTTGACGCCATGAAAATAATCATCACCGAATACCCATACGTGCGACTAGTATGTATCGGTGGCGGTGAATTACAAACCAAATTACAAACGTATATCAATGAGAACGGACTGGAACAAAACGTATTTTTGACCGGAGCAATTCATGAAGCGGCTGGCCTGCTCAAGGCGGCTGATCTGTTCGTACTGCCTTCGCGGTCGGAGTCATATGGCTATGTGTTGCACGAGGCTGGGTTGGCGCGGGTGCCGATCATCGCTAGCGACGTGGGTGGGATTCCCGATATTATCACCAGTGAAGCAGTCGGCACACTGGTGCCAAGCAATGACCAAGCAGCGCTTGCGGGTGCAATCGTGCAATTCCTACATGATCCGCAGCTGTACGAGAATAAAGCGCAAGCGTTGCAAGCAACCTTGCAAAATCGCACCGTCACTAATATGACAACCCAGACAATCGAGGTTTACGAAAACGGAATCCCCGCTGCTTCATCGAGCTGAGCGCGCGACAGCGACTGATAGCGCCGCATCCCCATTACCATCCCGAGGGCAATAAACTCTGTCAGCAAGTGTGACCCACCGTAGCTCAAAAACGGCACCGTGGTACCAGTCACTGGCAGCAAGCCAATATTCATCCCGATGTGCACAAAGAAATGCGAGATAAACAACAGCGCCACTCCCACCGCAAATAGCCGCTCAAAGTTGGTCGCGGCATCCGACGCATGCTTGAGCAGTCGCCAAATAACCAGCGCAAACAAGGTAAACAAGAGCGTTACTCCAAGCAATCCCCACTCCTCGGCGTAAGCAGCAAAAATAAAGTCGGTTTCGTACTCGGGCAAAAACTGAAACTTCGACTGCGTACCGTACCCCACGCCACGACCAAGCACCTGCCCTGCGCCGACAGCCACCGTCGACTGATAGGCGTTGTACCCAGCACCTTGAATGTCAGCCAAAGGATCAAGAAAGGTCGCAATACGAGCCTTTTGATAATCAAAGAACACAAATTGCCACATCATTGCAAATACCGTAGAGCCGATCACAAACACTGTCAGCAAATGACGCAGCTTGATCCCCGCTACCAAGATCATTCCCAACCACACAAAAAACAAAATAATCGCCGACCCAAAGTCGGGCTGAATAAACACCAACCCAAATATCAAAAACGCATAGATCCCCGACACCACAATGTGTCGAAAATCCCCGATCAGCTCGTGCCGCTTGGCAAAATACTTGGCCAAGATAATAATCAACATCAGCTTGGCCGGGTCAGATGGCTGAAGCGAAAATAACCCCAGGTCAAACCGACTCTGCGCACCCAGGGTAATTTCCCCAATAAAGAGCACCAGCACCAGCAACCCAACGATGCCAACATAGCCAAAAAACGCCAGGTTGCCCGTCCGCAAAAATCGGTAGTCGGGTATCATCGCCAAGCACATACCCACAATCGCCAACCCAATCCAGATCAGCTGCCGATTAAAAAAGAAATTATCGCCAACGTGCGTGTGCATGGTCACCAGCCCCAGCAACGTCAAAAACATTGCCCCGCCAAATAGCCAGCCATCGAATCCGCGAAATAGTGTGAGTACCGCCTGCATTACCCTATGGCTAGCAGCGAGACTGAAAAAGTGAACGTACGTATTAGATGTCTTCGTCAGCACCGACTATTTCACTCGGACCAACCAAAGATTCTGCGACGGTTGGTTCAGGATCATCTACTGAGCCTTCGTCGCTTGCTGGGTCAGTCTCTTGCGTTGATTCTTCAAGTGGTGTGTCAGTTGTAATGTACATATCTGAATCTGATCCGACCGACTCAGTCTCCTCGGGCACTGACGTTGCATCAACTGTAGTGGTATCCTCGACTCGATCACCAGCAGTTTCCTGTTCATTAATGGTGGTTGCACTGGTAGTAATAATAGGCTGTGTTGGTGTTTCTTCATTGTCAACGGCAACGCCTCTGGCAGCATCGTCAGCTTCGACATCAGGTATGACCGGTGTGTCGATAGTCTGTACTGGTGTCTCAATTAACGTGCGCGGGGTAACGGTCCGGGTTTGCAGTGCGGTGAGAGAAAGCCCTTCCAACTCAGGAGTGCGTGCGTATACCTCATGCTGTGTGAGTGCTTGAGTCTGCACGCGGGTGAGGTAGCGGTGTTCTTGGGCTACTACTTCTTGCAACTGGCGATAGATGTAGGACTCTAAAGTTTCACTACCCAGTTCGGTTTTGGGTACGGTTAGCTCTGCGGTATGTACGACCCGTTGCCAGGCAGCGTCAACCAGCCCGTACGTATCGTAGCGGTATACCACCTGCCACCCAGTCTCGCTCTCAGTGACTGACACCAACACTGGTTCGGGTGTAAACGTGTCTAGCTGTAATGCCCGCAAGGCGCTGGTGTCTATTACCACAATTGGTGCAATCTCAGATGAGGAAGCACCACTGGTCTGCGACAGGTCCGTCATAGCCAAAGCCGACGTACCAGCCAATGCAACGAACCCAAGTAGCAGTACAAAGTTATGGTATTGCAAAAAATGGAAAAATGACGCGATTGGTTTCATACGAAATAATTATATCATGGGTAACGGTGGTATATACCCTCGTTGTACCAACCAGCGCTGCAGTCCGCGCGACTGGGCATGGCGGGCATATTGTAACCACGCTATGACGCCTTGCCGGTATACATTACTAGTAGCATCAGCCGTTCGACTGCGATGCACGAATCGTCGCACTGTACTTTTTCGCAGAGACATATGAGTCGGAAATACTCGATAGCCCAAATAATCAATTCCAACTCTGACTGGCTGTATTTGTACTTTTTTTGGGTGAAATTGTAATTGTAAATGCTGCTCCACAAACGTAGCTGTCGCAGTCTGAAAACTGTGTAGCTCAGTGAGGTCATTACTACAGACTGCAATATCGTCCATGTACCTAATGTACCGTTTGGTGCCTAAGGTATGTTTTACATACTGGTCCAGGGCATTTAGATACACATTGGCAAACAACTGACTGGTGAGATTACCAATTGGTATACCAACACCAGGGCATGTGTGACAACTGTCAATGATCAGGTTGCATAGTCGCAACATCCGCTGATCAGCCAAGCGGCGACGCAGCAACATGAGTAATGTCGCGTGGTTAATGCTAGCAAAATATCTAGAAATATCTGCCGTCAATACATACTGATTTGTACGTACATAACGTTGAAACGTAGTGATTGCGGCGATTGTACCCTTACCCCGGCGGCAAGCATACGAGTGGTGCACGAAACTCGGCTCATAGATTGGCTCTAGCGCAGCATGTATCGCTTGATGCACAACACGATCGCGAAACGGTGCCGCCTGGATATGCCTTTTCTTGGCATCTTTCACAATAAATTGCTGATACGCCCGGTGACGATAGGTCTCGGTCAAAACTTCTGTTTGTAGTTGTATCAAATTACCTTCTAGATTTTCTGTAAATGAAACCACCTGACTGCGATACCGCTTACCTCGTCGTGCTCGTTTATAGGCTCGCAATAACGCAGCAAAAGAAAAAGCTTCTTCAAATACAGCATTGTGGGTTTTCATGCTAAAAAATACATTCACTTACTACAAATAATACATGCGACTGTATGCAGAGCACAGACTGACACTAGCAATACTGTGCTCTGTAATAACTGGGAGCCACTGACCACCCCGTGAGTATTCCAAAGCTGTACTAACACACGACATAGATACAGCTCCGATATTTTCCTGATGTGTGTGACACGACAAGAAGGATGATGTCCGTATGTACCAAGAGTACTGGCCTAGCACCATGATGCTACTACTCGGACACATACTGGTGAGTATGGGTACATACCGGGCACACCGAAACCCAATGTTCGAGTTCACGTTCGAAGGCGCGTTGTTCAGGTTCAACGTGAACACCCCAGAGTTCGAACCGTTGTTGCGGTTGCCACCGCGGATGAACGCCCGCTGGTGCCAGACATCACCCTCACACCACTCTTAACCTTTTAAGGAAAACAGTGGTGTGATGCTTGATACCTGATTAATACCGCACTCATACAATACACTATTTAGGACTACTACTCTTAATCCAACCGCCAAGTAGGCGACCAATTTCGGTGACTTTCTTACTGACAAATTCGTACTGCTTGGTGCTCATAAAACGCAATTCGTGAGCTAATCGGGTCAACACTCGCAACATATCAAGTTCAACACTTACTTGTTTTAAGTAAGGTAGTTTTTGTGTTTCGACATTGGCCCGCATAATACCCATTGTGATACGTAGAGCCAACGTCTGGATTTGTTGCCCTAAGACAAACCGCTGCGCTTTAGGGAAGGTGTTCACCATGGGAAATAACCATAGGTTCAGTTCATACATTTTCTCAAAAATAATCAGATCTTTATACATAAAGTGGTATAACAAATTTGGTTGCGCTAGATATCCAGAACCCCAGATACCAGATACCTACCGGGCACACCGAAACCCAATGACCGGGGACACGTCCGAAAGCACGTTGTTCAGGATCAACGTGAACACCCCAGAGTACGAACCGTCGCTGCGGTAGCCACCGCGGAGGAACGCCCGCAGGGCGGTCGCTGTGTCACCGACGTCGGTATACAGTCGACCGACACCGTTGGCACTACTCCAGTCGGTCACTGGTGGGCGCAGGTACGCCAGGCCTTTGTAGTTGATCCCGGCGGTGTACTCTAGCCATTCGCTGGCAACACTAGCGATCTCTTCTGGGTGTTCGGCTGCAACCGACACGGCGTCAGTCCATTCCCACACGTTGCCAGCCACGTCCCACACCACCTCACCATTATTAAGGGCGTGGGTACGCAACTGGGACTGGTTGGCTGCACCAGCACTATAGCCGGTGGCGCTCCACTGCTGTGTAGTACCATAGTACCCTTTGTCAGCCGCTGTAGACCCGCCGGCACCAGTTCCCCGCAACTCACAGTTACCCGCGCTATAGGCGTTGTCAGCATGCTCGAGCGGCTGCATCAGGTTGCAGCCGGTAGTAACCGGATCAGCCGACCCTACAGCCGCCAAGTTACTGGCCGGGCCATTGTCGCTATGGCCGGTGGCCAGCTGTAGGCCGGCGTCACTGTCCAGGTCGTTGATCGGCAAAGTGGCGATTTGTTCGGCTACAGTCATCCACTCGGGTTCAGAGATCAGGCGGTACTCCGGGCCGATTGCTTCACAGGTCAGGCGGGCGTTGACTTGACTGATACTGACCCATGGTGTACCAGCTGCCGTCGAAACAGCGTTGTTGGAGCCGTCGTTTTTGGCTTCGTACTTCATCATACAAAATCCGGGTAGGGTGCCGTACTTGGCACTGCCGGGCACCCACACGTAGCCCGCTGGGCAGTGCTCACGCAGGTCGCCCGCGATGACGGTGTTCTCGACCGCTAGGTTACCCGTACTACCAATGTCAGCCGGCAGACCAGGACAAGCGCCACCCGCACAGATGTTGACGTTCTCATCTAGCCACCACCCGTTACCACCACTGGCAGAAAAAATCAGGTCACCAATGGCATCCACTTGGAATTCGGCAAACGTAGTCTCGTCGTAGGCGATGCGCTGCTGGGCAGTAGCAACAGTGTCAAACACGGTGAGTCGTGATGACGGGGTGGTGGTACCGATGCCGACGTTGCCATTTGCAGCAACAAACACTCCTTCGTCTCCTCCATCACCAGAGAGGAAGTTGGAGCCTAAGGCGATGTTGGCGGCTGAGCCAGACAGGGTCAAGGTAGATGATAGAGTGGCTGCCGCGGCGGTGAGAGTGCCGGTGAGAGTCGGACTAGCAGAAAACACCGCATTGCCAGTACCAGTTTCGTTGGTCAGTCTGCCTGCTAGACCAGCACTGGTGAAGGTGTTGAGGTCGTCGCTCAGGTCGAGGCGGTTTTGGGTGATGGTTTGGCCACTGATTGTTAGGTAGTTGGGGGTGCCAGCGAGGGTGACGTTGGTGGAGTTGTCGGTGCCAGCAGCGTCGACCCCCAGCGAGGTTCTAGCCGCCGCGGCACTCTCCCACGCCAGCACACCAGCCGCGGTTGAGACCAAGAATTGATCAGCGATAGTGTTAGCACCCAGAGTGTTGAGGTCGGCCAGGACACCAGTGGTGGTGAGGCCGCCAGCCACTTGAGCCAGACCACCAGCTGCGGTGACGGTGAGTTGGTCACCGGTGATGGTAATACCTGAGCCAACCGTGAGGTTGGTATCAGCCAAGAGGTCGATGGTAGCTTGGTTGGTGTAGGTGGCGGCGCCGGTGCGGCGCAGGAAGCCGTTGCCTGAGAAGACGCCGTCGAGCTCGGTGCCAGACACACTATCGTCAGCCGAGGTAATGAAGCCGGCACCGTTGGTGATGGCGTTGTTGTTGAGGGAAATATTGGCTGAGCCATCAAATGAGACACCAGCAATGGTGCGCGCGGTAGCGAGCGTGGTGGCGTTGCCGGCGGTGAGACCAGCGGCGGTGCCGGTGATGTTAGTGCCGACTAGGGTTGAGGGGGTGCCTAGGTTAGGGGTAACAAGAGTTGGTGAGGTGCTAAACACCGCACTGCCCGTCCCGGTCTCATCTGAGAGCGCGGCTGCTAGCCCCGCTGAGTTGTTGAGCTCGTCTTCAAACTGAGTATTGGCAGCTGCGATGGAATAGAAATCAGTCCCCGCTTCGAGGTCGAGTAGCCCCCGCATCGCCGCGTAGTTGGCGGCTGAGACCAGCGACTGAGCATTAGCACTCGGACTGATGCCAGCCCAGGTTGATAGGTCAGCGTCAAAGGCTTGGACGTTGGTACCGATGGTGAGGCCGAGGTTGGTGCGGGCAGCGGCGTCGGTGGTGGCACCAGTTCCCCCGCGGGCGATGGTGAGGGTGCCGGTGGTACCAGCGATGATTGGCAGGCCGGTGGCGTTGGTGAGGGTGGCGGCCGACGGGGTGCCGAGGTTAGGGGTGGTGAAGACGGGGTTGGTGGTCATGGCGAACAGGCCGGTGCCGGATTCGTTGGTGAGGATAGCCGCTAGCTTGGCTGAGGTATCAAAGTCGGTCGTACTAGCAAACGCGCCGCTCAAGGCAGCGACGTCGACCGTCAATACACCCAAGGCATTGGTTAAACCAGTGCCGGTGAGGTTAGTGAAGCGCTGGTTATTGATAATCAGGTTAGTAGTGGTAGCAAACTGAGTGGTCAGATTGGTGATGGTGCTCGAGGCAGTACTGATCAATCCACCCGAGAAAGTCAGCAGACCAGTAGCAGTATCAAGAGTGTCGCTACGCAAAAACGAAGTGCTAGCTACCCCACCCACGGTCTGAGCGTTATTGGCCTCCCTAGCCTGGAACGCGGCTGGTACCGTCCCTAGTGGCTTGCGCGGCAACATTTCCCCGTCCCACACGGGGGTGCCTGAGCCACCGATCTCGACCGATAGGAAAAGAGGTTGGTTGAAATCCACACTGGTTATAGGGGTGACGTCTCCAAGCATCACCGAGAACAGACCGTTCTCGACGGTGACGCGATTGACGCCGGTGAGAGACTCGCTCCACAAGGAGTTGGCAGTTAGTTGGCTGGTGGTCTGCAGGAGCCAGAAGCGCATGTTGTATGTTCCGTCTGGTACAGCGAGGCCAGAGGAATCGGTGAGCTTACCTTGGTAGTTGATAGTGGGGGTTGGTTGGGCTTGGAGCGGTGCGACCAGTACAAACAAGAACAGTGCGCACAGTAACAAGACAGCGCTACTCATTCTTTTCTTTGAAAGGTGAAAATACTCCAGATTCATCAGGTTATTTTAACATGCCAGCGGTGCAGATTAGAGGCGTTTTGCGCAGCTATTTTATGGTAAAGGTAAACCTACCTACCACGGTTTTGAGTGTGCGCAGCGCGATCGCTACGTCGAGCATCAGCGAGCGATTTTTGACATAGTACAAGTCATACGATAGACGCTCTTTGGATTCTGCGATCGACTGCGGGCTGATGTTGTTGGCCATGTAGTGCTGGTGCGTTTGGGCCCAGCCGGTCACGCCAGGCTTGGCAAAATTGCGCACATTATAATAAGGGATCTCAGCGGCTAGACGTTCTCCTAACCCTTTGATGTCATTGCGGGGGCCGATCAGTGACATGTCGCCTTTGAGGATGGTCCAGACTTGGGGGATTTCGTCGATACTTAATTTGCGCAACACATTACCGACCGTGGTGACTTGATTCCCTTGTGCCGCGTCTTCATTAGTCCAGGTGGCACTGGTACTGCGGTTCTCGGTCATGGTGCGGATTTTGTGCACCGTTACCGGTGCATTGAGACGACCAATACGTTGCTGTGAAATAAACATCGGCCCCGAGCCTTCGATCCGCATGGCTAGATACAAAAACGGTAACATAAGTAAAAAAATCGAACCCAGTATCAGACTCCCCACCACATCGATCACGCGCTTCAATACATCATACGTCAGGCTTTTCGATTGTGAGACATGGGTAATAAACCAATCATAACTGAGAGCCGAGAGCGGTACTTTATCGAACGTGTCTTCATAGACTTTATAAAAATCAAGAAATGTCAGCTTAAAGGTAATATAAGACAGGTCGAAAATTTTGGGTAGCACGGTCTCAATATATCCACCATTTGGATTAGCTACAATGATACTAATATTTTCTCGTTCAATAAGCTGCAGTAACTTTTTGTCAAAATCGGGAGTGGCAGTAGCGGCGGCTTCATCTATAATTCGCACAAACGAATAATTATAGCGATCGTTATTATTTATCTCATCCACCAGCTCTATCGCCTCTGCCCCATCTGCAATAAGAATAGCTTTATGTTCTGTGCGGGGAGAAACTTTATTAAATAAGACCATGCGCCACCAGGTGATAAGAGCTACGGAAACTAGGAGGTATATAACGAGATTTGTCTTGGGGTCGATA
>Ga0307935_1000667_pt1 | contig 14164 bp, 14 predicted proteins | sample OrgLakmetageno92_FD_201827 | JGI IMG/M metagenome (GOLD analysis project Ga0307935, IMG submission 201827) | Saline water microbial communities from Organic Lake, Antarctica - #92 | ecosystem: Environmental > Aquatic > Non-marine Saline and Alkaline > Saline | place: Antarctica: Organic Lake...
AACGTAAGTACTTATAAATCAATACTTCACTAACACCACATTAGCAAACGCTTTGAGGAGTTCTACAATGACGACTTGTAGGATTAGCCAGGCTCCAACGAATAGTAGCCATGGTAGTGGTAGGGAAACGATTTCGAACTGGGCTTGAAAGAAGGGGAGGTAGAGTGTGATGAGCATCAGAGTGGAGCCGACTACGAATCCTAGGTTCATCACCTTGTTTTGCCAGAACCGGTAGCGCCAGATCGGTCGTGAGAGGTCGAGGAATGAGTAGGCAATCAGTAGGGTGTAGAACCCAAATGACGCGAATAGTACTGTCCGGGCGATTTCGATCGACACACCCTGACCAAGCATGACCAGGTAGAGCGCAAGTAATAGTCCAGAGATGATTGTCCCGACACCGATGGTGAGGAAGGTTACCCGGGGGTCAAATAATGTCTTGCTGGTGGCCTCGGTCTCGCGCATGAGCAGGCGGTCAAAGGCAAAAGCAATGGCGGGAATACTACCAGTAAATAGGTTGACCCAGATGATCTGCACCGCTGTCAGTGGCAAGGCAACGCCGGCGATAATGGCTCCACCGACCAGTACGAGCTCATCAAGGGCATTACTCATGAGGTAGACAAAGACTTTTTTGATATTGGATAGGATTTGCTTGCCTTCTTCGATGGTGGCTACGATTGTGCCGAAGTTGTTATCAAGTAGTACCAGGTCAGCGACACTTTTGGCGACATCAGTACCGCTACCGACTGCGATGCCGATATTGGCGGCTTTGAGCGATGGTGCGTCGTTGACGCCGTCACCGGTCATGGCGACGATCTCGCCCCGTGACTGGTGTAGTCTGGTGATGCGGAGTTTATCCTTTGGGGTGACGCGGGCAAAGATAGAGATTCGATCCAGTAGTGGTAGCAATTCCTCGTCACTAAGCTGTGCTACCTGGGCACCGGTCAAGACATTTTTTTCAGTTACATCCCACCCAATCTCGCGCGCAATAGCCAGGGCAGTGCCAGGTAGGTCGCCAGTGGCCATAATGACCCGCGTACCGTAGCCCTTGATGCGCTTCAGGGCCTTTGGAACGCCGGCTCGAATTGGGTCATAAAAGCTGAAGACGCCTAGGAAGGTGAGTTGCTGTACGTCTGATACGGTAATTGAGCCGTCGTCGGTTTGGGGTGTCAGCAGGCCAATTCCAAGGATGCGCCTCCCGGCGTTGCCATGAGCGTTAACGGCTTTCCTGGCTTGTTCTTTGTCGTGTTCAGACATGGTGGATCGATCGATCAAAATGTCTGGTGCACCCATAACGACGTGGGGGTCGGCATACTGTGATAGGTGTTCGGGAAGGTAGCGGCTAGGGACCCGAGCCACCGAGAACTTGTACTTAGAACTAAACGGAATCCTGATTTGAATGTCGCTGCGATCAGATGCGCTTTGAGTGATACCCAGTGACCCAGCGGTCCGTACGATGTTTGCTTCTAGGTCGTCGTCAGGGATAATCCAGTCCTTGGGGTCAGCTTCAGGATTCTCGATCAGTACATCACACGCACAACGGGCCAGGGTAAGGTAGGCGCGCTGCTCGTCATTATACGGCTCGGTCTGTGCGCGGGGAATGAAACCTTCTTCCATCAACTGATTGGTCGTATCGATGTCTTTGAGCTGTAGTTTGGCCTCGGTCAGGGTGCCGGTTTTGTCGGTGATAATCAGGGTAGTTGACCCCAGGGTCTCAGAGGCGGTCAGATTACGGATAATCCCCTTGCGTTTGGCGATACGTTCGACGCCAATAGCGAGGATGGCGGTCAGTCCAATCGGGAGGGCTTCAGGGACTGATCCCACTAGTACAGCAATCGAGAGTAGGAGCATCTCGTGGAAGTCTTGGCCATTATTGATACCGATGAAAAATACCGCTGCCACCAAAATAGTAGTAGCGATAATAATGACCCAAGTAAGCTTTCCTAAAGCCTTTTGTAGAGGGGTTTTTTCTGATTGCGTGTCTTCGACTAGTTGCGCAAGTTGGCCAATTTCAGTATGGGTACCCGTGGCGGTAACGAGCGCATAGGCCGATCCACCAACAGCCAGGGTGCCAGCAAATACCATGTTGTTTCGATCGGCTAGGGTGGTGGTAGTTGGAAGTTCACCAGGGTCCTTTTCGACTGATAGTGATTCTCCAGTGAGGATGGCTTCGTCGACGGAAAAGTTGATTTCTCGGATGATGCGCGCATCGGCGGTGATCCGCACGCCGTCGGTTATGTGTATTAAATCGCCCGGGACAAGGTGACGCGCATCGATTTCGGTCTCGGTGCCGTTTCGAACCACACGAGCTCGTTCGGTAATGTATGAACGCAGGTTAGCAATTGCTTGCTCAGCCTTAAATTCTTGGATAAAGCCCAGCACGGCATTAACCAGCACCGCAAAGCCAATGATGGCGGTATCAAGCCACTCTCCTAGTGAAGCGGTCAGCACAATAGCGGCACACAATATAAGTATCAACGGGCTGATGAATTGTTTACCCAGCAAATACAAGGCTGACGGACCCTCAGTTTCTTCGAAAATATTTTCACCGACTTCTTGGCGACGCTTGGTAGCGGCGGTTTCGGTCAAGCCTTTCTTGAGTGAGCTGCTAAATAGGGTGGCTAATTCGCTTGGTTCCTGGGCCCAAGGGTCATGTATAGTTTGTTTCATACCAATAGTCATTGTATCAAACCTGTCACCGTGGCTCGTCATTTATACGTATGATATAATCTCGGCATATGAAAAATCCATGGACTATTGTAGCGATCGTGACTGTCGCATTATTTGCCGCAGCGTTTTATTTTGCCGGGGGAGCAGATGAGCGTAACAATGAGGGGGTACAAGAATTGACACATGTAAAAGGTAATGCAGATGCAGAAATATTACTAGAGGAATACAGTGACTTTCAGTGTCCAGCTTGTGGCGCAATGGCCCCAATAGTGTCAGAATTAATGAAAGAATATGGCGATGAGATCCGATTTGAATACAAGCATTTCCCGATTGAACGAGCGCACCCGTTTGCTGTACAAGCAGCAATGGCAGCAGAAGCGGCTGGTCAGCAAGGTAAGTTCTACGAGTTTCACGACCTACTCTTTGAAAACCAGCAAACTTGGTCGCAAAGCCCAACTCCAAATGCGCAGTTTCAACAGTACGCAGCCGAGCTAGAGCTGGATATGGATCTATTCCGACGTCATTCTAATGCGTCACTATTGCGAGATAAGGTGCAAGCGCAGCAAGCAGAAGGCCGTGATCGCGGAGTGACTGGTACGCCAACGATGTTCCTTAATGGAGAACGGATGCAGTACAGCACCTATCCAGAGTTCCTTGAACAAGTTGCTCGAGCGCTCGATCCCAACGCAGCACCAGCGGTTGAGCAAAGCCCAGACGAGTCGGTCGTCGGTGAAGAGACTGGCGAAGCTGTCCGATTTGGCATCTAGTCAATAGTTGTCAAGTGTTGCATTTTATAACTTTTGTCCCAGAATGCCCGTGCGCGGGTATTTTGGCGTATGATAATGAACTGTATTTGCGGGAGCTGATGCATAACACAAATTCGTATGAATGAATCTTTAGATCAAAAATGGTTCGAGCAGCTGCGCGTGCTTTCAAGCAAGACTGAAGAAGGCGAGTGGATACAACGCAGTATGCACATAGAAGCTGATGAACAAGAACAGTTCTTGGCTGACGATATTGAAAATCCGCAATTTGCGTACGCCGTTGGTGTGCCTACGAAGCTCCTGGATGAAGAAATTACGGCTTTCCTGAGTGATCTAGCGCTGACTGAAAAAGATGCGATTGTACTAGACCTCTATAATCGCAAGTTGGCTCACCAGTTGACCAGAAGTCACCTATTGACGGCTTCTTATGCTGGTGACGATGAGCAGTTTTATAAACTAAGTACTGAACTGTACGGCAAACCAAGTAAAAAGTACTTTTCGTACATTGCCAAGCAACTGCAGCGGTTGTGTAAAGAGACCATGAGTGATGACCCGGCTACGCGTCGGTTGTGTCGAATTGTCTCAAAAATTGATACCAAAAAGGTTGATATAGATGCTGCTATGTTGCCACCAGTGGTTGTCGATAGTCCGCGGATAACCAGTATTGCCCAGGTAGAAGCTATCTTTACCGGGGCTTTGGCGCAGTATGGACTCAAGGGCTGGACGCTAGCAGTTGACCAAACTGGCAAACGGACACGCTTTTCGGTAAACAACCAACAAAAAGTAATCAATATTCCTGCTGAACAACAGCTACTAGCACGCGCTTCACAATTAACTGAGGTCAATATCGAAGCCTTGGCAGCCCACGAAATTGGGGTCCATGCCCGCCGATCAGCTGCCGGAGAAGCGAGCAAGCTACAGCTGCTGCGCATTGGGCTTGATTCATACCTACTGGGTGAGGAAGGGGTGGCTGGATATGTGCAACAGCAAGTTGAGGGCGCAACCGAATTCTACGGTTTTGATCGTTACATGGCGGCCTCGTTTGCCACTGGTCTCGATGGAGAAAAGCGGGATTTTCGAGGGGTATTTAGCATTATGGTCGACTACTACATTATGCGCTACGCCACCGGAGCCGGCGTGACCAATAAAAAATTAAAAGAACGAGCCCAGCAAGCTGCCTGGGAGGTGTGCGTTAGAGTCTTTCGCGGGACTACTGGCCAGACCCCGGGCTGCATTTACACCAAAGACATTGTCTACCTCGAGGGCAATATTAGTATCTGGAACCTACTGACCGAAAAGCCCCACGTGTTCCCTGATCTATTTGTGGGCAAGTTTAATCCGCTCTGCAGCCGTCACATCAAGTCACTACAAACCCTAGGTATTATTAAAGAGTGGTAACATATACATATGAATTATCTTCCAACCATTGCATTATTTATTGGTCTGCTGATGCCACAGGTATCACTAGCGCAAGAGCCAGCAACACCTGGTCCAGAAGTAGCACCAGCGAGTACAACTATCGCCAGTTCGTCAGCAGCTTCCACTACCGCTAATTCGTTGATTGCTAGGCAAGACTTAGCGGCCGAGAAAAACATCACCGAGCCAGAAGAGCTCAATGAGAAGGTGGCAATCATTTCGTTGTTTGAGTCACGACTAGTGACCGAGCCAAACGGGTTGAATATCTTTGCCTACTGGGTGCAAGAAGCTGTGCGCATGGGGATTCCGGCTAACACAATATTTTTGATCTTGCTGACACCGATTTTGGCCCTGCTGGTGAGCTTTACTCGAGTAGTGGTGGGACTTCCAACGCTTGATATGTTGGTCCCGATTGCACTGGCGTTTGCGTTTGTGTCAGTCGGTATCACTATCGGTATGTTTGTCTTGCTGGCGATCATCTTGGCGTCATTTATTGCCAAGCGAAGCCTTTCTTCACTCAAGATCATGTTTTACCCTAAACGATCACTATCGATGTTGTTCTTGGCGATTGCGGTGTTTGGTGCGCTAACCATCGGGGTGGTGCTTGAACTCGATCGAGTACTGAGCGTTTCGATTTTCCCTATCCTGATTCTAATGCTGCTGGGTGATTTGATTGTATCGGTGCAATTACACAAGAGCTCCGGCGAGACGCTAATGATCACTGGTACGACTGTTGCGCTTGGATTGGTTGGATACATTGCCGCCACTAGTTTGTTTATCCAAGACACCCTCATCTTGTATCCAGAAATTGTCTTATTGGTCATTCCACTTAACATTATAGTTGGACGATACTTTGGATTGCGAATCCTCGAGTTGCTGCGATTCAACAGTGTAGACCTAGAGAAGTAATTATCAGTGTAATAAATATATTATATGGCTGTCAGTCAAGCGTTATTGGGGATGAATGCCCGCAACTACCTCTACATTCGAAAATACAACCGTCGCAGTCAAAAGCTGATTGCTGATGATAAATTGCTGACCAAGCAGCGGCTGCTCGAGCATGAAGTCGCCACCAACCCAATCTTGGCGCACTTCAGAAAACTACAAGATGTCCGTTCATATGACTGGACGTCACTACCTAAGGCGTTTGTGATTAAACCAGCTCACGGCTACGGTGGGCGCGGTATTACGGTTGTACGCAAATGGAACGGTACAGAAGGAGTAAACGACAAGGGGTACAAGTTGAGTATCAGTGACCTCGAGCGAATCATCTTTGGTGGACTCGATGGCGAGCACTCACTGAACAACCTGCCAGACACGGTGTTTATCGAAGACATCATTATTTCGCACCACTTTTTCAAGAAGTATGTGAGCTCTGGCGTGCCTGACGTGCGAGTGATTGTCTGCAACAAGGTACCAATCATGGCCATGATGCGTCTCCCGACAGTCTATTCAGACGGTAAGGCCAACCTGCACCTAGGTGCGCTTGGCGTGGGTATAGATATCAGGACTGGTATCACTACGTTTGGCACGATTGGCAATAAGCTTGTTGATTACATTCCCAAGACCAAGACCAAGGTTCGGGGTATCAAGATCCCTGACTGGGATACGGTGTTAGATGTTGCTGTGCGGGCCCAAGAAAGCTCCAAGCTCGGGTTTGCTGGGATTGATATCGTGATTGACAATAATGTTGGTCCACTGGTACTCGAGATCAACGCGCGGCCAGGGCTCAGTATCCAGATCGCTAACCAGGCTTCACTTCGGACCCGTCTCGAGCGAATTGCTGATGTCAAGGTATCCACCGCCAAGCGGGGCGTAGAGCTCGCCAAACAGCTGTTTGCCGAAGATTCACTCGATAGTGTTGAGGCTACAGACTCGGTACTATCGGTGATAGAGAAGATTACGATTTACGGCTCCAAGAAAAAGCGTACTGTCCGGGCCAAAGTCGACACCGGCGCGTACCGTACATCAATTGATAGTGACTTAGTAGAAGATCTGGGACTTGATCCACACAAAACCTTCATCAAAGTTCGTTCTGGTAGCGGTCAGCAAAAGCGGCGTACCGTCAAGGTGAAGTTCAAAATGAAAGGAAAAGAGATCAACACCATCGCCACCTACACTCCGCGTGACCACCTCCGCTTCCCGGTGATTATCGGGCGAAAAGACATGGATGGTTTTTTGGTTGATCCCAACAGTATCCCAGAAGGAGTTACAGTCAAATAGCCCTGCGTGGTACTATACGAGAGATGTTTCGAACTCGAGATTTTATTTTATTGTTCACAGCTATCGCTTTTTTAGTGAGCGCTATTGGTGTGACGGTATTTATACAAGGTAATGCATCGCAGTCAGTTGCCAGATCTAATGCCGCTTTGCAACAGCAGTTGGCGGCTGTTGGGGTGGAAGACTACCAGGCAGTAATTGCTACCCGCGATGGATTAGATCGTTCACAACGAGTAGCGCAAATGCGTAGCAAAATCTCCCAGGCGACAGACTTGCGAGCCCCAGAACCAGAGGTGCTAGCGGTTACTGAGCCAGAGTTGGCAACGACAACCGAAGGGGAAGTCGCGAAGCCAGCCGGACTAGATCAGTGTGCAGGGTATGCACCATACTTGGGCTTCTGGGACGCCAGGAACCTGGCTGTGACAGAAAGCGAGGGAGCGATACTGGTAACGCGATCGGAGGTACTGCCGACCGGGTCATCGACGCACACCACGTTGCTACAGCTGCCCAAGCGCGTAACGCCAGCGCCTGACCAGAGTTGTATCAGTTCTGACGTGATCGGTATCGCCAATGACGGGTCACTAATCCGGAACGATGAGTTAGGGCTCTATAGCGTGTTTAGCTCTGATACCCGTATTGGGTACGCGCTTGATGGTTTTGCCATCTACGGTACCGGCGATGCACCGGTCGATCAGTGTGGTGGGAGAGTGCAAGGTGGCCAATACCGCTACGAATTACAACCGGCCGGAGAATTTATAATCAGCTGCTTTGCAGCCGCGCCAGTCCGGCTACCTTAATGTATGGCGACTTTAATTTTTGATATTGAAACGATTGGAAAGGACTGGGATAGCCTCTCGGAATCGACCCAGTACTCGCTGACCAAATGGATTGGCCAGCAGCCGATTGGTGACCTAGAAAAGGATCGGTTAAGTGAAGCAGCTAAAGAAAAGTTGGGTCTATCACCGTTTACTGGCGAGGTGGCCTCACTGGCGATGTATGATGTCGAGCGCCGCCAAGGAGCAGTCTATTTTACCGCCGATGATTCGGTCAGTGATTACACTGTCGGAGACTGGAAGTACAAAGTTCGCACCGAACAGCAGCTACTAGAAGACTTTTGGGAAACTGCTCGTAGTTATGACGTGTTTGTCACGTTTAATGGCCGCACGTTTGATGTGCCGTTTTTGCTACACCGTTCACTCATGCATGGGGTACGCCCAACCAAGGAACTCACTGGGCAACGCTACTTAACCCGCCAAAACCCACCGTATCACGTGGATTTACTCGACGAGCTGTCATTTTACGGCGCGATGCAACGACGGCCATCATTGCAGCTCCTCTGTGAAGCCTACAAGATTCCCTATGAGAAGGAAGGAGTCGGTGGCGAAGACATTACTGAGCTGTTTACTCTGAAGCGCTATCGCGATATCGCCGAAAAAAACGCTGCTGACGTAGTGGCTACCACGAAGCTTTTTGCCACCTGGAAAGCCAACCTCGCACCAGCTAGCTTCATTAACGCGATTGAGTTTTAGTTTCTAACACCTATATATGAAAAAATACTTCACCCTACTTCTGATCATGGTTGTCCTACCAGCCCTCAGTTTGTTGTACTACACAGTGGAGATTGCCGAGCCGGTTGATAGGGTGTTTCTTTCAATTTCGACTTTCTTGTATTCAATTTTTACTGGCTTCTTTGTCTCTCGCCAGGCCAGTCGATTCAATAAGGTGCGCGAAACAGTCACTAGATACGACGGCCTGATGTCAAATATGTATCGCACGAGTGGTCACATTTCTTCGTCGCTACAGCAGGCTATAGTTGATGTGATTACCGCTCACTACGAAAAAATATTCACCACTGGCCAGTGGAACTATCACTTTACAAAAAAGTCCACCACACTGTCCTCTATACACAATCTGCTAGACGAACATATCAAAGAAAAAGAGGTAACCAAGCTTTCCAATCAATCAATCGGTGCGATAGTAAAAAGTTTGGGAGCGGCTCAAGACGTCCGTAAATCAATGCTGGCCCTCAATCGAGAACGAGTACCGTTTGAACAATGGGTGTTAATTCTGTTTTTCGTAGCTATGTTGATCGGCACGGTCAGCACCATGGCTTCGGTTGGTGTCCTATGGCCATCGGTTCTTAAAGCGGCATTTGTGATGTCTGTACTGTCGGTCATGTTTATTTTGTATCGACTAAACAATCTCGCCTTCACCGAAGACCTTATGGGCGCTGAATCAGCCCAGGATGTACTGGATATTATTAGCGGCGCCAAGTAGTATTATGAAAAACGTCGTCTCACTCTTAGCTGACTGGGCCAACGGAATTTTTGCAGTGCTGGTGGCTGCTTGGTGGTTTAAAGCTGGGTAGGGCAGGTGGGGTGCACAACATGCTACTATGATAAAAAATTTATTTTAATAATACGTATGCAAATACCAATTCATGTAGCGATACCAAGCTATAATAATGCTGCGGGATTGAAAATTCTGTTAGAACAATTGTCAAAGCAAAATTTCGCCTCAATAACTGTACTGGATGACGCATCAACCGACGAAACCCAGCAAACCATAGGTATGTTTCCAGAAGTAGGCACTGTTCGATCGAAGATAAATCTGGGGACTGTAGGGGCAAATAATTTAATCCTTCGGGCAATGCCTAAAAATGGTTTTTTACTATGTATTGATAGCGATATGATAATGATGCAGCAGGACACTCCTGAAAAATTATCAAAATTTCTAGAATCACATGCACACATTGCTATTGGGGTAGGGAAAATAGTTGGTCAAAAGAGTCAGCAACGAATAAGGTGGAATTTTAACTATGATCTCAACCCTCTTCGTAGTCTGCTGGCATTTATTACGTATCACCCAGCGAGGTTTTTTCGAACCGTGCCGCTAATCGGGACTAGTTTGCGGCAGCTCAGCTGTTTGTTTGTGCAACATCTTGCAGTAGATATTGAGCAAAAAGTTGATTGGGGAATTGAAGGTTTCTTTTTTGTTCGATGCGATCTGTTTAAAGAACTTGGGGGTTTTGATGAACGTTTTAAGAGATTCCATGAAGGACCCGATTTATTTTTACGGCTAAGAAAATTAGGGTACGAAGCCTGGTATACACCAGCTATAGCAGCGCTAGACACCGATCAGGGTACTGGTACGTCATTGTATCGTCGTTATCACTGGTTTCGTTCAACTATTATTTACTTTTATAAACACCCTAGTCGACTTCTGCTTTACAAGTATCCCCGCCCGTAGTTTGCTATACTTTAGATATGAAACGAGATTTTCCGGAGGGCTTTTATTGGGGGGCGGCCACGGCTTCGTACCAGGTTGAAGGGGGGATTGATAACTGTGATTGGGCTGAGGCAGCTAGGGCTGGTAAGGTGCCAAATGCCGGAAGGGTGGCAGACCACTATAATCGCTACCTAGAGGACTTTGATATAGCCAAAACGTTGGGGCACAACGCGCACCGCTTCTCAATCGAGTGGGCACGAATCGAACCAAACGAAGGGGAGTTTGATGAGGCTGAACTCGAGCATTATCGACAAGTGTTGCAGGCTTTGCAAGCTAGGGGAATCGAGCCATTTATTACACTGTGGCACTTTACGTTACCGCAGTGGCTGGCTGACAAGGGTGGGTTTGAGAACGAGCAAACAGCAGAGCTGTTCGCTCGTTATGCTGCTAAAGTAGTTGCATCCTTTGGAGACCTCGGTGCCTTCTATTCAACCCTCAATGAGCCAAATGTCTATGCTACACACGGTTACTTATACGGGGCTTGGCCGCCATTTAAGCGGGCAAAAATTGCTTGGAAAAAAATTGGTAAAGAAGATGGAACAAGCGAAAAGACCCAGGCTCTGGCAAAATTTACCCACTTTTTTGCTTACCGTCGGGTTGAGCGTAATTTAGTGCGGGCTCATATTGCTGCGTACAAGGCGATTAAATCTGTCAGTCCTGAAGCACAGGTCAGTGTTGTCAAACATGTCCACGTGTTTGATTCAGACGGCGGCTGGGTTAATAAAAAATTAGCAGCTATTGCTAGTTATTTTCAAACTGACAGATACATGTCTCGGGTGATTAATTACTGCGATCTGATTGGGCTCAATTACTATCGCAACACTCGCTTTGGAGAGTCACGAAATTACCTACGGTCTGATATGGACTGGAAAGTGTACCCGGGTGGTATTTTTGACGCTCTTGTACAATTACAAAAGTTCAATAAACCAATTTTTGTCGCTGAAGCCGGCATTGCTGATGAAGATGACGATGTGCGCGGTCAGTATATTTCAGTCCAGATTAAAGCAGTCGCGAGAGCACTAGCTGCTGGGGTCGACGTACGGGGTCATATGTATTGGTCACTACTTGATAACTATGAATGGGCACTGGGTACAACCAAACGGTTTGGGTTAGTGTCAATTAATTACGACACATTAGAGCGTGAAATTCGCCCCAGCGCCTTCGTGTATAAAGACCTGATTGAACAGTACAGCAAGGGAAAAACGTCTGCATAACAGAATAGGCGTTTTGCAGGATTAGTTTCGGCCTCCGCTGAAGCTTTACTTTAGTTATAAAGGACGGGGACAAGCCACCTTCCTTTTACAACTAGCCTAGTAGAATAAGAGGTAATGAGTTGGATACTACTGGCGACGATTGGGCAATTCCTCAATGCTGTCGTTGCGATTCTTGATAAATACATCGTCTCGGACGAAAACGCGTTGCCGCGTCCATTTGTATATGCATTTTACTCGTGTCTCCTCACAGGTGGCTGGGCACTGATCTATGTTGCTGGTGTGATACCAGGACTGCACGAGCTAGGGTTGCCATCATATAAAGAACTGATTGCGCCAACATTGACGGTAGTAGCCTTGTCGTTCTTGGCAGCATACACGTTCTTTATGGCGTTGGTATCGATGTTTGATGCGCTCAAGCACGCTGACGCGAGTAACGTAATGCCGATTATCGGTACAGTATCTGCTTTGTCAGCGTTTGGGATGAGCTACATGTTCCTCGATGCATCGCTGCCTACAAACTTTATCTGGGGTATCACGATTCTAGCCGCCGGGACACTACTGGTCGCTCAGACGCTGCCTAAAATAGACGTGATTCTGCACGTCGCGCACTCGGGTCTATTTTTTGGACTGCACGCCATTACCATGAAGGGGCTGTTTATTGAAACCAGCTTTGATGATGGCTTTTTCTGGTCAAGGCTGGGGTTTGTATTATTTGCGTTATCGCTCCTACTCGTGCCGGAGTACTACAAAAAAATTACTGCCCAAACCAAAGATACTAGTAAGAAAACGGGGATTATCGTGCTCGGGACCAAGGTGCTAGCTGGTGTAGCAGCGTTCTTGCTGCTCAAAGCCACCGATATGGGTGAGGTTTCGGTTGTGCAGGCGCTCGATGGTCTTAAGTTTGTGTTTATTTTGATCATTAGTATTGTCTGTGCGCAGTGGTTGCCCGATAGTGCGACCGACCGTGATACTCGGCCAGAAACCTTCTTCCGCAAGCTACTATTTGTGATTGTAATTATGGTTGGGTTTATCATGCTGTTTGCGTGATAATATAATTCTATGGTCAAGAAAATACTGATTGGGTTGGCGATCATACTATTTTTTATAGGGTTCATTGTGCTGCTATTAGCACAAAAAGATACACCAGATGAAATTATCTACGGCATGTCTTTTAATACCCTCTACGCCCGAGAGCTAGGGCTCAATTGGCAAGAAACCTACGATGCAATCTTGGTTGATTTGGGTGTACGACACCTGCGCCTGGCGGCCCACTGGCCGATGGTAGAGCCAAGCCCTAATATTTATAATTTTGCTGAGCTTGATTACCAAATTGAGCGCGCTGAGGAGGTCGGAGCTGAGGTGATCCTAGGGGTAGGTCGTCGGTTACCACGCTGGCCAGAGTGTCATACCCCAGACTGGGTCGATACGATGACAAGGGCTGAACGTCAGTCTGCGCAGTTGCGGTACATGGAGACAGTGGTGAACAGGTATAAAGACAGTCCCGCTGTGACGATATGGCAGGTAGAGAATGAGCCATTTTTGGCTGCGTTTGCGTTCGAGCACTGTGGTGAGCTTGATACCGAGTTCTTAGATACAGAGATCGAGTTGGTTCGTGAGCTTGATCCTACTCGACCGGTCCTAGTGACAGATAGCGGCAACCTGGGCCTGTGGTACGGAGCGTACTCACGAGGAGATCGGTTTGGCACCAGTGTGTACGTGCACTTTTGGAACCCGGAGCTGGGGCAATTCCGCACCTGGCTACCACCGTGGTTCTATCGAGTAAAAGATAACCTGATGGCCGTACTGTACGGTGAAAAGGAAACCTACTTGATTGAACTTTCAGCTGAACCGTGGCTACTAGAGCCGATTGTAGACGTGCCACTTGAAACCCAGTTCACCCGCATGAATCTAGAGAAAATCGAAGACATCCTGGATTACGCCGAAGCAACCCATTATCAAAAGCAGTACCTATGGGGCGCCGAGTGGTGGTACTGGCTCTTGCTGCAAGACCGGCCAGAGATGTGGGAACGGGGGCAAAAGCTATTCCCGGCCGCTACCACCACAGTAACTAGCGAAGTATGAAAGAACCAAGCTCAAGACTAATAGAAGTACCCTTAGAAGCCGTTGCTGCCGTGGAAGATTTGCTCGCTGAGGTAACCACTGACGTCGAGCAGCAAATAGCCCCAGTGCGCAAGAGTATTCTGAAGCGTTTCCCGACCTTGTTTTTGCTGGCTGTCACCTTTGGTGCTTCGTTGGTTTTGTATTCGATTGAAGTTATTTTGATTCAGCAGGGTTTTGTGCTTGACCACCCTTGGATTTCATTGGGGATTGGGGTCATGATCCTGACTATCACTGGTACACTGTATAGAAAGCTATCCTAAAATATGAAGAGTTTTATTACATTCGCATTTGGTTTCTTGTATACCCGTAATTGGTATACCGGCAAGCGTGAACTATCGCGTTCGCGCATGGCGGTATTTTGTGGAGGTCTGTTCTTGTTAGTGGTTTCATTATTTGTAGTCAGTATATTGCAGGCCCCATTTGAGGTAGAAAACGAACAACAAGCGCTCCGCTGAGTGTGGTACTATGTCCCGT
>Ga0307935_1000669_pt1 | contig 14130 bp, 9 predicted proteins | sample OrgLakmetageno92_FD_201827 | JGI IMG/M metagenome (GOLD analysis project Ga0307935, IMG submission 201827) | Saline water microbial communities from Organic Lake, Antarctica - #92 | ecosystem: Environmental > Aquatic > Non-marine Saline and Alkaline > Saline | place: Antarctica: Organic Lake...
AGCAATAAAAGACAATCAAAAAATAACAAATTTTCAGTTACATTTTGACATAAATCCAAAATCAATGAAATATTTAAGTGAAGCAATAAGAGATAATAAAACAAGAACATGTTTAATATTATGTTCTGATATAAATACTGAATCGATGAAATATTTAAGTGAAGCAATAAAAGACAATCAAAAAATAACACAGTTTCAGTTACATTTTGACATAAATCCAAAATCAATGAAATATTTAAGTGAAGCAATAAAAGAAAACAAAATAATAACACATTTGGGATTATGTTGCAATATAAATATTCAATCAATAAAATATTTGAGCTCCGCGATAAAAAAAAATAAAAAAATAACACATTTAGGTTTGTCTTATGACATAAACTCTGAATCAATGAAATATTTGTGTGAAGCATTAAAAGAAAACAAAATAATAACACATTTATATTTGTATTGTTACATTAATGAAACATCAATGAAATACTTGAGTGAAGCTATAAGTTGCAATAATTCAATAACACATTTTTATTCGGCATGTAAGCATATGATAAAACATGAATTAATGGAATCTATAAATAAATCATTAGACAAAAATAAAATAATGTCAAAACAAACAGATATTACACTGACAAAACAAAATTTTATCACAAATGAAGAATTGAGGCATGTAGACAGTATAAATTTAAATTATAATATGATAAATATTAACAATGTAGTTTATAAAATTAATGACATTGGAATGAAATATTTAAGTAATGCATTAAAAAATAATCAAACAATTACAGAAATAAACTTGATGTATAATAAAATAGATATTGATGGAATGAAATATTTTTGCGATGCATTGAAAGCCAGCAAAAATATTTCAAAATTAACCTTGCGAAATAACGAATTCAATAAAAACGATGAAAAACATTTAATTGGAAATTTTGATGAAATTCAATCAACTTTTGAACAGCTTTATATTTGTGAATTAGATAACAAATTAACAGATAAAAGAATAGATTTAAAAAAAAAAAAAATAAATTTAAAAAAAGAAATAAATACAACACTTAATGATTTAGATATTGAGAGAATGATACAGAACCACGAAACATTACAAGAGGAAGAAAAAGATTTAATGAAAACTTTAGACAAATATCAACCAGACTTAAAACCGTTTCATGATTTGGATAGAAAAATAACAGAGGAACGAATAAAATTATTAAAAAAAATAATGAATTTAAAAGAAGAAACAAATTCGATATACAATAAATTGAATATTAATGAAATAAAATACATAAATGACAGATTAAAAAATGATGGTTTTAATAATGATAATGAAAAGCGCATAATTGAAAATTTAAATGATTATCAACCAGATTTACAAAACCTTGACACCTATTATTCGACTAAAAAAATGACAGAAAAACGTATAGATGTTTTGAAAGAACATTTAAAATTGCAGAAAACAATCATTGAACTATCTAATGCAGGCAATAAAATGGACAGTGAATTATTAAAACCTTTAACTGATGCATTAATTTTTAATATGTCAATTTGTGAATTAAATTTAGATTTTAACAAGATGGATCAAAATGGAATAAAATATTTAAGTGATGCATTAAAATTTAATAATAAAACCACAAAATTACATTTACGATACAATGAAATAAACAATGAAGGGATAAAATATTTGAGTGATGGACTGGAAAAAAATAAAACAATTTCTGAATTAAATCTAGGGGGAAATAGAATTGATGTTGATGGAATTAAATATTTTAGCAAGATGTTGAAAAACAACCATTCAATTATAAAACTAAATTTAGAAGGGAATGTAATAGATACAATAGGTCTGGAATATTTAAATGAAATGCTAAAAATTAATCAAACACTGACAACACTAAATTTGCAGAATCAGACAATAAATGATAATAATGAGGATGACGATGAAAATGATGATATTGAAAATGATGATATTGAGGATGTAGAAGATGAAGTTGATAATGTAGATGATGTGGATGATGATATTGACGATGTAGATGATGATGATGTAGATAAAAATATTGTCTTTGTGACAGAACAAATTCAAAAATCATTAAATAAAAATAAAATTATCGCAAAATTCAAAAATGCATGCAAATATTGCAATATTAATGAAGCATTATTATTGATAAATAAGCACAATGAAAATGTTTATCCTCAACAACCTTTGGTTGTAAGGTTTGCTGACTTTGTCAGACTACCAAATAAAGCATCTGACAATATTGATGACAATGATGCAATATATTGGATATTAAAAAATAAAATGAAGTATGTTGCCAAAGAAATGGTAATAAAATGTAAAATTCACAAAAGAATATATGAAAGAGGTAATGATATGATTAATTTAATTGAGAACAAGTAAATTAATCATGTTAATTAAAATCGTTATGTTAACACCTTTAATAAACCTATTTTATTAAGATCCACATATATTTTTAAATATTCATAATATTCACCATAATTATAAAATTTATTGGTTTCATAATAACGATATTCATCATCTTTCTTTAATATAATCATTTTTTCAGAATTGTCTGTATTATTTAAATGTTCAAATTTTACATAATAACTATTCATATTATTGAACATGTTTATCCATTTATTATTATCTAAACATATTAATACTTTTACTGGTTTTTGAATCAATATATCATTATTCAAACACAATGACATTATGATTGGTTTATCAATCGTTTTATTATTATCTCCGTGTATTGATACTTTTATTGGTTTATAATTCATTATATCATCTTGCTTTTTTATAACCAGACAATTTATTACTGATAAATCATTTTCAATATTTTTGACTGTTAATATTTTATTGTAAAGATTTTCAAATTTTAAATGAATAATATTAACGAATTTGTTGATATATTTTATCTTTTTTTGAAAATCAATAATTTGTTTTGAATTCATATCTAAATTTATCATATCTTTGTTGGTTTCATATTTTAATTTAATATTTATTTCCAAAAATGAATGATGGTTATAATTTCTTATTTCTTTTATTTTTTTGTATGCCGATCTATATTTATCAATTTTTTTAATCTTTTTGGATGTATCGTTTACATCTTTATTAATCTCTTTATTTGAATCATCATCACTTACTGCAAATTCATAACAAAAATTTCTTATACTAATGAGAAATTTTATTAAGTATTTTGCTATTGTTGTCATTATATAGTAAACTGGTTTCATAATCAATAAATTTTCTTGTATTAGTAAGAAATCTATCAAATATTTTGCTATTTATGTCATTTGATTGTGTAATAAATTTGGAATCAATTAATTTTTTTGCCGCAAATAAAAAATCGTCAGATATTTTATTATTTACATTATCTAGATGTGTAATGTCAGATGTATCATTTTTTTCTAAATATTTTAACATGACTTTCATATCATTTGGTTGTGAAATTTTTTTTTCATCTTGTGGAGGATCATATTTTATGTCCAACATTGAAACTAAAAAACTTTTGTATTTAGAAAAGATTTTATATGGGTAATCAAAAAATTCAAGAATTCTACTTTCCAATATATAAATTTCGTCTGTTTTATGTAATAAAATATCTTGTTCTTGACGTGATTCTTGTATTTTTTTTTCATTAATTATATCCATGATATTAATTTTATTAGTATTATTTGTTTTATTTTTGATTTTTGATTTTAATTTTTCATTTGATAAATATATATTCAATTTATAATTCAAATCAAAAAAACTTTTATTAAAATCATATAATAATGTATTTAATGATTCTATTAATTTATCTGAATTCTCTGGAATATTTATATTTTTGGTTAATTGTTCTTTACTAATTGATTCATCATAAGTATATGAAACCATTTTTATAATTGTTTTGTAATATTATGATTTATATTTAAATGTATTATCTAATATATAAAAATGCAAATAAAGACTAATTTAATTATTTCATCTTATTTATATGTAAATATTAAGCATCAATACAATTTTTTTATATAAATTAAGCATATGATGATATTGAGAACAGGCAAATTTATTATTTTTTGTCAAAAAAACTGAATAATATAAAGTATGATAATGAATGTATTCACGGCAAAAATGAATGGATTGAGGAAATATAAGAAAAAGATTAATAAATGAGAAATATAAAGAAATATCAAGGAATGTGTCTACTAGTAGCTACCCTAATTTTTTGATAATATTACTAATATTGGTGCATTTAATAAAAAAATGAAAATCAGAATATAAATAATTAGACTTTAACCTAATAAACAAAACAACTCAACAATGATGATAATTCCGCACAATCTGAATGATGGAATAAAAATAAAATGGAATATGCTACGTCAAAATAATGGTCATATTGGTTATAGAACTAATGAAGACAAAAACATGGAAACATTGTGTGAAATAATAAAAAATCAAAATATATTTAATCTGATTTTGGAAAATAATAATTTCAGCAACAAAGAAATGGAAAACTTGAGTGATCTTATTAAAGTCACAAAAAAAATTCATAAATTTAGCTTTAAGGATAATATAGTAAATACAACAACAATTAAATGCTTGACTGATGCATTAAAAATTAATAAATCAATTTCAGAATTGTATTTAGTTTTAAGTGATAATATGTGTATTGATAAAATGAGTGATGTAATAAATCCATGTATTTATGTAAGTGAAATGTTAAAAGTTAACAATATAATTTCAACATTTTCATTTAATAAAAGAAATATAAATAATATTGATATTAAATATATATGTGAAGCTCTAGAAATTAATAAATCAATATCAAAATTACATTTTACATTTTCATATATAAATGATGAAGGTATGCAATATTTGATCAATCTATTTAAAAATAATCAAATAATAACTGATCTATCAATATATTTTTATGAGAAAGATGAATCAGTATTAAAATATTTTTGCGATATGTTGAAAGACAATAAACGATTAAGCAAATTAAATATTTATGAAATTACGAATGATGAAATGAAATATTTATATGAAGGCTTAATAGTAAATCAATCAATCGTAAAATTAATTTTGACTGGAAATAAAATATCCACTCGAGGAATGAAATATTTGTGCAATGCATTAAAAATTAATAAAAAAATAACACAACTGGAACTAGGTAATTGTAATATAAATAACGAATCCATGAAATATTTAAGTGCAATGTTGAAACATAACAATTCCATTACAATATTAAATTTATGGTATAATAATTTTAATGATAAAGGAATAATATATTTAAGTAAAGCATTAAAATTCAACAAAAGTATTTCAAAAATTAATTTGAGAAGTAATAATTTTAGTGATAATGGATTAAAATATTTAATAAAAACTTTAACTAACAATAATATTATCCTTGATATTACAAATACATCTCGTAATTCGGATATATATTTATCACTTTTTAATAAATTACTAAATATTAATAAATACACATACAATAATACAAAATGAATATATATTTATCATAAACAAGATATTTCATAACATAAAATAGACATATATTTAATAAATAAATATGATAATAATAAATAATCATACAGATATTAGAAATATTAAATAAAATTATAATAAAAATTGAAACAGTAATATAATATTATTAATAAAGAAATAATTACAAACAGACACGTATTTAATAAATAATTATGGTAATAATAAATAATCATACAGATATTAGAAATATTATATATTTAGAATCTGATATAAATGCAGAATAGATCACTTAATTATTTAATTTATAAATAAAAATTGATATTTATATATATTGGACTTATTTATTTTATAATAAATAACAAACCATAAAAATGCCAAATTACAGTGAATTATTTAGAAAAAATTTAATGACTTTCATGACGTCGTATATTTTCTTCTCTTGTTATTTAAAGAATACTAGACGTAGCAAGAAAAAAACTAGGACGATGAAAAAATAGTTTTTTAAAAATGAATAAATTAATTTGTTTATTAATAATATATTATCATTAATAAACAAATTAATAATAATATATTATTGTTGCTTATTATTAGTTGCAACAAATAATAGAACAAAAAATGAACAAACAATAATGTTTTCATTACATAGACATATTATTGTTTGAATCTTCAGTCGACCTTCTGAATTAGACTTTAAAAAAAATTGACATATAATATGTAATATGTATTATTTAATTGATAAAAAAATATCGATATTACACAACTAAAAATTTATTTAAGTGAAGTAATAGCTTCAAAGAAGCGTCAAAAACTCGGTTTTTTAAAAAAAAATACAAAAATAACAAATTTACATTTGAATTACGAAATAGGATTATATTTCATCAAGTTTATTATTATTATAAATAAATAAATATTTTATAGATGTGTTTTCTTTTAATGCATCTATAAAATATTTAATTGAAGTATTATCAATATTAATATACTTAGAAAATATTAAGAATAATAGCTTTTTTAGTATATTCCTTATATAATTAATATATCTAGTTGAATATTTGTATATAAAAATTGAAATTTTATTGTTTTAATGTCTTTTGTAAAATTTAAAATACCAATACTAATAAAACTACTAAAACCAACAAATACTAATCAACTCAACAATATATTTATAAAACAAGACATTTGACATAATCATAATATTATTTTAGACATTAAAATAAAATAATTATCAATATATAAAAATAATTTATTAAAAAATGCCAGATGATGAATATTATGATTTTACTTATGAATATCGAGGATCAAATCACGATCATTATATTGAAAGACATAAAGAAAAATTAACCAAAATAGATAAAAAAATTGGAATAAAAGCCGGAGATATGATAACAATAAAAAAATATAATAATCAATATAATAACGATATTTCTAGTTCCAATAATTATCATTTAGAAATATTTAAAAGCATAAATAAACCAAAAATAATAATATCAGGAAGAATACACCAGTTATATATTAATGAGGAAATAATATTGAAAGAAGCAATAGATTTAAATAATGAAATGAAAGAAAAAATAACAAAAAAAATAATAAAAATAGAATCAGTTATACAACAAAAAATTAAAAATAAGGAAAAAATGATATGTATATTAAAACAACTCAAAAAACTAGAAAAACAACAAATAATTCAAGAACAATTAATAAAATCTTATGAAAAATTAAAAAATATTAATATTATCGATTTAATAGAAAAAAATAAAACTAGATTTAATAAAGAATTAGAAGAATTGAAAAAATATAAAATAAGATATTATTTACATATCAATATATACTTTAAATTAAAATCAAAAGAAAAATCCGATACTAAAATTAGTATAGAAAAAACTCTTTGTAATACAGATGATATACCAAATACTAAAATTTATACTATAAAATGTGATAAATATAATCAAGATAATGAATATATCAGGACAATAAATTTAAGGTATGTAAAAAAATATGGATATGATCATATTTTAAATAAAACATTTGATGATGAAATACAAGCTATTATTACTGCAATTGTATGCAAAAATGAAAAAATAATGAGGATAAAAAGAAAAAAATTATTATATCATGATGATAGAAAAATAAAAATTAATATATATAAACATCATATTAATCTTTCAAAAAGATATCTGAATGATAAAAAAATATATGGAAAAATTGTAAAGAAAATAGTTGATGATAATTATGAAATTGATAAATGCAAAAGGATATTAAAAAAAAATTATGAATGAATAAGAAAATAAATTAAAAAATAATTAATAATAAAATAATAATTAATAAACGAATATGAAAGCATAAAATATCCAATATATATTATATTTTCATATACTATAAATTATTGATCATTTATATTATATTTTCATATAATATAAATGATTAATAATACAGAATATCCAACGTATTTTATAGGAGAAGAAAATAATAATTGCGAACTCATAACAACAATAAAAGAAGATTATTACAAACATATTTATAAACCAAGAAGAGTATTTGAAAATTTAAATAAATATTACAATAAAAATATTTTAGAAGAAATATTTGATTTGAAAGAAAGAAATAATTGTTGCAAATGTATATCATTATCATTATATTATAAAAATGGATGTGATAATTATGAGAAACTGTATGAATATTTAATATCAATATTAAAAACAACAATAAACGTAAAAAAAAATTTGCCGGATTGGTTGGTGAGATTGTATTTAGATGATTCTGTTTATAAATATATCCAAAAATGTTTAAGAAATGAACAAATAAAAGGAGGTTCTCTTGATGGATTGATGAATAATGAAGGTAAATTTATGGTGTCTGATGATGATGACTCCGATGATGAAATTGAAAATAATAATCAGGAAAATAAATTAAATACTGATAATATATTTACCTATAGTATTATTGATGATGATGATGATTTTGATGATGCTACTTATCAAGATGAAATAATAAAAATATACGATATGATACATAAAATGCCAAATGTAGAAATATATAAATATGATTGTAAAAAAATAGCATTTGATGGAAAATTAAGAACATTTAGATTTATACCATTTATAGATGAAACTGTAAGCACATATGTAATAAGAGAGGCAGACGGAATAGTAACAAATATGGATTGTAGAAATATTGAAATATTTTCGAACAGTAATAAATTATTTTATTTACCAACACTGACAACAGAATTTAATAAAAATATATCTGTATCTAATGTAACAAACCATTATCAAACATGGTTAACAAAGATGAAATTATACATGCTTGAACATCAACATGAATTTCAAGATGAGATAACACAATATAAATACCATGATTTATTAGCAGGAATAATTTCATCAAATTTAAAAATAAATAAAGATTATTTGATAGAAAAAGTAAAAATAGCTAATAAAATAATAAATACAGACGTAGATTCATATAGTCATGGAGCAATAAAAATAAATAAAAATATATTACAAACAGGATATGATGAAATATTATTATATTTAATATTTAATAAATTTATAACTTTTAAGAAATATGACCTTAATGATTATGATTATTTAAAAAAAAAAATGAGTGATATAATGTATTATAAAGAAAATATATTATTTATTGACACAAATGTAAATATAGATCATTTATTGAAACGACTCATTGATAAACAAATAATAAAAGAAAATACATTAAAAAATAAAAATTTTAATTATGATAATGTAAAAAATTATTACAAATATATGATTGAAATTGATTGTCTTTTAAAATTAGAAAATTTAAATAAAAATAATAAAACAATCATAAATATTGGAAATAATGAATATACGAGTATGTATAAATATAATACAGCATTGGGCAATAACACAACTTTATTAAATATCCCTTATAGTGAAATGTTGAATGGTAATTTTGGATTGTATACATTGGAAAATGTTTTTGATCATGAATCAAAATGTAATGATTATAATAATCAATATATATCATTAGGAGGTTCCAATATTTTGACAAACAATAATTTTTATAATAAATATATTAAATATAAGTCAAAATTTATAAATTTATCGAACAAAATAAATAACACAATGAAACTATAAAAAAAAACGTCGTATTCAATTATTTTTTACCACCAATATATAAATAACAAATTTAAATATTTAGCTGATATGTTAAAAACCAATAAATCAATAACAGAAATTTGTTTTAGTTATTATAATCATGAAAAAAATTACATCTAAATAAAAAACTGAATCTTTAGAGAAGCAGTAGCAAAGCGTTACTTCTTAGTAACTTCTTAGTCATAATTAATTTTATTTTATCAAAATACTTGTTTTGCTAAAATAAAATTAAGTCTTTGATCTAATTTATTTTTATATTTTGTTTATTAAAATAAAATTGAAATAGTTAGACAATATTAAAATATATCTAAACATACTACGTAATATACGATTATAAAATAATTATAAATATTATGACTACTATACGAAATAATACAGATGTTACAAAAATTATAAATGAGGAAATAACACATTTACATTTACAATGTGATATAAATACTAAATCAATGAAATATTTAAGTGAAGCAATTAAAGATAGTCAAACATTAACACATTTATATTTAGAATGTAATATAAATACTGAATCAATGAAATATTTAAGTAAAGCAATTAAAAACAGTCAAACATTAATAAAATTAATATTATGGTATGACATAAATGTTGACTCGACGAAATATTTAAGTAAAGCAATTGAATATAGTCAATCATTAACACAATTAGATTTCTGTGATATAAATGTTGAGTCAATGAAATATTTAAGTAAAGCAATTCAAGGTAATCAAGTATTGACATGTTTGTGTTTAAGTTATGAGATAAATCTTGAATCAATGAAGTATTTGAATAATGCAATTAAAGCTAGTCAAACATTAAAAAGATTAGAATTTCAATTTCATGGTGAGATAGATGTTGAATCAATGAAAGATTTGAGTGATGCAATTAAAGTTAGTCAAACAATAATAGATTTTTATACAGAAGATGATATGGAGTCTAATCTAATGGAATGTATAAATAAATCATTAGAAGAAAATAAAATAATAACTAAATTTAAAAATGCATGTAAAAATAATCATATAATCGATGCATTAGACATATTAAAAGAATATAATGAAAAATGTTATCCAATCAAAGCATCAAATAATATTATAAATGAAGATGCAATATATTGGATATTAAAAAATAAAATGACTGAGATTGCTAAAGAATTAATAATAAAATGCAATGTCATGAAAAGATTATATCATAGAGGTTCTGTTATGATAAATCTTATTGAAAATGATATATGATTTGTATTCTTTATTTATTAATGAAAAAGAATAAATCGCAACAACACATAATATTCTAGACAAATATGTTGGAAAGAAAAAACAGGCGCAAAATCATATGCAATGTAGTATACGAGTGCAACATATGAAAGAAATAAAAACACACAAACGAAAATATGTCAAAAAAAATAGTTCCAATATGTGGTGAAACATAAATATGTAATTCTTGGTAATATAATTGATTTGTACATATGAAAATGCATGTATAAATAATCAAACAAATACTGCATTAAATATGTTAAGAGAATATATATTATAAATAATATTCATTGCTTTGAGTCCAACTTATTTTATTATATTATATCCAATAATATTTGAATATAACATAATAAAATTGAATTAATTAAACAATATTAATATATTTAATATACACGAGGTATTAATTAAAAATAAGATGCAAGGCTTACATTTACATAATGATGCAGATATAAAAAAAATTACAAATAATATGATAACATGTTTATGTTTATCTTATGACATAAATGTTGATAAAGCGACTAAGAAGTCCGCTTCGCTAACTAAGAAGTCCGCTTCGCTAACTAAGAAGTCCGCTTCGCTAACTAAGAAGTCCGCTTCGCTAACTAAGAAGTCCGCTTCGCTAACTAAGAAGTCCGCTTCGCTAAGCGCTGCTTCTTAACCAATGAAATATTTAAATGATGTAATGAAAAATAATCAATCAATAACACATTTAACTTTGGAATGTGATCTAACCAGAATCAATGAAATATTTAAGTGATGGAATAAAAAATAATAAGATAATAACATATTTATATTTGAATTGTGACATAAATCCAGAGTCAATGAAATATTTAAGTGATGGAATAAAAAATAATAAGATAATAACATATTTAGATTTGAAATGTGATATAAATTCAGAGTCAATGAAATATTTAAGTGATGGAATAAAAAATAATAAAACAATAACATGTTTATCATTTAATTATTTAAATATCGAAACAGTAAAATATTTAAATGATATGATAAAACACAATCAAATAACAGATTTAATGTTATTTTGTGATATAAATAAAAAATTAATGAAATATTTATGTAATAAACTCAAAATTAATAAAAAAATAAAAATTCTAATTTTATATTTTGATAAAATACATAATTTTCATTTTAAATATTTGGCTGATATGTTAAAAACTAACGAAACAATAGAACAAATCAATTCCCACAATCTAATTTTATTTAATAAATAGATTTTTATTAAATAAAATTGAAATAATCACACAATGTCAGTATATATATTATAAGCATTAAAACAATTAGAAATATATAAAAAAATAATATGAGTAAACTATTTTTATATAATGACACAGATATAACAAGGATTATAAATAATGGTTTAATAGGTTCATATTTATTTATATGTTATGATATAAATGTAGAATCAATGAAATATTTAAGTGAAATAATAAAACACAATAAAAAAATCAATTATTTAGAGCTAGATTATAATATAAATGCTGAATCAATGAAATATTTAAGTGAGGCGATAAAATATAATAGAACAATAAAACATTTGTATTTGGCATGTAATATGAATATCGAAACAATGAAATATTTAAGTAATAACGCTATAAAGCATAATAAATCAATAAAGTGTATATATTTGGCACATAATATAAATGCTGAATCAATGAAATATTTAAGTGAAGCAATAAAATACAATAATACAATAACTAAATTATTTTTGTCTGATATAAATGCCGAATCAACGAAATATTTAAGTAAAGCAATAAAAGAAAATAAATCAATAATATATTTGGCATTGATGGGTGATGTAAATGCTGAATCAATGAAATATTTAAGTAATGGAATAAAAGGTAATAAAACAATAACTAAATTGGAATTATATTTTGATATAAGTTCCGAATCGATGAAATATTTGAGTAAAGCAATAAAATACAGTCAAACAATAACATGTTTGAAAATGATTTGTAATATAATTGCGATATCAATGAAATATTTAAGTGAAGCAATAAAGGTTAACCAAACAATAACAGATTTAATTTTATATTGTAATTTAAATATGAAATCTATGAAACATTTATGTAATGGACTCAAATCAAATAAAAAAATTAGAAAATTAGATTTGTCACAGGTTGAAGAAGAAAATTCTTCGGGATTTACATTTTTTAATTCAAAATATTATGATGAAAACAGTATAAAGTGTATATTAAAAAGTCTAGAATATAATAAAACAATTACAAATCTAGATATTAGATGTAATAATAAACTATATATGAACTATTTAAATAAAATGTTGTCTATGAATAGAAGATTAAGTATATATGAAATAGAGGATTGAATAACAATCTAGTTTTATTTTAATAAATTGAATAAATAGCTTTTTTTTATCTAATAAAATCGAGTCAATAATCTAATTAAAAAATTGAACTAAATAATATATATATATAAGTGAATATAACAATAGCAAGTATATAATATAAAATAATAAAATGATCAATATCGGTGATATAATAAATGATAATGAAATGACAGATTTAAATATAATTAATAACAAATTAATTATTTATGGACATTGTGAGCTTGATGTTGATGAATGCATAATGGAAGATCTGTGTGAAGTGCTTAAAACAAATCATACAATTCAATATATATATATAAATAATAGTAACCTAGACAATAAATGTATAAAAATATTAAGCCATGCATTAAAATATAGTCAAACAATAGAAACTTTCGATATGTTTTCAAATAAAATAAGTGATATTGGGATGAAATATTTAAGTAATGCATTAATGTATAATAAGTCAATTGAAAAGTTATTTTTAAAAAGAAATGAAATAAGTAATCAAGGTATAAAATATTTAAGTGAATCTCTAAAAAAGAATAAAACAATTGAAATCTTAGATTTAGGTAACAAAAAAATAAGTGATATTGGAATGATATATCTAATTGAAGCTTTAAAAGTTAATATTACAATTATAGAAATTTATTTAGATGACAATATATATATAAATTTGACAGATATGAAGAATATTCTGAAAAAATTCATACATGAATAAAAAACAATTGTGGAAATCAATAGAAAAAGGCGAAGTCACTATTATAAATTATAACATTTAATTATTTCTATTAATGATATAAAATTGTTTCAATCTAATTTTTTTATCTAACAATAAATTTGTCAGATAAAAAAATTGAGTCTCCAACCTAATTTTATTTTTATATTTTGTTTATTTCATAAACAAAACATAAAAAAAAATTGAATATAATAATACATTGAAACACATTATATTTATTTAAATATCAATTA
>Ga0307935_1000670_pt1 | contig 14109 bp, 11 predicted proteins | sample OrgLakmetageno92_FD_201827 | JGI IMG/M metagenome (GOLD analysis project Ga0307935, IMG submission 201827) | Saline water microbial communities from Organic Lake, Antarctica - #92 | ecosystem: Environmental > Aquatic > Non-marine Saline and Alkaline > Saline | place: Antarctica: Organic Lake...
CAACTATTGGTTTTGGGTAATCGCCTAAAGAAAGGGTTTCGTAACTTTTGATTTCAGCGGCGGTAAAGCCTTTCAACTCCGGAATCCATTTTTTGATAAATTTACATTCTGGGTCTTGATCTTCAATTTGTTTCGTGGGGCTATAAACCCGAATCGTGTTAATACCGACAATGCCGGCTTGCATTTGTAGCTGTGAAAAATGAATACCGGGTTCGTAGTCTAAAAATATTTGCGCCAGTGGGTCTCGAATATAACGCCAGTCTAAGTGGAGCCCGAAAGTAGCAAAGCTGACCACCATCGATCGCATTCTGAAATTCAAAAAACCAGTTGTCTGTAAACAGCGCATGCAGGCATCTACCATCGGAAATCCCGTTTGCCCTTTATGCCAAGCGTTTAAAAAATCAGGCTTATTTTGATAACTAATTTTTTCATAGGCGGGGTTTAGTGGTTTAAATTCCATCCTCGGTTCACTTTCAAGCCGCTGAATAAAATGATCGTGCCAGTGCAGCCGCGAACAAAAAGCTTTCATACTACGCATCCATTGCTGATGTTCCCCTCTGGTGGGGGCGTTTAAGTGTTTGATTTTATGCGCTACCCCCGCAAAGCATTGGCGTAGCGTAATGGTGCCCCAGGCTAAATGCACACTCAAGCGTGAGCCATGAAAAAAAGCGGTGTTGGGTGAAGAAATACCGCCTGAATAACCAAGACCTCGGTTATTAAGAAAAGATTTAAAATCAGTGCGGGCCTGGGTTTCACTCACCGTTTGAAGCGCATCAAAGTCAATCTCTGGAAAATCTTTTAGATTATAAAAATCGTTTACCTCTGGCATTATATTGCTGGCATCGGACTTTAAATTTTCTGGGAATTTTAATGTAGCCGGGGCGGGGATTGGCTTTTGGTTGTAGAGCCGCTCTTCAATAATGGGGGTTCTTGCTGCCCGGCTTTTAAGCCGTCTAATCACTCCCGTTTGGTCGTACTCTGACCATTTAACATTTTGCTTTTTACACCACTTGGCTAAATCTTTGTCGCGCTGGTAAGTCCAAGCGTTACCCGTTTCTTCATGGCTATAAATATGCGTAAAATCGTAGCTCGATTTTAAGCTTTCAAGCACGGTTAAAAGATCTCCCGTTTCAATAAAGATATCAGCGTTTAAATTTTTCGTTTTAGCTGTTAAATCTTTAAGGGCGGTTTGCCACGCCCACAGGTGCATCGGCGAATAATCGGGGCATTCAATCAAACCCGTTTCAAAAACAAATATCGGCAGAACTTCATCACACTCAGTTATCGCCTGAGTTAACGCTTGGTTATCGCTCAGTCTAAAGTCTCGTTTTATCCACCAAATCGCTCGCTTCATAGGAAAAATATTCTAGACTAAATGTCCTTAAAAATAAACTAAATGCATCGTCCTTGGAACCGTGTCACGACGCCGGTTTACAGTTTGATTACTTTTGACGCCAACCAAACCTGGAACGCCAATATTTGTACCTACGTGGTGGGTATAAGTATGGAACCCAAACATTTTTTAATCGCGTTAGACCCTAAAAGTAAAACGTTTGAAAATTTCAAAGCGGCTGGCGTTGGTTACCTGCAGGTGTTATCCGAGAAAAACTTAGATCAGATAGAGTTTCTTGGTAAAAAATCGGGTCACAAAACGCCGAAGTATGAGGCTTTAAAACCAGTGCTTCAAAATTTTAAGAACGAAGTAGAACTGCTGCCAAATATTTTAGGTTTCATGAAAGTTGGAACCGTTAAATCTTTGGGGCTCGCAGAAGGAGATCACGAACTGTTTGTCGTGGCTATAACTAAAAGCCATAATTTAACACAAGAAGAGCCGCTTAATCTTCAACACTTAATTACGGCCGGGATTATTTTGCGACCGCGAGCTTAATACCTGCGCGGGCCAATTTAGCGTCTTTGTAGACTTCGATTTGATAATCGTTCCAGACTTCGGCGTGTCCATCGTTGTATTTTTTTAGCACGAGCATCGATCTTTCTTGCGCGGCACAATATTTCTCCCACAAGTTAAGCAGGTTAACGCGAGAATCTTCTTTAATCGTTAAAAAACCATACTTAATAGCCAATTCAAATTGCGTTGTTTCGTGGGCAAATAAATGATGGGGGACTTGCCTAGAGCCTAAATGTACACCCGACTTTTTACCTTTCATCAGGCGTTCGACGTGTTTTTCTTTTAGCTTTTTCATTATTTGGCGTGGTTACGACAGCGCTCAGAACAGTATTTAATTTCAGGCCACAAACCGCGAGATTCCCATTTTTTTCGATTATGAAACGGTCGGTTACACGTCGGGCAGATTTTAGTTTGAGCTTTCAAATCCATTAGTTTTTGTGGGGCTTATGCATGGATCTTAAACCAGGTAATTCTTTCTGGGCGAGTTTCCAAAAGCTAAAGAAGTTTTTAAAATACCCTTTGGTTTCGGGGTACAGCCATTCTCGTTCGTCCCGACTGCCAGGCCAATCGGCTGTTTCTGGGTACTCACGGGTTACAATATTTAATTGGTTAGTGCCGTCAGGAAACAATTCATGCTTCGTGCCAACGAAAATCTTTAAGCCTTCAATTTGGCTCGCCCAATGCACAATAAACTCCCACCGTTTTGGGCTCATCGCCATCTCTTCGTGCATAGACGGCTTAATCCACAATACACGTTCCACGTTTTCCTCCTTTCTCCAATTAGCGTCTAAATTCCAAATTGAATACAGTAAAACCGTTTTGTCGGTTTTGGTGATCGGTTCCGCCGTTGAGGCGGGAAATTCATTTGTCAGTTTAAGCTCGGTTCGTTCGGTTAAACTGTCAGGAATCTCCATGGTTTCAAAACTTTCATAGGGCACGTCTAACCACGAGTGAGTTTGTCTCTGCTCACTGTATTTATTTACATTTTCTTGATTAGCGTAATATTTTTTATGACTAAAGCTGCCCACAATCCACTGCCAGCTGAGCGTGTTGCTGGCTAAATCACCATCCAGTAAATGGTAATACAACCATCTCGCTGGGTGGTACCAAGCCGTTTGAGCCATATTGCCGGCAATACTCGCCGTCCACATACGGGCGTGATTGTGCATGTACCCCGTTTCTTTCAAGCGCTCAATATTTTTATCAAGGGCGTCGATACCCGTTCGGGCTTCCATTAACGCGAGCGGTATTTCTTGGCTGTACACTTTTTCTTGGTCGTACCGTAAATCATTAAAAATTTCTTCCCCTTGGCTTTGCCAGACCCGGTGAAAAAATTCTCGCCAACCTAGTTCGGCTAGTAATTTTTCACTGTCACGTACTTCGTATTTTTCCAGTACAACATCAGCGACCGTTTTAGTAGAAATGACACCATGAGTAATAAAGGGACTCAAATAGCTAACCTGACCGTTTAAAAAATTGCGCGTTTTAGCGTATTTTATCGGGTCTAAGGCTCGAATTTGTTCGAGCACTTCGTCTCGCGTAATTAAAAAATTAAGTATATTCATTGTTTGAAAATTAACTATAACTTAAAATGTATTTACATGAAAAGTATTTTACTCGTTTTTCCGCATCAGCTTTTTTCTGATCACCCAGGATTTAATTATGACATTGAGTCTGTCGCCTTAATTGAAGACACTTTGTTTTTCGGGGATAAACAATATCCTATTAAATTTCATAAGCAGAAATTGGTCTTACACCGCGCGAGTATGAAGTCTTATGAAGCCCTGCTTAAAGAGCGAGATAAAAAAACAGATTACTTTGAATACGAAAATGATAAATCTAATTTGAACACTATATTTGTTCATTATAAAAAGCAGTCTTATAAAAAAATGATCGTATGCGAGGTTGTTGATTTTACGCTTGAAAAAAGACTTAAGAAATTAGCGACTCAACATGAAATTGAGTTGGAGATTTTAACAACGCCAATGTTTTTTAACACGCCGCAAATAAACCAAGACTGGGCAGGAGAAAAGAAAAAATTGTTAATGGCTGACTTTTATAAGCAACAGCGCACGCGTTTAGATATACTAATGGATGGGGATGAACCAAAGGGCGGACAGTGGAGTTATGATGAAGCGAATCGAAAAAAAGTGCCTAAAACTAAAATCAAAGATCTGCCGAAGCTTGAATTTCCTGAAGAGAATAAATACATAAAAGAAGCGAAAGAATATGTGGTTCAGAATTTCTCTGATAACTACGGCTTGGTCGATAAATTTTATTACCCCGTAAATCATGATCAGGCAGAAGCTTGGTTAGAAACTTTCTTAGAACAGCGCTTTAACGAATTTGGCCCCTATGAAGATGCGATTGTGGAAGGTGAAAATTGGTTGTATCACAGCATCTTAACCCCGATGCTTAATATTGGGCTTCTCACGCCCAAGCAAATTATTGAAGCGGCTTTGAAGTACGGTGAAGAAAATGAGGTGTCACTCGCTAGCCAAGAAGGTTTTGTGCGGCAGATTATTGGTTGGCGTGAATTTATGCGCCTGAGTTACGAAAAGTATGGTGTGACCATGCGCACGACGAACCACTGGCAGCACCATAACAAAATTCCAAAATCATTTTACGACGGCACCACTGGCATTGACCCCATAGATGATGCGATTAAACGAACGGTTAAAACGGGATATTGTCATCATATTGAACGCTTGATGGTACTGGGGGGCTTTATGTTTTTATGTGAATTTGACCCTGATGAAATTTATAAATGGTTTATGGAGATGTTCATAGACAGTTATGATTGGGTGATGGTGCCCAACGTTTATGCCATGAGCCAAAATGCCGATGGGGGACTTATAACGACTAAACCCTATTTTTCGGGTTCTAATTATGTAAAAAAAATGAGTCACTACAAAACGGGTGACTGGGCCGATACTTGGGACGCGCTGTATTGGAATTGGATTTTAAAAAATGCGGAAGATTTAAAGAAAAACCACCGTTGGAGCATGATGGTCGCCATGGCTAACAAAATGGATGACGAGAAAAAAGCGAATTATAAAAAATTATCAAAAAATTTTATGAGTAAAATCAGCGGCTAGCGTCACTTTTTTAAACGGTTAATCGTTTTAAAAAGAGTGCCTTACTCTGATGTACAAAATATGTGTTCTATCTTGCTATTTTAGAATAATTGACCAAAATCGCCTGTGACGAATTGATAAAAATTTATGAAAAAAACATTCTTCTTCGGTCTCTTGGCTTCATTACTGACCTTAACGGCCTGCGTATTACCTGAAAAAGAAGATCCGTTTGAGCGTTTACCAGAAGAGAATTTAGAAACCATTGAAGGGAAATTGTACCCGTTCTCAGTATCGGTTTCAACGCGGGCTACGCACCGGTTAGAACGCGACAATAAATTGGTGGGTTACCTAGCTTCTGACTTGGTACAACTGGCTGAATTTGAAGGACAAGAGGTAATGCTAGAAGGCGTGTGGCGAAATGAAAAAATGCGTCAGATTTTTTGGGTAGAAGGGATTCGGGTCGCTTCCCTTATGACCGATGAGGAAGAAGAGGAAACAGGCCCACAACGGTTTTCTACCAAGAAATTTACGATGCTTGTGCCTAACACTTGGGAATACAGCTTAGCGCCAAACGGTGTGGTTTACTTTTTAAACAAAGAAGACCCAGCCAGACGCGTTTTCCTCACTTTTTCGGTTGAAGATTACTCGCCAGAAAGCGGTATCGATAACCCAAATATATCTATGAACGGGTTTACGGGCATGAACGAATCAACAACCGATGAGAATGGTAAAGAGCGAGAAGTCATAACGTTGTATTCAAATATTGATCCGAAAAAATATGTCTTTACCGCTACGTATTTCTTTGATGACTTTGAGACTAAAAAATCAGTCTTTGATTTATTACAGTCATTTGTAGAGGGCGAGGCGGCGGTGCAAGAAGTAGTGATAGACGAACAAAAAGCGAAAGCGGAAGCCGAAGCGGAGAAGTTAGCCGCCTCAGAAGCCGCCAAAGCCGTGCCTGAAGCGGCAGAAGTTTCTACGCCTGTTACAACACCAGTTGAAGCGACGCCAGTGGTCGTAAATGAGGCTGACTACACAAATTTGATTGATGACCGAGCCTATGATTTCGAGAGTAATCTTGGATTCAGCTTAAAAGTACCCTACGGTAATTGGTTTAGAAGTTTTGGAACGTACGAAGGTTCACTGGCTTCAATTGGAGTGGCGAACGCACCGGTAAACGTGGCTTCAGACGCGCAGTTGTGGCTAAAAGTATTAACAAAAGACAACCCAACCGATGGCACCACGGAACTAATTACGGGGAATGGCATTACGTTGATTAAAAAACGAAATGACAATTCGGTGTACGAGTTAACCGGGCCTGTAGCTCAGCGAGACACACTCTGGAGTATTGCCGATTCAATTCAATAATGTTTCTGATTTACTCGGTGGTGGGCTCGTTGCTGTATGTTGGGGGTGATATTTTAGGAAAATACTGGGCGCTTAATGATAAAGCCCTTTACTTTATAGTGGGCCTGGCGCTTTATTCGGCGGGGGGCGCTTTTATGTTTCTCGCCATAAAAGAAGATTCACTGACTATGGCCTTACTGGTTATGCCTGCTTTAGCGATCACCATGAGTTTATTGGCGGGCTATTTTATTTTTGGTGAACGTATTAGCCCAGTGCAATACGCGGCCGCAGCCGTGGTGTTGCTTGCGATAGTGGTGTTGATGTGGAACCCTAAACTGTAGCCGGACTTTGATTGTGCAGAATTTGTTGCAGGGCAATATAACGGGCTAAATAACCCTGCGCTTCCTCATAATTATTATGAAGCTCGCCTAGGTTGTTTTTTCGTAGTATATCATGAAAATCATCTCGCTCTATAAAACTTAAAACACTGTGTGTATTAAAAGTGTTAACGCCTTCTAAATTCATAAGTCTGCGTAGGGTATGCAGGTGCCCCATGCCTAAGTTGTAAGACATAACCGCAAAGTTGAGGGCTTCTAACGGGTCGCCATTAATGGGGAGGCTGCGGTCGGCTTTTTCGACTAAATCATCAAGATACAAATCCGCAATCTGGGCGGCTGATTCGGCATTCACCAGTAAAGCGGTTTGCTGGGATAAAAATTCTTTCCAGAAATCAGTGCCAGCGTTGCGTTCAGCGATTAAAAATTCGAGTAATGTGCCCCGTTGAATTTCAGTGCCTCGTTTATGCAGATTAATAATTTGGTTGTAACGAGCGTTGTTTATTTGCGGCAACAAGTCTGCTCGGGCTAATTGAACAACCGTGTCTGGGTCACCAAAAGCGCCTTGCAAACCGCCCATGTCTTGTAAAGGTCCCATCGCCCCAGAGTGAGAAATAGCGCTCGCATCTAAATTAGATTCAATAATGCCGAGTAAGGCGATATCGTGTCGGTAGCGTGGGTCTTGTCGCAGGGTATCAAATAAGGCTCTACGCTCGGGATCATTTAAAACAAACTGTAATCGGCTGTTCATTTGAGATGTTTCTGGTGACACAACCGCGCTTGGGTAAGCAGCTTGTTTTAACAACTCAAAGGGTTCCTCAAAAGCAGGTGTTTGTAGTTTTTCTGGTGCGGTTGAAGTTGTGACTGGCACCGTCGGATTTATTTGAATTTGAGTTTCAACGGCGGCGGAAACCTGTTGGCTTAAATTTTCTGGCGTGAAGTAAACACCCTCTGGGGCTTCGCCTATGCTCGCTTTATCAGAGGGAATACTTAAAGCGGCGCAAGCGGCTAAAACCTGCATAATTTGTTTGGGGCTCAGCTTAGCTTTGCTTTTGATTTTTTCTAAAAGCTTAGAACTCAACGGCGGTTCTTTCGCTTCTAAGGCCTCTGGCTTAATAGATTCTTTTAAAGCTTCTATAATATTATTTTCAACCACTTCTGGCGCGGCTTCTTTTGGCTTAAGTAAAGCCTCAATAGTCAGGTTATGAAGCGCGCGTAATTCAGGAGGCAGCGTGTTAAAAAGGTTTTCCAACTCTTGTTGAAACAGCTCCGCCAGTCTGTCTGAGTTTTCGTTCAAACGGCCGTTTAAATATTCGGTTTGTAATTTGTGGGCTACATCAAACAAATGCAGCGCAAAGTCTTGTACGTCTGGTAATTCGTTATCGGCTTTAAGCGTAATAGACTCAAGATATTGCAGCGAGTCTTTGATTTCCTCAAATTCAGAACCCTCATCAAGCTGTAAACGTTTAAGAAACTTGACGGAAGTTTGTTCAACCGCTTCATTACTTTCAAAGGCGTCAGGCGCTAAAATCATTATTATATTTTAGCACATTATAGGTATTATCGCAACTACCAAGAGATCCTTAAAAATTAAGTTCTGATTCGATTTTGAATAACCGTTTGAAGCGCAATAAACTTCACTAAATAATCTTGGGCTTGCTCGTGCGGGGCTTGCAATCGTCTACTTTCAACAAACGCTATGATCGAGTTGGTCGTAAATTCTGTTTCGCCACTTTCTGTCATAATTTTATGTAAATTTCGCATATTACCGAACCCCGAATTATAAGCCATAATAGCTAGATTCTGTACTTCAATGGGGTCTTCAATTTCAAATCTTTCACGAACTTGTATCTTTAAATTTTCTAAATAAAAATAAGCAATTTCAGCGGCGGTTTCAGGCGTTGTGAGTAACACGGATTGCTCGGTAACAAATTTTTGCCAAAAGCTGGAGTTAGCGTCTCGCTGATTTATAAGAAAGGTTAAAAGCGTGCCGCGATCCATCCGGACGTCATTTTCTAGATTAGCTCTAATTTGGTTATATTCAGCCTGATCAATGACGGGTAATAAGTTGTTTTCGGCTAGAATCTCCACCGTTTTAAGATCCCCAAAGGCGCCTTGCAAACCGCCCATGTCTTGAAACGGTCCCATTGCTCCTGAAGGCGATCTTTCCGTAGCATCTAGTTTAGATTCAATGACCCCTAGTAACGCTATTACCGACCTAAATCGAGGGTCGGCTCGAAGGCTATCAAACAAGGCTTCACTTTCGGGCACGTCGAGCACATACTCTAAAGTTTCGGTCATTCCCTCTATTTTCGATTCAACAATGTCTAATGGATAATCGACTTGTGCCATGGCGTCTTCCTCTTCTGTGGGAACAAATGGTGTATCGGAATTGGCTAGCGGTCTTGCTAAACTAGGTGTTTGGGTAATTAAAGAGCGCACTGGATCGTCATTAAAACGTGGCAATTTAATAATTTGTTCCACCTCTTGATTTACAGTCCGCGCAAAGGCTTCCACCTGTGGTGCCGAAAATTCTATTCCAGATTCAATTTGTAATCTATCGGGAACAATCATTAAAGCGGCACAAGCCGCTAAAATTCGGCTGACTCTTTGTTGATAGTTAAGCGTTTGATTAGATTTGAGTTTATTTAAGTGCATTGTGAAAATTACCGCGGTGAGAAGTTTGTTAAAAATTTAAAAAACCTGCGTGATTGCAGGTCTTTTAGACTCATTTTTTAAATACGCAAATTATTTGTGACTTACAAATTAGAACTTAAAAATTCAAGGGTTCGTTCCCAAGCGGCTTGGGCTGATGCTTCTTGATACGCATCGCTGTCTTCGTTGGCAAACGCGTGACCCGCGTTTTCGTAAATAAAGACTTGGTGTTCGCCGTTGAGCGTAGCGAGTTTGGCTTGAAAGGCTTTTACGTCATCCACCGGAATACTTTGGTCATCCGCTCCAAAGTGTCCTTGAATATTAGTTTTCATAATTTCTAAATCGTCTTCTGGGTTAAATCGACCGTAATAAATAACCGACGCCTTAACGCCTAAATTATTTTTGGCCACTTCGTAGCTCCAACCACCGCCAAAGCACCAACCTAAACTGGCAACACGGTCTCCATCAATAGTCTCGGCTTGTTTTAAATACGCTACGGCATCTTTTAAATTATCGAGCGCGGGTTCAGGCAAACCGCTCACACGAGTGGCTAAAATACGGGCTTCTTCTGGGGTAGCAGCCGAATCTCCGTCGTACATATCGACGGCTAAAACCGCATAACCTTGAGCGGCATAATCACGAGCCATGCCACGCACCTGGTCGTTTAAGCCCCACCATTCATGAATCATCACAATCCCAGGGAAAGGGCCGTCGCCTTCTGGCATGGCCAGATAACCTTTGACTTCAAGCCCCGCAGTGGTGGTGTGATACACCACATCTTCAGTACTAATTTGGGTAAATTGGGGCAAGCCGGTAAAATCATTAAAGCGTTCCGTGGCTTCTTCTGCGCTCAAAAATTGGGCGTCATTTTCGGCTGTGTCAGTTATGCTACCAACCGTAATTTGGGGCTGAGGGAGACTTATTTCGGGATTTTGCAGGCGGTCGTATTTCAGCCAGTTAATACCTAACACAACCACGAATGAAGTGATCCAAAAACCGATAAAAAATTTTTTAATCATTGTTTGTACTTTAGGGTACGGTGTTTGAACTGTAAATTAGATTGAGTTTTAGGACCCATAATCTAGTATGAGCCCACTATGAAATACGACCATAAATCAATTGAACCAAAGTGGCAGAAATTCTGGGAAGACCACCAGTGTTTTAAAGCCGAAGATGTTTCGGACAAAGAGAAATATTATGCATTAGATATGTTCCCTTATCCATCAGGCGCGGGGCTTCATGTGGGGCATCCTTTGGGATATACGGCGACCGACATTATGAGTCGTTATAAACGCCACAAAGGCTTTAACGTTTTGCACCCGATGGGGTGGGATGCCTTTGGTTTGCCCGCCGAAAATTACGCTATTAAAACGGGCGTGCATCCAAAAATTTCAACGGCCGAAAACGAAGCGAACTTTAAACGGCAAATTCAAGCCCTTGGTTTTAGTTACGATTGGGATCGATCTTTCTCAACCACCGACCCAGATTATTATAAATGGTCACAGTGGATTTTCTTGCAACTGTTTAAAAAAGGTCTTGCCTATGAAGAGGCTAAAGCCATGAATTGGTGCCCGCAGTGTAAAATTGTAGCCGCCAATGAAGAGGTTGAGCAGGGAATGCATGAGCGTTGTGGCAGCCCGGTAGAAAAACGTAATTTGAAACAGTGGATGTTTAGAATTACCGATTACGCCGAACGTTTGCTCAATGACTTAGAGGATTTACCGGAGTGGCCACAAAAAATTAAAGCCATGCAGGCGAATTGGATTGGAAAATCTGAAGGGGCTGAAGTTGGGTTTGATATCAATGGGGAAATGGTAAACGTTTATACCACGCGTCCAGACACTTTGTTTGGGGCGACGTATTTTGTGCTATCACCAGAACATCCATTAGTCGATGACATTACGACTGACGAACAAAAAACAGCGGTTGAGGCTTACAAATCCGAAGTCGCGGCTAAGTCTGATTTAGAACGAACCGAACTTAATAAAGATAAGTCAGGGGTGTTTACCGGCGCGTTTGCGATTAACCCCGTTAACGGAAAACAGATTCCCGTTTGGATCGCCGATTACGTGTTAATGAGTTACGGCACGGGCGCCATTATGGCCGTGCCCGCACATGATGAACGCGACCTGGAGTTTGCCGAGAAGTTTGGTTTAGAAATTTTAGAAGTAGTGGGGAATTTAGATTCGCCGTTCCAAAAAACAGGCGGTAAAATGATTAATTCAGATTTCTTGAATGGAATGACCGTTGATGAAGCTATTGCCGCTATGATCAACTGGCTAGAAGAAAACCAGAAAGGGGAAAAGAAAGTGAACTACAAATTACGGGATTGGATTTTTACGCGTCAGCGTTATTGGGGCGAACCAATTCCCTTAGTGTTTGATGAAGCCGGTAAAGTCTACGCGCTGGATGATTCGCAATTGCCACTCGAATTACCGGAAACGCCAAACTACGAACCCTCTGCCGATGGACAATCGCCACTGGCAAAAATTGAGACGTGGGTAAACGTAAAAGGGGATATAACCCCAGAGGGAACCGTTATTATTTCGGATAACGGATCTCAAAACTTTACCCGTGAAACTTCTACCATGCCCAACTGGGCGGGGAGTAGCTGGTACTGGTTACGGTTTATGGATCCGCATAACGAACAAGAATTTTGTTCAAAAGAGAAGTCTGATTATTGGGGGCCAGTTGACTTATATGTAGGAGGGGCTGAACACGCGGTTTTACATTTATTGTACGGTCGATTTTGGCATAAAGTGCTATTTGATCTTGGTTTAGTCTCAACGAAAGAACCGTTTAAAAAATTGGTGAATCAAGGCATGATTGCGGCCGAAGACGGTCGAAAAATGTCTAAGTCGCTCGGAAATGTGGTAAACCCAGATGATGTTATTGCCGAGTACGGCGCGGATACGCTGCGTTGTTACGAAATGTTTATGGGGCCATTTGAACAAGGTAAAGCCTGGAGTACCGGTTCGGTTGGCGGCATTAGAAAGTTTTTAGACCGAGTAAATCGTTACTTCTCAGATAACGAAGTGGTCGATGTGTGTCCGAGCGATGAATTGATTTCGTTGACCCACAAAACCGTTAAAAAAGTAGGTGAAGACATTGAAGCGTTTCGCTTCAACACCGCTATTTCGCAAATGATGGTCTGGATGAACGAGTTCTCAAAACTAGATCATATTCCTAAAATTGCTGGTGGAAAATTTATTCGTTTACTCAGCCCGTTTGCCCCGCATCTAGCAGAGGAAATTTGGCATACCAAATTTAAGCCAGAGGGTAAAACGATCGTGTTTGAACCATGGCCAAGTTTTGATGAAAAATATTTAGTCGAAAATACTGTAACCTACGCCGTGCAAGTAAACGGAAAACTGCGCGCCGAACTTTCTATGCCCGCCGAAGCGCCTAAAGATGAGGTTCTAGCCGCCGCTAAAGCTATTGATAAAGTGGCTCAGTATTTAGCCGAAGGTTCGATTGTGAAAGAAATTTTTGTGCCCGGGAAAATTGTTGGGTTTGTGGTGAAGTAGTGGTAGTGGCTATAAAGTACGGTCTCTTTATTTAACTTTAAGTATTGAGACCGGTCTTACTAAATCCTGATAATTTGCCAAAATCCAATCACTGCTTTAAGTTTTTAGATATGAATATGAAAACTGCCGGCATCGTAATGGCTGTGTTAGCCGCGTTGATGATTTTAATGGGACTTGGAATGGTGAGTATCCCCATGCTAACGCCACCACTGGTGAGTGGTATTGGTTTTGCGGTTATCGCCTATATGTTTTACACGCACAAGCACTAGCCCGATCTTAGCTTTTTATTTAAGAGCCGTTTTGGTGATGCCAAGACGGCTTTTTTTAACCGCAATGCCTTGCTAAAAAGGCGTTAAATAGTTTATAAAGAGACAAACTAAAACAAAAAATTACATGCAAAAAATTATATCGACCTACATTTTTAGTTGGGCTTTAGGCTTTTTATTGATACCTACGGCTTACGCAGAAACAAACATGGATTCGGATTACCGAATTCCTTTATACGATAAGTTAGACTTTACGGCAGAACAAAGTGGGCCTAATAAGGTGGCTATGAATTGGTCGGCTTTTAAGGGGCAAAACGATGAAGTGTTTGAGTATTACAAAGTGATACGTTCTTTTTCGAACCCAAACCCTGTCTACCCAGAAGATAATGCGATGGCCGTTAAATCAAAAATAAGCGATTTAAATCATACCGATGAAAATGCTTGGAGAAGCGCTTATTACCGAGTTTGTGCGATTACCGACGTTAAAAGCAGACATTGTAGTAACGTGGTGTGGATTGAAATTGAAAAAATGAAAGCCGAAAAATGTACGCCCAACAGCCAGGCCGAACATTGCGTAGCTGAGGCAAAGAAGCAAGCGCAGAAAGAAGCGGAGCGTAAAGTTATAAATACCAAAAAAGATGAAGCTAAAATACGTTTAGACGCAAAGAAAAAACAAGTTGAGTCACAGAATGCCAAGCAAAAGGAAACGGGGGATAAAAATTCAGAGAAAGACCAGCAAGTAAGTAAAGAGAAACAAGATCAACTAAAAGCAGCCCGGATGGAGCAGCAAGAAGCGCTTTATAAAACGCTTTATGCAAAACTTGATATGTGGTTAGAAAATTTTGGCGCTAGACTGGAACAAAGTGATTTAAGCAGTGTCCAAAAAGTGCAAAGAATTGAAATGATTCAAACCCGTTTTGAGACTTGGAAACAAGGAAAAGCCGTTCGTATTAAAATGGTGGATTACTTAGATAAAACACTTAATGAGTGGAAAGA
>Ga0307935_1000671_pt1 | contig 14104 bp, 14 predicted proteins | sample OrgLakmetageno92_FD_201827 | JGI IMG/M metagenome (GOLD analysis project Ga0307935, IMG submission 201827) | Saline water microbial communities from Organic Lake, Antarctica - #92 | ecosystem: Environmental > Aquatic > Non-marine Saline and Alkaline > Saline | place: Antarctica: Organic Lake...
AAACTCAAGTCATGTATCAGGCTTAGCGGCAGACATACGCGCAAAAGACGCACAAGAGCGCTTTAAAGTCATTCAAGCACTCATTCAATTAGGCTTTAATCGTATAGGGGTCAGCAAGCATTTTGTACACGTTGATTGCGATACGACAAAGCCCGCTGATGTTATGTGGACGTACTAAATGGGCATCTTAGCTAAAATATTCGGCTCTTCTGATGTAGTTAAAGAAGGTATCTCAATGATACGTGATGCAGGAGACGCGTTAGTCTACACCGATGAAGAAAAAGCAGGCGATAGACAAGCCGCTAAAATGGCTGAGATTAACGCTATTATCCAATGGATGGACACAACCAAAGGTCAGAACCTAGCACGTAGGCTGTTAGCGGTAATGATTACTGGTGTATGGCTCGCTATGTACGCTGTCAGCATGATAGTGAATGTTATTGCTATATGGGCTACTAATCCCGAGCAATGGCGTTTAACGGCTACTGTTATAGGTGGATTCGCTAATCAAATGAATGGGGCAATGATGTTAATACTCGCCTTCTACTTTGCAGCTCCCCACATGAGTAAGATTGTAGACGGTGCATTGAGTAAGTTCGGTAAAACACAAGATTTAAGCAAGTAAGCCATGAGCGTTAAAGGAAACAAAGAGCCAGCCGACCGGGTTAGTAATACGGTAAACGTCACAGCACTCATAGGACACGCTGCTAACTCAATAGTAACACTGGTAGCGGCATTCTTTTTATTCAGTGGCACACAGGGCGGTAACAACGCTTCAATGCTCGAATCAGCATTTAACCAAATCAATAAGCAAGAAGTCACAATGACTAACATGCGAGCTGAACTGATTAAAACTCAGATAAGAGTCATCGACCTAGAGTCAAAGCTAAGAGAAAACGTTAACCGCAAAGAACTATTACAAGGCTATATAAACTCTCTCCCTTTCCCAGCTTGGATAAAGAAAAGGCGAGAAGATGGTATGTTTGAAATGGTAATGATTAACGAAGCTTACACAGCAGAGTACAAGAAAACACCCACACAATACATTGGAAAGACCGATTACGAAGTACACCCACACGACCTAGCAGTACAGTACGAGATTAACGACCTTCAGGTTGCCACCTCAGGCGGCTACATAAGAACAATCGAGGACGTAAAGGTTAACGGTAAGCGCATCACAGTAGACATATTTAAATTTGCTATTGAGCTACCAGTTGGCGGTGTTGGTGTCGGTGGTGTGGCGATAAGAGATAGTAATTAGTGTCTATCATCAAAACAATCAAATAGCAGAATACTAAATAATGAGACTCACAATCAAACAAGAAAAGTTTTGCCAAGAGTATCTTAAGTGCGGTAATGCTAGTGAGGCTTATCGCAAGAGCTACAACGCAGGCAAGATGGCCACAGGCACTATTAACACTAATGCAAAGACACTTCTAAAAAACAATCCTGTAGCAATCCGCATAGAAGAATTAAGAAATAGAGTAGAAAAAAAAGCATTCGCAACGTTTGATCAAAAGCGCGACTTACTTTGGAATTTAGCCATTAAGTGCGCTCAAGATGACCTAGAAAACGATAAGCCCAAGCAAGCTGCAGCAGTAGTAGCAGCATTGGCAGAGCTCAATAAGATGGATGGCGACCTAGCAACCATTAAAACTGAAATATCAGGCTCGTTAAAAGTCACCCACGAAGAGATGCTTAACCAATTAAAGTGAATACATTTTGCATTAATATTCATTTAGTGAATAAAAATGGCAAAAATACCGAGTGTTATATCCTAAATAAGTGAATAAAACGTGAATAGTGAAGAGTTATCGATTCGTCAGAAGCTAAAAGACGATTTTCGACACTATGCACCGCGAGTTTTAAGCATACGCACGAAAAAAGGCGGGATAGAGCCGCTAAAACTGAATAAAGCACAAGAGTTTATTCACGCTTGCTTAGAAACCCAAGAGCGTCAGACCGGAAAAGTCAGAGCCATAGTATTAAAGGGAAGGCAGCAGGGCGCATCAACGCTAATAGGCGGCAGGTTTTATTGGAAAGTTACACACCGTAAAGGTCGCAGGGCTTTCATATTAACCCATGAAGCTGAGTCAACAAGCGCATTGTTTGAAATGACAGAGCGTTATCACGACCATTGCAACCCACTCGTTAAACCTAGCACCGGTAACAGCAACGCAAAAGAACTTATATTTGATGTACTGGACTCTGGTTACAAGCTAGGCACTGCGGGTAATAAGTCAGTAGGTCGCGGCACCACAATACAATACTTTCATGGCTCAGAGGTTGCTTTTTGGCCTAACGCTGCCGAGCATGCTAAAGGTATATTACAAGCCGTACCCGATGAGCCTGGCACCGAAGTAATATTAGAGTCAACCGCTAATGGCATTGGTAACTATTTCCACCAGCAATGGCAAAAAGCAGAAGCCGGTGAAGGTGAGTACCAAGCGATATTTGTTCCATGGTTTTGGCAGGAAGAGTATCGCAAAGGCATTTCCACACCTCTTAATCTAACTGATGAAGAAGAGTTACTAAAAACAACATACAAGTTAGATGATGAACAGCTTCAATTTAGACGCTTTAAAATTGCAGAGTTATCAGCAGATGGCATTAACGGCGATGTGGCGTTTAAGCAAGAATATCCAATGTGTGCTGCAGAAGCCTTTCAGGTATCAGGTGGAGACACATTAATACAGCCAATTGATGTAATGAGGGCGAGGCAAGAAAAGCAGCTAGCTAGCGGCCCATTAATTATTGGTGTTGACCCGGCAAGATTTGGAGATGATAGAACCGCCATTATTCGCAGGCGCAATCGCGTAGCTTACAAGGTTCAAACCTTCACCAAAAAAAGCACCATGGAAGTGGCTGGCATTGTTAACTCTATCATTAAAGCTGAAAAGCCCGAGCAGGTCGCAATAGATGTGATTGGTTTGGGTGCAGGTGTTTACGACAGACTAGAAGAGTTAGGGCATAAGGATATTTTAGTCTCAGTGAATGTAGCTAGCTCAGCACTTGATCCAGAAAGATACCTAAATAAACGCGCAGAAGTATGGTGGGAAATGCGAGATTGGTTGTCAGGCGACTTACCAGTATCAATTCCCGACTCTAACGAATTACATGCAGATTTATGCGCTCCATTTTACAAGTACAACTCACAGTCACGGCGTCAACTAGAAAGCAAAGATGACATTAAAAAGCGCGGATTACGCTCGCCGGATATTGCAGATGCTCTAGCCCTCACATTCGCTGAGCCAATCAAGATTAAAAAACCACGTAAACACTATGAAACGCATGTTGTTGTAGACAATGCGGCGGGATACTAATGCAAGATAATGAAATAGAACAACAAAGCGAAGAAGCTGAGATTGAGATGGCTGAACGATTGCAGGTGTTCGGTTCACGCTTGCGTCGGCTTGCCTCTGAACAGTCACAGAAACGTGCTGTTATTGAAGAGCGCTGGTTAGCTGATTTACGTCAATACCATGGCAAATACTCAGTAGAAGAAGAGAAGCGCATAAAAGACTCTGACGGGGCTAGTGTGTTCGTTAACATCACTCGCAACAAGTCAAACGGTGCCGAAGCTCGCATAGGCGATATGTTATTCCCCACCGATGATAGAAACTGGGGCATTCAACCCACACCAGTGCCAGAGCTAGAGGCAGCAAAGAAAATACCCGAAAACGTTGAGGCTGTTTCTCAAATCTTGCGCGAGGCAGAAGATAAAGCCGAAATGATGCAAGAGCAGATTGACGATCAATTAGTCGAAGCAAAATACCAAGCCAAATCAAGAGACATGATCCACGATGCTGTTGTACTTGGCACCGGTATACTTAAAGGACCGGTCATTGTCGGTAAATCCCGCAAGAAGTGGGAGTCTGACGAGATGGGCAACGCTGTATTGTCAATCGTTGAAGATTTATCTCCCTCAGTCGAGCATGTTGACCTATGGCGATTCTATCCAGACATGTCAGCAACAAAGCTAAGTGACTGCGAGTTTTTCTTTGAACAGCACAAATGGACCAAGAAAGAATTAAGAGAGTTTGCAAAGCTCCCCAACGTTATGCAGGAGCAAGTCAAAAAGGTTGCTAAGTCGGGCGCTGATAAAAATATTGCCAATAACAGACAGAGCGACATCAGAGCTATCACAGGATTAGATACTTATGCTAACGATGGTCGCCATGAGGTGTGGGAATATCACGGCCCCATAAGCAAGCAAGAGCTAATAGACGCCTTAAGCGGTGTTGAAGAGCAAATGATGGATATTGAAGAGATAGACGAGCTCAATGATGAAGTTGAAGCCGTTGTTTTCTTTTCAGACACTAACGTATTAAAAGTCGCTGTTAATCCTATGGATACAGCAGATAAGCCGTACTCAGGTTTATGTTGGGAAAAAGATGAAGCAAGCCCCTTTGGTTTCGGTGTGCCTTATCTCATGCGCTCAGCTCAAAAAGTAATGAACTCTTCATGGCGAATGATGCTTGATAACTCAGGGCAAGCCGTGACAGACCAAATTGTTATTAACGATGGCATATTAGAGCCCGTTGATGGCAAGTGGACGATGGGGCCTAAGAAGATATGGCGCGTAACTGACCCATCTAGGTCGGTACAAGAAGCATTCGGAGTATTTGAAACACGTAATCACCAGGCTGAATACAGCAATATTATTGCAATGGCTAGACAGTTTGCGGATGAAGAGACAAATATGCCGCTCATTGCACAAGGCGAGCAATCATCTAACGTCACTAAGACGAGCTCAGGCATGGCTATGTTAATGAACAGCGCAAACATAGTGCTAAGACGAGCCGTTAAAAACTGGGATGATGATGTTACTAGTCCACTGATAAACCGTTTCTACGATTGGAATATGCAATTTAATCAGCGCAACGAGATTAAAGGTGATTACTGCATTGCGGCTAGAGGCTCCTCAGCGTTATTAGTGAGAGAGAAGCAACAAGAAAACCTTATGATTTTCGCTAACCTGTCTGGATCTAATCCAGAACTAGCAATGCGAAGAGATTGGGAAGGACTCGACAAGGAAATGGCGAAAGCATTAGAGGTGCCTTACAACAACATCACGTTGTCTGACGAGGAAATTCAGCAACGCATGCAAGCCGCTCAACAGCAACAGCCTGAGCAAGATCCTAACATTGCCTTTAGGCAACAAGAATTACAGATCAAACAGCAAGAGCTTGAGATAAACAGTCAATTTAAACAGCAGCAAATGCAACAAGACTATGAGTTGCGTTTAGCTGATTTAGCACTGCGTGAAAATATCACCATGGCTCAAATGAAAGCCAAACTTGATACTGACATGATGAAGAATCAAACCGCTAGAGATAAAGCTGCAGCAGAGCTTGGCTATAAAGGCACCGAGATAAACCTAAAGGCTCAGAACCTAGCACAAGGCCATGACACATATGGTTGATGTTCATTCAGACACATGGAAGGTCATAGAAGAGATGTTAAAGCTAGAGCGTGAAAAGGCTATTAATAGTTTAATCGCTGATAATCATTCAGACAATCAGCGCGGAAAGCTTCAATTAATCGACAAAATATTAACCTTGAAAAGCCCGAATAAATTCATTCCGGTGAACCAAGATACTTACCGCTAAGCCGCTTAAATGCCGCTAAGGAAATAAAATGTCACAAGAAGTAGATAACGAAGCAATGGATGATGATTCTGAATACAACGCATTCTTTGATGAATTTGCCGAGGGTAAATCCGCAAACGCAGAAAAAGAAACAGTTGAAGAAGAGTCAGACGAAGAAGAGTCTCAGTACGATGAAGCAGATGAAGCCGATGAAGTTAAAGACGAAGAGTCTGATGATTCCTCTGATGAAAAATCTGAGCAACCTGGTAAGGATGAAACGCCTGAGCAAAAGTATCAGCGCGAAATCGACCAGTGGAAGCACAAGTACAATAGCGATATAGGCCGAGTCAATGCCTATCAGCGCAAGATTCAAGAGCAAGAGGAGCTACTTAAGCAACTTCAAACGCAAGGGCCAGTGGGTGATAATCCACAAGACTCAGGCATGTCAGATAAAGAGTGGGAAGATTTAAAAAACGACTACCCTGATATTGCTAAAGGCTTTGAAGGTCAGCTAAATCAAGTGCGCTCGCAAAGTGCCAAAGAGCTAGATGCGATACGCAAACAGATACAACCTCTCGAGCAAAAGCAACAAGAGCAATATCTAAGCTCACAACTCAATCACTTAGAAAATGAGCACCCTGATTGGCGAGATGTTGTACAAACGGCAGAATTTGGATCATGGCTAAACAATCAGCCCGAAGAAATTCAAGCGTTTATGCAAAGCCAAGATGCTCAAAGAAATATCTATTTACTCAATTCATTCAAGTCGGCAACACAGCCCAAAGCGGCTGCGGCTACGAATGGACTACAGCAGAAGCGTAAAAAGCAACTGCAACAAGCGCAGACGGTCGCTAACCGTTCAACCTCAAACAAGCGTGAAGCGTTATCAGAAGATGATTACGACGCCTCGTTTGAGTACTACGCTAAGAAGAAAGACAGCCGCAGATAATTGCCGCTAATCCCTTTCGGATAGCACCGACCCAAACACCAAAAACAAGACGAACAATACGCCATTAGCCGCTTACGCCGCTTAGCTTGGTGGATATTCCTCTGTGCGTTGGTTTAAAGGTTTCAACTTAACTTTTTATTAAACATATAGGATTAAATCTAATGGCTACTACAAATTATTCTGGCTTAAGCCAGCGCACCGTCGCATGGGCGGTTTCTGAAATGCTTGAACACGCTAAGCCTATTGAAGTTTTAGCACAGTACGGCATGCACAAACCTGTTCCGAAAAACACATCGCAGAAAATCAAGTTTCGCCGCGCTATTCCTTTAGCGGTTGCAAGCGACTTGGTTGAAGGTGTTCCACCTACTTCTAAAGCTATGCAATACGAAGATGTAGAAGCTGACCTAAAACAATTTGGTGATGTTATTCAAATCACTGATGTTGTTGCAGACCTTGCAGAAGATCCAGTGTTGTCAGATGCAACCGAAGTATTAGGTGAGCAAGCGGCAGAAACGAAAGAAGCAAAGCTTTGGGGTGTACTTCAAGCCGGTACTAACGTTGATTATGCAAACGGCACAAGCCGCACAGCGGTCAACACTAAGATCACTACTGACTTGCAGCGCAAAGCGGTTCGCCACTTGAAATCAGAGCGAGCGAAGAAAGTAACTGAAAAGGTTGCTTCTACTGTTGCTTATGGCACCGAGCAAATTTCACCGGCGTTCTTAGCCTTTTGTCACTCTGATGTTGAATCAGATATTCGTGACATGGTTGGCTTTGTACCTTGTGAGAAGTACGGCTCAATGAAAGCCCTACCTTATGAGATTGGTAAAGTTGAAGATGTACGTTACATCGCATCTGCAGCACTTAACCCAATTTTAGCAAGCGGTGCTACCACGTTAAACGGCATGAAGTCTGAGGATGAAACGAATGTCGATGTTTATCCTATCGTGTATATCGGTAAGAACGCTTACGGTCACATTGCTTTAGCAGGCCGTAACGCATTCTCGCCAATGGTTACGCAAACAGACCAAGCGTCTAAGTCCGATCCACTAGGGCAAAAAGGTACGGTTGGTTATAAGACCTACTTTGAAGCGTTGATCTTAAATGAAGCATGGATCAAGCGTATTGAAGTTGGTGTAACCGATCTTTAATTAATAGGCGGCCTTAGTGCCGCCTTTATTTTTTTAAGAGAGTAAATCAATGAATTTAAACGATATGACCCGAGAGCAGTTGTTAGAGCAAGCAGATGTGCTTGAGTTAGACATTGCTAAGAACACGACCACATCAAACCTGCTGAAAGCGATTAAAGCTGAGTTAGGTGAAGCTGATGTGCCTAAAGCCGTGAAGAAAACGGATGATGTGCAAATTAACTTTGCCAATGACCAAAAAAACAAGCAACCAGTATTTTTCGGCTTAAACGGCAAGTCCTATCGTTTCCCACGGGGTAAATGGGTGAGATGCCCACGCGCACTATTGCCCACCATTGAAAACGCTAAGCGTCGCATACAAGACGAAAGCGGTGAATGGATGGAAGTTGACGCATACCCTTACCAAGTAAAAGAGGCGTAAATGAACTTTATCGAGATATGTCAAGCAGTAGCTACCGAAGCGGGAATCACATCGACCGGCCCTGCATCGGTTACTGGTCAGTCTGGCATTCTCGCCAAAGTTGTTAAATGGGTGAAGCTTGCTAACAAAGAGATCCAACTTGAAAGTAACGGTTGGAACTTTATGTGGCAAATGGCTAGCCCACTTTTAATACCAGGTACTAAGTTGTATTACCCTGCTGATTTGCAGATTGCAGATTTACGCCATATCAAAAGCATTACATTACAGGGTAGCTCACCGTTAACCTGTGTGGCTTGGGATGATTGGCAGTCTGATGTAAGCAATACCGCAAACACAACTGCGCAGCAACCAAGCTTATTTACCACTAGACCAGATGGTCGAATTGAATTTTATCCAACACCTGCCATTGCGAGTACGTTGGATGTTGAGTATTTCATCAATCCGGTGGATTTGGTGAATGATACAGACACTTCAATTATTCCGATTGACTATCACAATACTATTATTGCTAAAGCGATCATGTATTACTCGATACATGAGGACGATACGATTCGTTATCAGCAAGCAAGAATGGAATATTTAGCGTGGCTGAACAAAATGAACGGCGACCTAAAGCCTAAAGTGGTATTTGGATGAACCGCAATATTCAAGCTATCCCTATATTATTTAAGGGCGGTTTAAATCTATCCTCTTCTGTATTGGAATTGCAAGCAGGCGAGGCTATACAGCTATTTAATTATGAAGTTAACTCACTAGGTCGTTATCAACGCTTAATGGGTTACGAGCGCTTTGATGGGCGCCCAGCACCTAGCGCAGTGAAAGCCGGTGATTTACCCGGTTGGCCCTTTGCAGATGATGAAAGCACAAGGGTTGCAGTCACATCAGAAAGAGAAGCTAGAAGGCTCGCTATTCAGCCTATTGATGGCAGTGGACCCATAAGAGGGATTGCCCAGTTTAAGGGCGTGACATACGCATTTAGAGACTCACAAGACGGTGACGAGTGCTTCATGTGGGAAGCTAGCGCCCAAGGGTGGCAGAAGGTCGCAACGCCCAGACTTAAGGCCGGTGGCAAGTATGAGTTTTCAGTCGCTAACTTTGGTGCATCAGACTCTAGCGTTAAATTATACGGTGTGGATAGTCAAAACCCACTCTTTGAATTTGACGGTAATCGGTTCTTGCAAATAACAGGTCCTATCCCAGAAAAATTCCCCACACATATTGAAATATTATCATCGCAAATTATGGTCAATGCCTATGAAGGCGGGACGTTTGTATATTCTGCGGTTGGCGAGCCTAGTGATTTTTTAAACGGTGGCGAGATTGGAACTGGCGATGATATTGTCGGTTTAGATCTACAAGCTAACAATGCGATGGCAGTATTATGCCGTAATCGCACTTATCTACTGTACGGCACTTCAAAAGCAGACTTCCAACTGCAAGACCTATCTAAAACAACCGGTGCTATAGAAGGCACAGTCCAAACCATGGGCGACTCTGTTTATTTAGATGATAGAGGCATGACAAGACTTAACCGGGTTCAGCAATTCGGTAACTTCGACACAGCGACTATAAGCCAGAAAGTCGAGCCTTTGCTTAATGAGTACATTCGTCGCACTACCGCATCTATGATCATAAGAGAAAAGAATCAGTATCGCGTTTGTTTTGATGATGGCACAGGTTTGATTTGTACCTTCTTTGGCTCTGAGGTATCAGGATTTAGCACGTTTGACTTTCAAAAGGTCGTTAGATGCGCTTATTCCGGTGAGGATGAAACAGGCAGAGAGGTTGTATTCTTTGGCTCTGACGATGGTTATGTATATCAGATGGAGCGAGGGTTTAGCTTTGATGGCGAGCCAATTAGACACGTCCTAAGACCTGCATTCACTGATTTGGGCTCTCCTGAGTATAAAAAAAGATGGCGTAAAATTGTTGCTGAAATAGGCACCAGTGCTACCGCTTCGATGTTTTGCACTCCTGAGTTTGATTATGCCGATCCATGGCTACCGTATCACCGACCCAATGACACTATTCCGGCGCATATCGCACAGCAAATTAATTATGCAATAACGGCACAAGGCGGTGGTGGTTTTTGGGACCAAGCACAGTTTGATATTACGCGATGGTCATCTGCCCTGGTATACACATCAGACGTTTACATTGATGGGCTATCACGAAATATATCCACAGTATTCACAGGCGATGCTATTGACGAGCCTCCGCACGTTATGAACTCAGTCATCATTCACTTTTCCCCTAGAGGACGCAGACGCTAATGGCGAATAAGTTTTTTACCTTTGACAATCCTGTGCTTGCAGGAGCAACCGTTAGGTCTGATAAATACAACACAGACTTCCAAGCGGTTGAGACTGCATTTGATAGGATAGGTCAAGTAGACACTAATGCCATTATATTACCGTCTACGTTTAACGGTAATAACGTTATCCCGCCTATGACGGTAGAGGATAAGCTAGTCTACATCGACAAAAATGGCGACCTCACTTTATACGACGCTAGAGAGCTACCCTTAGTATCTGAACGCGCTGCAGAGATAAAGACGTATTACGATGCCATTTTAAACCTTGATATGGGTGATTTAAGTGCTATTGAGCGTCGCGTAGCAGATAGTGAAGCATCGATACTACAATCTACAGCCGACATTGCTGATAATGAATTATCTATCACGACCTTGCAACAAACCGTTGCTAACTTACCTATCACGGACAATATTACTTCTGCACAATTAACTGCCGCTATAAGCTCTTACAATTCTACGTTGACAGGCGTTAATGGTGCCATAGCCACACAAATTGAAGATGTAAGGTCTGTGCTTACCTCTGATATTGTAGACGTTGAGGCAGGCGTAACAACTAACGCACAATCAATTGCAAGCGAGTCACAAGCAAGAGCAACACTATCAACAAACTTATCTGCATCTATTAGCGCAGAAAGTGCAGCGCGTGATGCCGCAATCATTATGCTGTCGTCAGCGTTAGCCGGTGAAACATCAAGCAGGGCTGCATTAGAAACCAGCTTAACCGCTTTGATAGATGACGAGACCAGCGCAAGAGAGGCGGCGGTAGTTACGCTTAATGAGGCTATAGCAGATGAGTCTACCGCAAGAGCTACTTTATCGACTACGTTAACAGCGGCAATTACAAGCGAAGAAACAGACAGAGAAGCGGCTATAACCACTGTCACACAAGCGGTTGTCACTGAGACCAACGCAAGGACCGCTCAATTTGATTTATTAGATGCGAGAATTACGGGCACAGGCGGCGACCCACAACCTGCTATCGATTCCTCAATTGCCACCTACAATGCCACGTTAGTTGGCACAAATGGCGTTATCTCTCAGATAGCCGAGGGGCTTGATGATGCGATAGCTACCACAATTGCCACGTTAGACGGTAGAGTGGATGATGCTTTTCAAGGAATTATTGACGAGGCTCAAGCGCGGTCTATTGCCTTAACCACGTTAGATAGCACCTTAAGAACAGCATTAGATCCAACATCTGAAATAAACGCCGCAATCACTTCATATAATACAACGCTAGTTGGTCCTAGCGGGGCTATTGCTTCTCAGGTTGATTCTTTGGAATCATCTTTGCGTAGTGATTTAGCGGATAGTGCAGACATAACAGCCGCAATTAATACATATAACACCACACTTGTATCTGCGTCAGGGCCCATTGCCACTAGAGTGCAAGCTTTAGAAACAGAGCTTAGGTCTGATTTAGTCGCGGATAGTGTTTACTTAAGCGGTATTCAAGGTTTAGCCAATAGTATTGCAAATGAAGCGAGCGCAAGAGCTGCATCATTGACCACATTAGAGTCAAGATTACGCACTGACCTATCCGATGCTAGTGACATTAGCTCGGCAATATCCACTTATAACGATACATTAGTTGGCCCTACTGGTGCCATTGCTACGCAAATCGATACAGTTGAAGCGTCTATACGCAATGACATGGTTGAGACAGCAGACGTAACCGCGGCGATAAGCGCATATAACACTTCGTTAGTTGCACCTAACAGCGCAATTTCACAGCGCATCACAAATGTAAGTGCAGAAGTAACTACAGAAAGAAACAGTAGAACAGCCGCTATCAATAGCGTAAATCAGTCAATTGTTAATGAAGGCATCACAAGGTCTCAGGCAATAACCGCACTAAACACCGCAGTACGAACAGATTTAGGCACAGACATATCAGCAGCGTCTACATTGGCTCAATCCGCATCCACTACCGCACAAGGCGCTGCACAGTCTGCAATATCGTTAGACTCAAGAGTTGATGATGTTGAGGATTTTGCAACCGCACAAGTGGGCGTTAACACTGGGCTAAACACATTAACAGGCGAGCTAGAAGCTAGGGCGTTTTTAAGAACATCAACGATAGAAGGTGGCGACCAAATAGTCACAGGTATCGATGTAGATGGCGTTCAGCGTTCCATTCGATTTAAAGGCGACACACTCACCTTTGCAGATACCTCCGGCGTTACTCAATTGTTTTATGCCAATGGGCGGTGGAATTTTGCCGGCGACATAAGTGCGGCAACGGGTGAATTTGGTGGTGTAATGACAGGACGCCTTGAATCACCACAGATAAACATGATCGGCACAACACATATGAAAGTCGAGTTAATGACAGGGTTTGGCTCTGAGGGCTTATGGTATTGGTTCGGACCGCGCATTCTATTAGGTGACGGACAGCCAAATTTCGCAGCACTTACTAAAGCAAACGCACTTGAATGGAAAGATGTAAGCGGCAATTCTTATTTTGGTGGAGGCTTAAGCGCGGGTGTCTTAAAGAACGCAGCGCAGTCTACGTCTAAAACATTGAATCCAAGCGTCGAGATTGGTCCGTTCAGCACTAATGGAGCCTCTAAACAAGTCAATGTTGCTATGTCATGGCGAGGTTTTACCAGTAATAACACCCAAGCTACACCTGGGGTTGTCAGTAAAGCTGCAGGCACTCTAACTCTACAAAGAAAGCTAGGCTCAGGCTCATGGACTAACCTCACATCTGTATCAATGACTACCACTAATACTACATTTAGTATGAATGAAGGTGGTGGTTTTTGGATAACTAGTATCACAGAGGACGGAGGAGATGGTGGCGTGTTCACCTTTACTGACACAAACGCTAGCACGTCTGATTTCTCATATCGTGTAGTGGTCAGCAGTCAAAGCAGATACTTCTCTGGCGCAAACATCACATTCCAAAACTTATCACTTATATCGGTGGAGGCGTAGACATGTCAGAAATCGAGTGGGAAACCCACACAGCCACAGTAGAAGATTTAGAAGGCGCTAGCACCCTAACTTACTTAGTCAACCCATCCGAAAACACAGCAGTTGTACTAGCCTCTGACGATGTAGAGCATGAACGCGCAAAAGTACTTAGACAGCGTATGTTGCTGCCTATGTTTTCACAAGTTGTCATCAAACGAACATAAACTAAAAGGCGAACAAAATGGAAATTATCATTGGAATTTTAGCGGTGGCCGCAGTTGTAGCAATAGTTCTAGTTAGACGCAATAGGCAGAAAAGAAACGCTCAGCATGGCATTGGCGGCAGCGGCGCTAGGTCTGGTTCGTCAGACAATCAAAAGAAAAAATAATAGGCAAACTTTGCCTATCGCAAGCATGGAAATCAACACTCATGCAAATTCGCGCATTAAGACTTACAGGCAAAGCAGCAGTAAACGCAGCAACAAACGAATACAAAGCAGTAGCCCTTGGCTACATCGAGCAACTAGATGCCATTGTTGCATCGTAAAAAGAGAATTTAATTATGAGTTGGACAGTAGATGCAACCGATTGGACTAGACAACTTAGTTCACCGTTACATGATGGCAATAACCCTAAATCGTTGAGGGCTTCAATAGCCGCAGCTATATCAATGAGTCTTAGTTTAACAACTGCGGGTAGACTAGGTTTCTTTATTGACTATTCAGAGTTGGAAACAGTCGGTACACATAACTTTTATGTGACT
>Ga0307935_1000674_pt1 | contig 14075 bp, 11 predicted proteins | sample OrgLakmetageno92_FD_201827 | JGI IMG/M metagenome (GOLD analysis project Ga0307935, IMG submission 201827) | Saline water microbial communities from Organic Lake, Antarctica - #92 | ecosystem: Environmental > Aquatic > Non-marine Saline and Alkaline > Saline | place: Antarctica: Organic Lake...
GGAGGGGATATTTTCACCCACTTGTATATTAAAAAAATGATGGCGCTCCACATATAACAAAAATGCCCCACATCAAGGTCGTTTGTTCATGTGGTTATGCTATTGGAAGCCTCTATAAGGCCTTTAGGGCCCTGAAACAGGACCTCAACGAGCGCCAATTGGCCAAGGACGGGGACTGCTTACCATCAAATACCATAATAACAGGCCAAATGCCCGAACTGGGCCCCATACTAGACGCCTTAGGCATAATGAACGAGTGCTGCAGGAACCAGATGATAACGATGGTCTCAGCCCTCCAATACCTGCCTGAGTGATTCCATATTAAAAAATTGAATGGCCTATTATATAGTAAAACAAGCTGACAATGAGTAGATTCGTTAATTTAACCTGTGAAGAATTCATCGAATTAGTTGATTCTAAGCAATTCGAAGTACGTGAAAAAGGGGGCAAACAATACGATTCAGTGGTTTATTATGAGGTCGTGGATAAAAGGTCTGGGGGTAAGCAAATCTTAATTGATTATGTAAGTGCGCCCGACAATATGCTAGTCATCTCAAGGGGCTGCTTTGATCCTGCTTCTGAAGGAAGCCTCAAATATGAGAAAGATAATAAGCGTCCAAATATTAAATCTATTGCGTTTTCAGGCAATGCTTTGTCTGAGAAATTCAGAAATGCATTGAAGGCAATCAGTGACTCTCTCATTGCCACCTTCAAGGAAGAGGATGACCTCCCAATGCCCTTATTATCAAAGTGCCCTAAAACAGGCAAAAATAAGGGCGTCTTGTACAAGGACCCTTTAAACCCAGATAAGGTTGATTTACAGGTGCGATGTAAATACGATGCTGGGATGGCCAGAAACGGCCGCCGCCCAGCATGTCGTTCTCACGATTTCACCAAGCCAATTATGTTCGACGGCAATTTATCTTTCGAGATATATACAGTCGATGGAAAGCCAGTAGATCGCCATAATATACATAAGGTGATCACCACAGGCACTAAATTTCATGAGGCCACTTTATCATTTAGCATGAATATATCAACTTCTAAAATTAGTTGCATGTTAAGTCTTTATGATGCAGTTATTGAGACCCGTAATTATGATGGGCCTGGTGGCGTTAAAAAATCAAAACTAAGCCTTGAACATGTCAAAAAAGCAACTGGCCTAACCCCAGGCGATGCTGAAGGGGCTACTGAAAATGGTACAAATATTACAAGCACCACCTCAACAGAGGCCAAAGAACCCACAAATGACTTGGCTAAGGCCACCACAGCCATCAATATAGGCAGTGACTCAGATGATGAGTCAAAGCCAAGATTATCAAAGGCCAAGGGTTTAAAGGCAAAATTAAATAATTTACGCGAGCCTCAACATTTGTATATGTGATTATTCACATATATATTTTTTTGTATAATAAATGAGTAAATTAGAACAAGAATTGCTTAACATACCTGGCATGGGAAAATCCCTGGCCCGTAAATTAATGGACGCTGGCTTAGAGAGGCCCAGTCAGTTGCGCCTCAGGAAATTCAAGGCCCTCTTATCGAATGAAGTAGCCCTCTCTGTGAAATATGGCCTAACACGCACAAGGGACCTTCCATGGGACTTTGTTAATTCACTTATACATACTATGCCTGCTGGCCTTACCCCAGTTGGCAGTTTCAGGCGTAAAAGGCCCTTTTTAAAGGACCTAGATTTAATTACTTTGCAGCCCCTGGAGAAAATGCGCGCGAAGATCTTGGCGCGGTCCAAGCGGGCCAGTGATTCAGACTTTGCCCTAGAGCCCCCATATGATGTCTTAGAACACTATTCAAGCGGCGAAAGGAAGCACTCTTTTATCATAAAATTCAAGGGCCGGTATATACGTGTTGATTTATTCCGTGTACCAGACAAATCTGAGTGGCCATATGCCCTCTTACATTTCACGGGTAGCCAGGAATTCAATATTAAGTTACGGGCCCACGCCAAGCGCCAGGGCCTCAAACTAAACCAATATGGCCTCTTTAATCAGGCCGGCAAAAAGCTGGACCTGGGCCCAGGATTAACAGAAAAAAAGATAATGGAATACCTTCATTTCAAGTATGTATCGCCCAAAGACCGATAGGGCAGGCTATCCTTTATTTTTTGCCTCCCAAAAAAAAGGGGGGGCGCAAAAAAAGAGGGCCTTATTGCCCAGCGCTCCTCGTGGGAATTTTGGCCTCGCTGAAAGGCCAGCCCAACTATAGGCCTAGTGTGGCCAATTTCACGTCAACACATCACATTTATAACCCACAGAATTCAAGAACCAGGTAATTATTTGGCGACTGTGCTCAATGCGCCCAGGCCTGTTGGTTATCTCTTCACCAGCCTTGAGCTTTTGCTCTAGCACATCATATACCTGAGCATAATCATCGCCTAGTAGATTAGCCGGTTTAAGGGCCCTAAATATCTGTTTATTTCGACCCAGGGGCACTATAAACTGTGTGTAATCATATTCATCCCAGGCCCGCTCTCTAATGGAAATAGACAGCTTGCCACGAGTCCTTAGGCTAACCTCAGCTACATCAGCCACTAGTATTTGCTCACCACAAAAATTAACGTATAGATTATCAGGCCTTGACATTTATTCTAGGCCCTGGCCATCAATTTTTATGGCCACAGAATATATTTATCCATGGCCAGGTGGAGCACCTCGCCAGGTTATATTTGACTATTTCCACGTCTGCATTAATAAACTCAGCCGCCCCGATGATTTGATCATAATAATCAACGCCAATTACACGTGGGGAAGTGCCTTTGAGGGCCACAGAAATTAGATTCACCATAAATAAATGATCATTGACAGCCAGAATGTTATCTAGGGCCATTTTGGCCTGGCCTAGGCCCTCTATACATACACGAGGATCTGGGCTCGTGTATATGTCATTTAAGCACGCCAAACATACATCTACACGCCTGATATATTCCCTGGGGCCCAGGACACTCAACAGGACCCCTTTATTTGCCAGATTAAGCATAACATCGGCCCCATAAACCTTTATCGGGGCAAGATTAATAAAGGCGGCCCCAGGATGACTTTTAATAAATAAACTCAATATCCACAAGGTATCAAATATCCAATTGCTGGCCATTATTGGATCGCCGGCCAAATTATTATACGTATTGGATATTATGCCTAACAGGTCCTCTTGGCCCAAGCTATCATGCTCAAGGCCGTCCTTTATGGCCTGCAAAGATTTTCTGGCCTCTTTAAATCTAATTAATATTTGCTGGTCGCTCAGGGGCATTTATATGCAAAAAAAGGGTTCATTTTTCATATGTGGCCATTGAGCACACGCCACACATGCATACCAATCGAGTTACGGGTTTCTTCAGTAATAATCGGGCCCAGTTTATACTTGAACACGGATTTTAGGCCATTTAGATCTCCAGAGCCCAATACAAGCGCCCCATTATATATAGAATTCATTAATATCTCGGCTGCACGGCCAATTTCAACCCTGCCATTTAAAATCAGCCATTTGAAATAAGTAAGGTTTGCTGTGGATACTTTTGTGGGCAAATCAATATCACCCCCATCATATTTTCCAACGACCCTAAATAATATACTCAGGGCATAAAATGCCTGCTTTGATAATATCAAATAAAGTATTCTGTTTAGGTCTACACCATAATTTGGCATTGCTTGGCCAGTTGTCTCATTTTGGCCAGGCGGCTTTCCTTGGCCAGTTGATTCTCCAAGGATCATATACTCAATTATCTCACGCACACGCACTTTCTGATTGATATTAATCGAATAATCAAGCATCACATATAGGCCGGCCTCTGGAATACGATCCCATTCTTTCATTATATAATGTAAATATATACTGGGGCTCAGGCTAGAGAGATCTGGGCGGCGCTCCTCATATATATTCAATAATAATCTAATATTGCCCCGGCTAAGTGCAGATTCATAAACGCCCAAATCAGGGTCCTCTATGTAAACCAGATCAAATATATCCTTGTCAAATACTATTCTTAATCCAGGCTTTACATCACCCAGGGCCTGTTCAAACAAGCCAGGATCAGCGGCCTTAATCCCCTTAATTAGGTCTATTTGATTTAGGCCAGTTGATATAATGATTATCTCAGCAATTTCGGCCCTAGAAAAGCCCACATTGTGCCTCTCATATATATAAGAGGCCAAACGCAGGTTATTTCTCTTTATACACATATCTATCACGCCCTTGTAATTACCATTTAAAGCACCCTCAACTGTCTCAAATACACAAGTAGCAACTTTGAAATATCTACCATTCTCGAAATTATGATTATTAATCATATGATAGAATATATTTACTCTATCATCTATCAAATCTGGGTACATGAAAAACAGTTTATCTATGGTATGCAAATTAAATTGGGTTTTGAGGACCTTTTCCACATCCATTTTACCTATTGAGTTTATCTTGATTACTCCCTTGTAATCCACAAACAATTTCTTGTATAAATCACCACCTAGACAGTTGATTGTATATCTAAAAGTGGCATTTATCATAGCATTATATTCATCATCACTCAGGCGCCCTTTTAACACTGAATTAAACAGTACGATAAAATCATAGTTTTCATAATTAATTGCTGTTTTATATAATGACTGGACGTCTATACTTGGCTCACTATTTATAAACTCATAAACTGGGGCCTTTATTTTTTGCCATAAATTGGATGGGATTTTCTCATTGGATATCACGTGATTAAGTACATTATTATAATCAGCCCCATTATCTATGATATCGTTTCTATATATGAATGCTAGGGTCTCGAGGCTTGGTGTGGATAATCTTGAGCCCAGGCCAAATTGCTTGATTAGGTCCGTAAAGGTCTCTTGGGCCCGCATATTAACCAAGAATAATATGACCCCATAATGTTCCTTAATATACCTTCTTATAGCCCAATTAAGCTTAGATATGGAGCTTATGGACCTGGAGTCCAAGTGTTTGGATATCACGTGAAAGACGTCACTAGAAAAAGGCCAGTCCATCGTTTTAAACTGAGGGTGGGCCTTCAGTTTTTAACAAGAGCGGGCCATGTTAAAAAACTGATAAATGCCCTTAAATAGACAAAAATGGGCATAGGAGACGACGATTATTGGATAAAGGTATTCAAGGCCGATTATCAAAGGTGTAAGAGGTGTGAGCTCTCGTTTGACCTCAACCCGAGGATATTGTCAAATTGTGGACTATGCACTGATGGTAGAAGGGCCTTTCATTCACTTTCTGAGCTCTCATATTATGTGGCCACAAGAGATGGTTTTACATACCAAACAGGCCTAGATTTGGTGCATGTATTCAATAATGTAAAATCATTATTGATAACGAGGCCCGTGAATGGCCCCCCACAGTTAGTCATAGGAGAATGCAAAAATGCACTCTTATCAGCTTCAATTATCCCATTTGTTCAATTATGCCTAACTAAATCGTCTGTGGGCATAATTATCCAGGATAGTGGTGATTTCAATCTATCAGGGCTCATAAATCAAATCACTAATGATAACCTTTGTATAGAAATATCAAATGCTGTTTACATGACGAGCCATATCCCATATGTGCTAAATACTAGTGTTAAAACATTAACTATCAGAGCCCTCAATGTGTCATTTGAAGGGGGTTTCACTGGCCCATGCGTAACCGCCATGAAAATCATGTCTAATGGTGTAATTAATGCAAATAACATTATGTTGGGCTTTCCATTTTTGAATGAACTAATTATCCATGGCAATCCAAATATGACAGGCCTAAGGGGGTCTATTAAAATCAAGAACATGAAAATAGTGGGCAGTGATTTAAACTTACTAAGGATGATTAATAATCAAATGCAGACGCTGTCCATCTCTGGTTATACAGATGAAATAAATACATGTATCCCGGCCAATTTACATAGATTCAAACAGGTGTGCCAACTGCGCCTTGCAGTGTGTGATGGTTTTGAGGCCCTTGTGGGCACTTTAGTCAGAGTATTGAGGCCCAAATATTTAATACTTGTATTAACCAACTGTAAACGCGGCTTTGGCCCCCAGGCTGCTGATCTATTTAGTGGCGTGAAAAGCCTAAAGATTATTAATGCTAATAAGGAATTTATAGATGATTGCCTTGGCCATATTAGCCGTATTAACCTGCTATTAGGGGCCACAAAAGATGAAGTGATTAAATATGTGCTAGATAACCCTTTATCCAAAATAAAGAAGATTAGCTTTAATTCCCCAGGAGCTTGTGAATATGCCAAAAAAATGGGCCTCGAGGAGTTAAGTAGCCAATATGGCTTTATGTATACATTCAGGGCCCAAAATTGACTGTATCAGGGCCTTTATGCGGCGGCCACTTGATCCTAGCCCACATCTCATTCAGGGCAAAAAACTGCATTCATAATAGGTGAAAGGCCACCAACTAATCTTTTTTCGCTTGACAAAAAAGAAGGCGTGGCATTCTTGAGGGCGCGCCCCTAAGAATGTTTATGGGTTATGAGGACATTAAATAATCCTGTTAACGTGTATTCATAGTAGCCCATGATTTCACATGGGCTGACATTTGCCCTAAACAAACTGGGGCACCAATGGATGTGAAAGCAGTCAGTTATTTGCTTGATATTCGTGTAATTAGCCTTACAATAATACGCCCTGTTATTCCTAACAAATGAGGACTCGACGGTTATTGAATCCCCGTGGCAAGTGAGTTTAATTGGGCACAAAGCATCTATTTTTAGCATTTTATCAAGGCTCAATATGAGCATACAATTTTGCCCAGGCCTACAATCACTTATGTCTATCAAGGAACGACTCATTTACACATGGAAATAATAATCAATTTTTACCATTGCCTCTTCTTTTTTCATGGGCGCGAGTCAATCATAGGCCCGCTAAAAAAAGGCCTTTCCCTCACGCTTTTGTCAGGGAAATAATTGGCCAAATTGCTGAGAGTTAGTCATCAAGGCCCAGCTCCTCTATATACTTATTAACATCCACGATATTCTCACGCAGCATCTCTTCATCAAGCATAACCTTATTGTAAACAGTGCCAATTTTGTCTGGAACGGCCCCCATTATAAGTGACGAGGACACACTGTCTATAGGGTTACTTATATTCCTTATAGATGCCTCAGTAAGTGATTCTATGGGTGATGAGAACGCCATTCTTAATAATATATCATTTGGTTCCCTTATATTCAGGCCCTTCTTTTCTATTGTGGTCACTTCACCCGTATAAACCATTACACTACTATATACACTAGCATGACTGTACAGGATTCCAGAGCCCATATTCATGACTTTATTGCCCAAGAGTGCCTGGGCCATTGCGATCCCATAAATCTCTTGGACCTCGACAGCAGAATCAGAATATATCCTATCTATGTCTATCTCAGGCACATATTTCGCCACGCCATATAGATTGATGCCAACGGTACGTATGGCCCACACTTTTCGCATGCCAATGCTACCATCGCCTTTGTAATCAGATACATTGATTTCCACTGGCTCAGCTGTCAAGATGCGATCAACACCGCGAACCGTGAACTTAATTATATCATTAGCCACCTTTGTAACGATCATTTCCTCGTCCTCTGATTTCTTGCTAAATGTGTTTAGCCTCAGGTAAATACGCACCACAATCACGGGGGCGTTTTCTGAGCTATGCACAATATATAATAGGGGGAAATTATCCCTTATCTGGGCTATAATGTCCAGGAGGCTTATATTCTTATATATAAGCTTATTTCGTAGGAATTCAAAGCGCACACACCAATTACTGAGATTAGTTGGGGGCTTATAGATTGGGTTCAGGGTTATGAACTCTTCTATCATGGCCCTTTCATGCTTAAACTTAGGATGAATTGGCTCTCTGAATTTCTCATAGAATATATGACAAGGGCTCCTTGCCAAATGGCTTACTTTTACTTCTTCTATCATAGAAGAGATCCTATAGGCGATATTCTTGTCGGCCTCATATTCGGGCAAAAGCCTCAATGTCATAATTGCAGAGCTCATCTTGCTCACATCAGTGGTCCCGAAGGTCTCCTTAATCTCCTGGAGCAGGGATTTTTGGACCCCACGCCCACTGACAGACCCATGAGTTGATTTCAGCATCTCTTGGGTAACAGGCTCACTATATGAAGTGGCTGCTAGTATGCCCACAGGATTCCCATAATCAACCAGGGCATTTCTCTGGGCCTTGGTTATCTTATCAAATAAATACTGCAGGATATCCTTATTAATTTTACTCAGGCATCTCTTGCTGTTTAATTCACTTCTTGTCAAGATTTGCAAGGGCCTAATGGCATCTTCTAGATACTTAGGCAGTCTTAGCCTGGCCTTTTTCACACTCTCATTTGTGAAGGTATAAACAAGGTCCGCACTGAAATTCTGGACCATTTTAACCATATCCACGATCTCGACCTCTGATGGACTAGACCCGCCAAAGGTAACTATAGCGTCCTCAAGGGACCTATGAATGTCAATCGACACGTATACCTTCCCTGAAAGCATCTCGCTATAATTGACTTTTTGAAGGCCGCTAAAAGACGACCTAAAAGCGCCTCTATCGGCCTTTATCTGCTCAAATTCAGCGTCGAATATGGCCTGGAATTTGGGCTCACTCGCCCTAAAATGCCAGCCATCCTCTAGCTTTTGATCAGAAATGGTTATCGTGGGGAAACTGGTTGATATTACTTTGCGCGTATCAAGGCAATTTCCACCATAACCATGCTGTACGATCTTATCACATTTAACACAGTTAAATTGATTATCGACCGTGATATTCTCTAGGCCCTTGACTGATTTCCGCTCTACATGGCCAGTCTTGGCCGTTGAAAGTGATTTGTTGAAGAAATTCAACCTAGCCTCCTGGGCCGCAAATACTGACGCCGATTTGCTTATTCCATTTACATATGAATCGGGTATGAAACCATTGGCCTCGGGCGCTGTGTCATACCTATGGAAATAAGCCAGCGTTCTTCTATGGCTAAGCTGTTTGGCTGGGCGTTTTCCACCCACCTTTATTTGGCCAACAGCACACATTACATGGGCCATGTGATTTATGGACCCTTTGCTGCCAGTTAGGGCCATTTTAAGCAAATTATTATTATCTATATTAAACTGGCCCAAAAGGACATCCATAAAGGTGTCCCCAAAGTTAAGCTCTTCCATCTGGAGCTCCTCATAGAATTCCTCTATGGTTTTACCCATAGGGGGAATTAACCGCCTCTCATCTAACTGTTTAGTGATCAAGGCCGATTTCTGCTTGGTCTTTTCAACCAGGCGATGAACCTCTTTTAAAGATTCTCTGGGCATGATCATATCTGTCAGGCCCAGAGTAAATCCGGCAAAGTAAGCATAATTGATAGCTACTTGCTGGAAATTAAACATTATATTAAGGAGGTTCTCTGCCCCCTTTTCTTGGTATATAATGTGAAATAAGTTATTTACGCCAGATTTGCCCACTGACTTTTTGTCAAACACGCCACTGATCACTTTTCCGTTATCAATCACTATATTCGTGTCCTCTTTCTTATATTTAAAGTATTTGTCATAGGCCTGATTATATATACTAGGTTTGCCCCGGTAAGTGATCTGGCCCTCGTTTTGCAATATTAGACTATAAATATCCCGGCCTGTATAGACCTCTTGTTGGGCCAAATCAGGCAAGAATGTGGTGGTCGCAAATAACAGGGCCGCCGTATATCTATTGATTTCAGTGGCCATTGATAAGATGGCACTGCCCACAATAGAGTCGTCTACAGTGCCTATCAAAAGTGAGCTGGGCCCGTGCTTTATAATCATGCTTTTGGGGCTGCTCAGCTCGGCAATCTCACTCCTGCTGCCAACTGAAGGCACAAAGAAACCATTCATGGCATCCCCATCAAAGTCGGCTGCATATAGAGGGCATACAATCACATTCATCAACAGTGTATGCACATTTGGGTCCGAGATAATTACCACTTCCATCGAGGTCATATTAGAGGACATAAGTGATGGTTGGCGATTAAATATGAAATAATCGCCATCAACTAAATCCCGGCTAATGGTGTCCCCGTTCTCGAAATTAATGTTGTCTTGGCTGCTCTCAATGATGAAAGATTCACCATTGCGTTTGGTTATCTTGGTGCAGCCTGGGTACTTTTTCCGGCCGTTTGTAAAATACACCATGAGGCGCTCTCTATTATATTCTTGCAAGGTCTCATCTATTTGGATGATCTTGGCAAATTTGACAGGGATGCCCACTTGGTTAAGTTTAAGTTTTGGATCGCCAGAAATAATCGACCGGCAAGTGAAATTAATACGCTTACCAAGCAAGTTTTTCCTGAGGCGCCCGTCTTTTCCTGTGACCCTCGTGGCCATAGATTTAAACCTTGCTGCCTCTGGATTATTGGTCTTTTTGGGCATCGTGGTCATCACAAAATTCCAACCATTGAGGTCCAGGATATTATTCTCTAGCACATTACCTATTTCCTCTGGCATCACACTGGGGATCTTGTTATTCTCTTTGATAATCCCCTGGAGGGCTATAGTTATTTCATTGCCCACAGAGCGCTGGAGGCTTGATACTCGGTTCTCTGGCCTAATAGTATTTGGGGCCACTCGCATCTGCTTAATTATCAGCTTACGAGGATGAGATTTGATAGACATCCCAAATTTCTCGACTGTCTCATTTTCCACTCGGCTAAAGATCTCATAGATGTCATCTGGCAAAAGGATCTGCATCTTCATTTCCTCGGCGCTGCTTTCACGTATCTTCTTACGCCTGTCCCGCATGTTAATCAGGGGCATCCTGTGCTCTTTGTCAAAGATTACATTGGGCTGAATTGTCTTGCAATTCTTGCAGATAATACGCCCCTCTTCACGGTAAACATACTTATTTTTAACATATTTAAACCGCAACTCTGGGGGGATATGTGCCATTTTATCTAGGTCCGCTATGGGCGACCCACACTCATGGCATATCTCCTTGAGCCAGCGAATAATATATGCATAGAATAAGCTAGAATTGACCCGTGCATTGAGGTTAATTAGGCCAAAATGACCTAGGCAGCTAGTCTTGTTATTAAGGCAAGTCTTGCAGGTTAGGTCATACCTAGTGGTCCCCATACGGAGGTCGTAGAGGCCATAATCAAATGGCCTGCCATTTTGATATAACTCTTGCCTCTGGACATCCACCACAGCATCCTCCCGGTTTTCCTCATCACCGGCCAGGGAGAACCTCACAGCCTTAATTCGAGCCAAAGGTAAGTTCATTTTCAACAAGTTATATATGGGTATTTAAAATTTATATTGAAATTCATTTTTGTTGTTATTATCAATTTAAAAAATGACGCCTTCATATATAACCATGGACCTTCGCCCAATGCCCATTGATACCACTAGCCCCGAGGTAAGGGGCCTTGAACGCCGCCTAAATAGGCTTGAACGCAAATTCGTGGACCTCACAGAAAAGATAGAGAGTATACTCGGTGATATGAGCAAAAAAATAGATGCAAATAGCAATGATCGTGGCCAATTGGCCCTAGCCTTGGACTCCAAGCTAGAGGCCAATTTCAGCAAGGCCATGACCACTTTATCAAGCAAAATAGAGAACGCATACGAGGCCAATATGAAATATTCAACCATTGGGGAAATCGAGCAATATATGTATGACCAGGCCGGAGAATATTTACGGGGCAAAGAGCCCAAAACAAGGGGCGCAATGGTCATGAGTAGCCCAGGCAGCTCATATGGAATATATAGACCAGGGGGCTCATATAGGTCAACCAGGCCTAACTTTTAACGACCAAGCGCCTAGAGCTGTTTTTTTTGAGTATTTTATCACGCAGCATAACCAACAGGGGCCTGTTATCATTGATCACAGCAATATAATATTTAGAAGTGTATTCCACGAGGGCCCCTTCTGAGGCCTTAAAATAATGATTGTTTCGGCATAGAAGTATCCCTGGGTCATTTTGCGCCTGTGTACACCTGGCTAAATCACTCAAATAAAAAAGGTGACCGGCACATTTGGGGCACTGTTTGCCACCCTTGTATGCCCTGCGAAGTGATGCCAAATGCTCTTCAGTGGTTATTAATCTAATTAATATCATTGGAATCTCCTATATAAGCCAATTATATAATTATGAGAAATAATTATATGTGTGTTACTCATAGTCCCTTGGCTCAAGATTTATAACATGGGCTCTAACTGGCTTGCCGTCCTTAGAAAGGTCCTGATAGGTAAGTGTTAATTTCCGGCCCTTATATTTGTGTTCAAAATATGTTTGGCCCCCATCTATTTTTTCGCCCATTTTCTTATATAGGGCCTTGCTTTCTGGGTCACTCACATTTTTCATCGAGGCCTTAAACTGAAGCCCCTTATCCGTCTCAAATATGAATATAAGTACACCTTGGGCCTTCCCTTTTTTGCCCGTGGTATAATCTACCACTTTGAATTCTGCGTCATAATCTGGTTTAACCTTGATTATACCATTCGATCTATAATTGTTATGAGAGTATTTGTAGGGCTCTGGAAGCCTTAGAATCAGGCCTTCATATCCGGCGCCCAGATATTCCTCGTATTTAGCGTCCATTTCGGCCCGCGTTTTCACTTGTTCCGTTGGGGTCAAATGTAAATATTTGGACTGTGGCGGGCAGCAGTGCTCAAAATACTCGCCTAATTCGGCCTTACGATGGTCAAATGGCATTTCTATGCCAGGCCAAAATACATCAAATATATAATAATGGATATTATCTTCGTCTAGGGCCTCTTCTTTGGCCTCTAATTCCCTGCGTGAAATTCCTGAGATATCCTGGAGCTTTTTACCATGCAAATAGAATTCGCCGTCCAAATAAACCGGGCACTCAGTATAATTCTGATATATACAAGTGAAGAGGGCCTTTAGCTCTGCTTTTAGATGCCCCATTTGCTTATATTCCTTACAGAAACGGCTATAAACAAAGGCCCCTTGAACATCCCCATCTGGGCCCATAATTGGCGTTGAAACTAGCCGTACACCATCATATTTGGGCTGTACAAATATTGGGCCCTCGGTCGTGAAATCCACTTGGCCCTTTTTATAATTCTCGAGGCGTTTGCCGGCCATTGGAGGGTACATTTTAACGGCCGTAGAGGTGCTTACGGGCTTTCCACGGGCCGACCTAAAGCGCTTCCTGTAGCGCCCATAAGCCTCTATGAGGGCCTGTGTAAATGGGCTGGTCTCATTCTTTTTGCCCTTGTTTTTACCATCATACATAATCACTGGCTTGAAATCAGCCAGCTTGCCATCGTCACCTATTCTGTATTCGATGATTATACAGGCAATGAGGTCTTGCGGGAGTTGATGGGCAAATTCGAAATAACTGGGGGCAATTTTGTTGAATTTGACGGCTGAGAGGTCCCCAGAGGCCACTTTCTGGGCGTGTCGTTTATTAAAAACGGCCACTTTAAGCCGCCAGTATTGGGGCTTGCCAGCAGAATTCTGGCTGGTTATTTGGGGTAACTCATATGCCGTCCTTTCATCGTTTAGCTCACCAGGGAGCTCTTTATACAAATTCTGTAGACTTCCTGATTTTGTGAGTTCCATTTTGATATTCACTGGGGCGTTCATTTTTTAATAGAGAATGGTGGGCTGGTTGCCTAGCTGCCCCCCCCCCCTGCGCGAAGTGAGATTCCCCTTTAGGGAATGGGCCAGTGGCCCGCCTACTTTCTATTATAAACACGAAAAGGCAGATAAAAAATGTCATCAAATCCATTCAAATCAAAAGATAGATATTATGGTGGCCCACCGGCCCCAACAAAGAAAGGTTTCACCGTAGAAGAGTATAGGAAATCAGAATATGAGATTATGAAGAGGGCCAAGGAACGAGTTTCCACAGATTATCACGCACATATAGCAGATAAGATAAAAACTGGGGGCATTGATGAGGGTTATGTAAGTGAGCCTTCTGGGCCCACCAAAATCACTGATTCAGACGGCCAAAAAATAATTATACCCCAAATACCAGCCCCCCAGGTTAAATTCCCTGGCTTCCAGGACCATTATATGGAATTTGACACAAATAATCTTGACGGCACAAGCACCATCAGCCGGGGCGAGCTCA
>Ga0307935_1000676_pt1 | contig 14035 bp, 13 predicted proteins | sample OrgLakmetageno92_FD_201827 | JGI IMG/M metagenome (GOLD analysis project Ga0307935, IMG submission 201827) | Saline water microbial communities from Organic Lake, Antarctica - #92 | ecosystem: Environmental > Aquatic > Non-marine Saline and Alkaline > Saline | place: Antarctica: Organic Lake...
ATAATAATATTGATAATTTATCTGCTACTAGTGATAATTTTGTAAATAATAATAATAATATTGATAATTTATCTGCTACTAGTGATAATTTTGTAAATAATAATAATAATATTGATAATTTATCTGCTACCAGTGACAATAATTTAGATAATGATCTTATTGATAAATTTTCTGCTACTAGTGATAATTTTGTTAATAATAATAATAATGTTGATATTTTGTCTGATACTAGTGATAATGCTTTGGATATTATCAATAAAAATCTTGATAATAAAATTGATATTATGCGTCAAGATATTAACAAATTAGAACGTCCACTTTATAATAAAAAACATAATAACTTTAATGTAAAACCTGCATGTTTGAATACAAAAGCATATGATACTAAATTTGTAGCAAGGATATTTTTGGAAATTGATGGATATATTCTCATTGTGCGTAATACTCAATTTCAAACTTGGCAATTACCTGGCGGTAAAATTTCTAAAGAAGAATTTATTAAAAATGATATGTCAGATTATTCCCTTACCGCTGTAAGAGAATTGGCAGAAGAAATTGGCATCGTCATTCATAATAGGGATGTTAAACAAATGGGTTATACTAAACAATTTTGTCCTCATTTCCTTTTCCATGTCAAAACTACAATTGATAAACTTGAATTTATCCCTATTACTGACTTTTGGGATATTACTGATTTTAGTTTACTTAAAATTGATGACAAAACAAATATCACTCATGAAGATTTAGGAAAAAAAATTTCTGATAAAATTAAATCAGTTAACAATAAATGTTCTAAATTTGTTATTATTAATACAAATGCAAAAAATATCAAAATGATTAATCATTATACTCTTGATATTCAAGATAAAGATAATTCACATATCAATTCCAATTATATTAATAAAATTGAAAATTATTTTGATAATAATTCAAAAGTTTTTATGATTGATGATGATGGTAATTATATTGTCAATGTTCAAAACTTTCCTAATCTTAGTTCTAATGATGCTACTATGATTTCTCATATTTTTAAAAAATATACAAAATTTGCTAATGATAAAATTAAAAATATGATCGAGAAATTAAATTATTTATTATTCCAATATGAAGATGAGAAAAATTTTTTCAAAATTAATTCCTGTAATATTAATTATATTCCATTCTCTTTTATTAATGATAATCATTCTGAATTACAAACATTGCAGAATAATTTTAAAGATTATTTAAATAATGGTCAATTTGAATACAATGGTTCTTATATTTACAATCCAGATAAAAAAAATAATTATTCTTCTAATTCTCGTTCTAATCATCCTTCTAGTCATCCTTATAATCGTAATTATCGTCCTCAATATAATCATAATCGTCGTTCTCAATATAAACGTCGTTCTCAATATAATCCTCAATATAATTCTTATCATAATTATAACTATCAAAATGATAACAATAATCAATATTATAATCAAAATTCTAACAATAAATATAGTAATCGAAATAATTATCGTTAATAAATTTTCTTTAAAATATTATATAAATTTATATATTTTTACTGTTTCTAGGTTTTATTTAACAATTGTTAATTATTAAATAAAATTATTTCATTTAAATAAATTTTAATTATTATTTGTCATTTTAATTATTTATATTTGCATACAATATATATTATATTATTTTATTCAATGTATATATATAATACATGGATAATATAATAATAAAAGGACATAATTTAAATCAAGATAATAAATCTGATAATTTAATTTCATGTTGTGCATTTAGAATGGCTGGAGGTTATAAAAGTTCAACAAGATATATTCGAGGTTTAACAAATCTTATAAAATATTTACCTACATATTTCCCTGATTTTAAATTAAGGATTTATTATGATAATTCAATTATATTACAAGATCATGATAGTCAGGAAATCAATGATGAAATTCGTGATCAATGGCTTCCATTACTTGATATGGCTAAAAAAAAACCATATGTTCAATTGGCACATTATCGTTATGATAAATTTGAAATCAAAAATGGTTTATATCATGATGGTTTATTTGGAACTATCGTCCGATTTATTCCACTTTTTCAAGATAGACAAGGAGATACTTTAATATGTGATATTGATGGTTTCACCGATCGTTATTTATTTTCAAAATTATCAAATATTTATAAAATTTTTAAAAAATCAAAATCAAAATTTCATTTTCGTTCTAGTCCTTGTTATGTAGCTACTGATAGAATATATAATCAAGAAAAGGATTTGGATGAAGAATATAAACCTAATACTCCTTTGAGAATATTTGCCGGAACTATTTTATCTAAAATAACTTTTCCAAAAAAAATATTCGATCATTTTTTTAATTGCTTACATGATCTTTCTCAAGATAAATGTTCATATATTAAAAATTTTACTGAATCCAAGTTTATACTTGATGACCCTAAAAATATTACCAAAGATCAAGATTCTGGACGCCCTCTTGTTAGTAATATTATGTATTATGGCATTGATGAATTTTTTATTAATACTACACTTCTAAAATATATTGAAAATAATAATATTATATCTAGTGTCACTCTTGATTATACCAGTATTAATCATATTATTCAAAAAATTCATCTTGTTGAATCTAGAAAATCAACTTTTGATAGCCTTGATCAAAACAATCTTATACATTTTTATAAAAGTATAATGGGCAAATTTTACAATAATGATAAATCTCCTTTTGATAATGCACATATACTTATTAATATGACCAAACATGCTAATCATCAATCTGATCCTAATATTAAGACTTCCAATAAATATCTTTTTAAAAATTTTATTAAAACATTCCAACAAATCAAACATGATAACTCTTACGATAAATATGGAGTTTTAAAAAGATATGTTGATTGCACTTTAAATTTTAAAAATCCACACGATATTATTTTTAGATATTCTAATGATGAATTTAATGTTAAATATGGCGAAACGCAAATTGATAATGTATATAAATTTTTTAAAACTTATGTTAAATATAAAAAAAAATATCTTGATGTTAAATAAATAATTTTTTACCAATGAGATACATATTCATTTTTATTACTGTCTAACCAATTTATATTTTCACCATCTCCACAATTATTTTTTTCATTTAACTCATCTTCACTCTCATCACTCTCATCACTCTCGTCACTCACATCACTCTCATCACTCTCATCAATTTCATTACCTTCATCACTTTCACCACTTTCACTAATAATATTATCATTGTCAGTAGTAACATCATTATTCATATCAATATTTATGTCGATGCTCATGTCAATATCATTATTTTTTGTTTTAATAAAATTATTATTATTAACTTTAGTATCAATATTACTATCATTAATATTCATGTTAATATCAGAATCCTTGATATTAGTGTCAATAAAATTATTATTATTAATGTCAAGTTTTGAATTATTATTATTAATGTCAAGTTTTGAATTATTATTATTAATGTCAAGTTTTGAATTATTATTATCTATCCATACCTCGCCATCTATTAGATCAAAAAATGATTTGATTTCTTGAGTTGTTATATTAAAGTAACAAGAATTTGAGATTACACGAGATGTGTATTTTTCTAATAAATAATATAGAGCTGATTTTTTTTGTATAATATTATTTACTTTCTTTGCAATTATAATAACATATGGTAATGGTGGTTTCCATATATTATAAGTATTTGCTTCATCCAGTAATTTATTGGGAGTGTTTTTTGTTATGCCGATTTTTAAAATCCCTGGCATACATGGGTTTGATACACAATAAATATAGCCCTTATTCATTATTAAGTTATTTATAATTTATTATAAAGGTTATAATTTATTAAATTTATTTCAATTTTTTTTTATGTTTTGTTTATAAAATAAACAAAATATAAAAATAAAATTAGGTTGCAAGACTCAATTTTTTTATTAAACAAATAAAATTGAACAAACTACGTTAATTGACTACGCAGTATAAACTGAAATTATTTTAGTCTTCAACCTGATTTTTATTAAATATTTAATATTTAAGAATTTAATATTTAATAAAAATTGAAATAAATAATCTTAGATTTTATGACTTTATATTTAAATTAATATTTTGCTAATAATGTCAAACGAAAATTCTTTGATTAATCCTGATAACTTGAACAATGATGATTTAAATTATAAAGCCGATAATCCGGTTTCAATGCGTTATTCTGAAAACAATGATGCTATTAATGATTCAAAATGTATTAATAATAATGAATTTAAACTTAAATGTTCTGATGACATTATCGATGGCAATCCTGATGATATTCCTGATGGAATTTCTGATGACATTCCTGATGACATTGCTGTTGATTCTAAATTAATTAAAAATAATAATTCTAAACCAATTTCAATATTAAATAATTTAGAATCACAATATAAATGTATGTGTATACATAATAATAAATCACTAAATAAAAAATGGACGAAAAGAATTGCAAATAAATTACGGGATTATTCATTTCAAGCTACTGGATTTAGTTGGCAAACTGGTGTTGATGCTGCATATTATAATTCAATGAATACACGCATTAATTTAATTATTGGTATTTGCACTGTTTTAAATGGCATTGGTATTACAAGTGCTCTTATTTTTTTGCAAGATAGAGATATTTTGTGGAAAATGATTCTTTTTTATTCATTATCATTCATTTCATTGTTATTGACAATTTTCATTGGTCTTTTACAAATATATCAAACTTCTAAAAATCTTATGCAAAAAATTGTTAATTTTTCTGTTATTTCATCTAAATTTGGAGAATTAAGTCGTATCATTAATGATCAAATGGATATTCCAGTCGAAGATCGTGATGATGCTATTACTTTACAAAAATTTGTTTCCAATAGATTTAATGAACTTGACAGAGAAAAACCATTTATTCGTAATTCCACTTCAAATGAATGGGACAAATATAGTAAACTTATGAAAGTTGATGTTTCTCGTTATGACACAATTGTTGAATTGCCTGAAGAATTGAAAAATGATATTGATAAAACCAAACTCGATAAAAAAAAGAAAAATAAAATTTCCAATAATTTTTTCAACAAAATATACAAAGGTGTTTTTAATACTCCACATATTGATAAATATATGAATTCACGAGTTTAATTTAATATACATTGTATTAATTTTTTAATATAATATATATTTTATAATATATATTATATTTTTTTGATATAATACATATGTTTTTTTTTATTTTATTAATATTTTAAATTTCTCTTTCATCTCGTTTTCTCTTTCCTCATATTCCATATCTGTTAGATTATCTGTTATTATTATATGATTCTTTCTTTTTTTATGGACATATATATTAGTTTCATAAAAATTTTCTTTGTATTTTCTTATTATATACATTTTATTATTTATTATTTTTATTTCTCCCTTATTTATATAATAATTTATTCTGTCATCATCTATTTTTAAATTTTTTTTTTTAACTTCATCATATAATTCATTTTTTATTGATAAAGATATTTTTTCTATAGTTCTGTAACGACTATATACTAATGCCCCTATAGCAAATAAAAATGTTATCATTGTTTCATAATCTTGAGTTTCAATTCTCACTGCACTTATTTTATGTGTTAATGGTATGCTTTCGTGTTTTATTTTTACATAACATTTTGGATCAAATAACAATTGTTTACATTTTCTTACTTCTTCTCCTATTATTAATGTTTCTAAATTTTTTCCAATTTGTAATTTTAATATTGTGCATTTTCCGTGTATTTCCAAATGTTCTAAATTTAATATTATATCGCTTATTATTTTCTTATGTATATCTCCTTTATTACTTAATATTTTTAATTTTTTTAAATTTTTATTTTTACTTATAGTGAAATAATCTTTGGCTTCAGGTGCTCCTATAATTGTTAATTCATTTGATTTCATTTTTTTAAAATTATAATTTTTTATGTCTTGTGCTATTATTCTCATTTTTTTAGCTAGTATTTGGTTTTTATCTATAAATTTAATTAGTATTTGTATAATATTTATGTTATTATTTTATTGAATTATTATAATGTTTGTTGTTTGACAAAACAATATTTTAATTATTTTTATTAATTATGTCTAATTTATTAATATTTAGATTTCATGTTTTAAAAATCTTATATATTTTTTTTTTCAATTTTTTTTTATGTTTTGTTTATAAAATAAACAAAATATAAAAATAAAATTAGGTTGTAAGACTCAATTTTTTTTAAACAAATTTATTTGTTTAAAAACAAATTAGAGAGAAGCTTTAGCTGAAAATTTATTTTCAACCTTGTTTGTTAAAACAAACTGGCCTTTTGGCTTGAGAAGCTTTGCTTCTTAAGCGAAGCAAAACTTCTTAGTCAATTTTTTTTTATCTAACAAATTTATTTGTTAGATAAAAGAAAATTAGGTTGGAGACTCAATTTTTTTTTTCCTATGCTTTCTGTATATTTTTCTTTTACATATTCTACACTTATCATTTCTTTCATATACTGCGTAGTATATTCATCATCTGTATATTCAGATGAATCATCATCTGATGAACTATTTGATTCATTGCTTCTATAATAACCTTTTGGAAAAAACATTTCAATACTTCCTACTATTCCTACATACCATTCTGGCTCATATCCATATTTTTTTGCATAATTTTTAAATTCTGTTATTATTTTTTTTTCATTTTGTTCTAATATCTTCATTTCATCTAAACAATCTTTTAATTTGCTTGTGTTATAATTTGTTTTTACTAAGAAGTTCGCTTCGCTAAACAAAAATATATTGGCTCATCTATATCATTTGATATACAAATTTCATATTTATTATCTCGAAATTTATATGATGATCTAAAACCATATACCAATGATGATGTATATTTATTATTCATCTGTTATATTCTTTCAATAATATATAAATATTCATATTTTTTATTTATTGTATATTTAATAATTATTATTATTGCACAAATTAATTCAAAATATAAAATTTTAATAAATAAATATATATTTTGAATTAATATATCATCCATGTTATTACAACAAATATATTATCAATATTTAATAAATCATTTTTTATTAAGAATTCATACATGCTTTCATATATTCACATATTACGTATTTTATACATGGTAGATTATAGTTTTGAATAAAAGCCTCAAAATTACTATTTATATATATCTCTTTAAAACTTTTATTTAAAAATGTCATTGTGTAAAATAAATGATTTTTTACATGATCTAATAATTTATTAAAATCATCTTCTTCATCAATATTAAATATTATTTTAGATGTCGTTTTAAAATAATATTTATTTTGTAAATATTCTATGTTATTTTTTTTTTGAATAATATGATAATGCATAGTTATATATTTCATCATCTAACCAATAATTATCATATTCATATAATATTTCAAATAAATTCCAATGATTTCTAGATTCTAGTTTACATTTTATTAAACTACTGTTTTTTTCTATATTTGCTTTACAATAAACTACATTTTTTATGTTTTTATGCAGTTCTGATAATTTTTTATATTTTGATTTATATGTATTCATAGTTTTTTCATTGTAATTTATTTTTGGATCATTATTAAATTTTATTGTAAATAATTCTAAATCTAAATTTAATATATTTATTGATCCATTGAAATATAATATTGGCATTTTCTCTATAACTATATCTAATCTTTTCTCTGTTAATTTTCTTAATTTTTCTATTCTATATTTATTTGAAAATGCATGTAATTTAAATAATTCATTCAAGTTATATTTTATAATATTATATTTTTCTCCATGTATGTATTTTATTACCGTTGTAAACATTTCAATACTTATATAATAATTATCATTTATTATATTCAAAGATATTTCTATTTCATGATGCTTTTTTTCTATTAAATGATTATAGTATTCAAAATGTTTTACAAATATATATTTATTTATATACATCATTTTATTTGTATTTAATATTTTTAATATTATTATTTCATTGTTGGATTTTAAATCCATTATTATTTTATTTGTTTATTTATTAATCTATTTTTATCTTGTTTTATTCTTTTTTATTTGTTTTTTATTTTTTATCTAGTTATCTATTTTTTATTTTTTTTAATAAATAAATTAGATTCGACTTGGTTTATTTGTGTATTTATTATTCATCATCATCTCCTTCATATCCTTCATCATGACTATTTTGTTTGAATGATTTTATAAATTGAGTAGTCTTGTATTGTATATTTTCCAGATATCTTTTCATTCGCCTTTCTCTTTGTGTAATTACATATACTTTCTTGTCAAATTTTAATTGTTCTTGTATATCTAATTCTTTTTTTCTTTTTATCATATCTCGACATGTTTTTCCTTTTGTTGTAAATTTATCTATTGGTATTCTAGTCACATTTTCACTAATATTCATATTTTTATACTTATCTATTTTGTTTATATCTATCATGTTGTCTATATAATCAAATTCTTGGTCATATTTCTTATCATCATCAGATATGTAAAGACAATATGAATCTGATGCATTTCCATGTAAATATTCACTATCACTTATTTCAAATTCGCTTTCACATATCATCATTTTTTCATGATCTCCATAATCTTGATAATCAGCTGATGACCATATTCCATTATATCTTTTTTTTATTAATTTATTAATAACTTTGTCATATTCCTGCACATATAATATTCCATTTTCACTACCAACAAATGACTCATATGTTTTATTTTCAAGATCTAAATTTATATAACTATTGTCAAATTCTATTTTCAAGTTTAATATTTTATTCTTAATAAATTTGTAATTAATTATTAATGAAATTATTCTATCCAAATAAATAGATATATTATTTAAATCAAGTGATTTTGTAAAATTTCGTTTATATGTCTTTATAATAATACATAAAGTCTTTGGCATAATTTTTAAAGTTTTTAGCATATTTTCTAATTCAAATATTATATCTGAATTATCATATTTCATATGTTCCAATCTTCTTAGTTCACTTTTGCTACATGTTATATAATTTAATTCTATTGTATCACTATCAATATTTTCTAATGTTTTCACATATTTATTTGTATCATATATGTCATATTTTATATTTATTATTAATTTTGTTATTTTTATAGGTTTATTATTTAATTCTATTAATAATTTTGATATATTTTTATTTATTGTATCTATGTCATTTTCTAAGAAAATTATTTCTATTTGGTTTTTATATTGTTCTACACCACACAGTATATAATTTATCTTAACATTTATCCAATGTTTTAATTCAATTCCATTTATAAGGTAAATAATTTTATTGTAATATTCGTCATAAAAAAACCATTTATTTCTTTTGTATCTTTTTTTAACCATGTCGTATTTTCTTATTTTTTTTTTCATTTGTATATTTGTTTCAATTTCTTTTACATTTTTTATTGTTATTATATCTTGACATATACAAAATATCATGAAAGATATTTCTCCAGTATATGACATAATAATTTTTAATACATCTAAACATATTTTTTTTAAATATTGTTCCATCTAGATTATCATTTTACTATAAATTATTATCCAATTGAATTTTATTTTCAATTTTTTTTTATGTTTTGTTTATAAAATAAACAAAATATAAAAATAAAATTAGGTTGTAAGACTCAATTTTTTTTTTAGCTGAAAATATTTTTTTAACCTTGTCTTTAGACTGGCCTTTTGGCTTGAGAAGCTTTGCTTCTTAAGCGAAGCATCAAAAGAAAACTGTTTAAAAACAAAGTTAGGTTGAAGACTCAAAATTTTATATATGACTGTTATATATTTCTTATATATATTGTTATACATTGAATATTAAAATTGAATTTTATAATGTCTAATATTTATGTCTTTTAATGATTGGTTATTAAGAAAATTAAAATATAAGAAAATAATAATAAATAACTATAAATAACTAAATAATAAAAACAAATAAACTAGTATAAATAACTAATTGTAAATAATTAAATTGTAAATAACTAATTAATATATATAATTGATACGATATTCAATGGATCCAGAAACTGATTATTATGAAATTGAAAGTGATTATCTTGATGATATACAACAAGATTTAGAATATCATGATGAACCTGATCAAGACGAAGATAAAGTATGTTATGAAGAAATTTATGAAGATGTAGATACTTTAGGAGAAATGTTGGAGGGAGAAGTGGATTGTGACTATGGATCATAAATTTGACAAATGAATAATAATAAATAATGTAAATAATGTAAATATAAAAAACAATCTATACAATATTATATAGATTGTGAATTAAAATAATTCCAAATTAATTTAGAATTACTTTAATATTATGAATTATTATTTTATAATAAATTATGACTGAATATTTCAATCTAAAACCTTTTATTTATCCAAATGTAAATATTTCAAATGATATTACTTCAATGATTATATTCATTGATAAATATAACAAAGTTAAACCTATTTATTATTTGACTACAATTAATAAAAGATCACAATTACAACAATCAGATATTTCAGAACAATATATATTAGATTCTACTAATTCTAGTGAATTATGTAAAGGAATTACTTATTTCACTTCTGCACGTAATAATAGTATATTTGAATTTTATTATATTGAAGATGATGAAACAAAAATATTTTCAATTTGTAATTATGAATGTCAAAAAAAAAAATTAGAAATTGATTTAGTTTGTGGTTCTGGTGGAGGTGCAGTTAAATTTATTAATTATATTGATGAATTTTTAAATTTTCATGATTATCATGTTGACATCATTTGGTTGAAATCAATTCAACATTCTGTTTTTTCACATTTTAATAATGGTTTTATATTTGATGGAACATTTGAACATACTAATAATAAATTTGTTACGAATACTTATGGTAGTATTTTTGATACTTATATATATCATTCTCATAAAAATACTTTTTTTTAATTTAACATATAAAAATTGTTTATCCATTGACAAATATTTAGATAATTTATGTTTTATATCTCCTGACAAATATTTTGAATTACTCATTGTCTTTAATTCACAATTAAAACAAGATATTGACAATAATTATAATAATCAAAAAATTTTCACTTCTGAATATCATAACAATAAAAATCTTATATTTCCTGTAGACAATATATTATCTAAGTCAATAATCATAAATCAATTAAATAATAAATATGTTTTTAATAATATTTCAACTGATTCTTCATTATATCGCATGTCAAGACCATCAAATATTATTATAAATAAATATATTAATCTTTTAAACAAAAATATTGATGATGTTTTAACATCGTATAAAAATAAAATTTTCGATATAAAAAAATATAATGATTCTGAAACTTTAAAAATTACTAAATTACATCATAATTCTCGTGTTTTCTTTAATCTCAGAAAATTTATTGACATTGAACGACTTTTTAATTTAAATCAGAATTTTATAACTAGATTTGACAAAAAATTTGAAGAATTTAATAATTTTTTCAATTTGTATATTAATTAATTTTTATATTTTTGTTCAAATGTAATATCATGTCATAATTTTTTACTAAAATAATATTATGTTCAATATTATTTTAATAAATCATAATTTTTTTTTTCATAAATTATTATCTTTATTTAACAATTTTATATATTTGTTTTATATTTCATGTATTTATTATCTAATAAATTTATATATTTCGTTTTATATTTTATATATTTTTTAAAATAGTCTTCTGATATATTATTTTTTTCATATCTTTTTGGTAGTCTGACAAAGTCAGCGAACCTTGCAACAAAAGGTTGTCGAGGATAATATTTTTGTATTTCTTTTTTAAAACCGCCTAATTGTGATGCACTTGAATAATAATCTTCGAACTTTTGGAAATTAGTTAAACTATCATTATCATAAAATATTAATATGCTATATGGTAAATTCAATAATATTGAATTGTATGCCGATAATTCATATTGATATTTTATTTTTTTAGTTTTGAAACCTATATTTATTATTTCTTTATTTTCTTTATTCAATTTATTTAGTGATAATGCACTATCAATTATATGAATATATAGGTAAATATTATTTTTAGAAATTCCTGTTTGACTATCAGTATCATCATCATAGTCAAAATCAGAATCATAAGAATCTTCATCGGACCCTTCATTATTATCATTAATATCTTCATTATTATTGTCATTAATATCTTCATTATTATTGTCATTAATATCTTCATTATTATTGTCATTAATATATTGATCATTATTATCATCAATCTTCTCCAATAAAATACCCATTTCGCGTAATTTATCAAATATATCATACACTATATTTTCATATATGACTTCAATAAATAATATATTATCAACATTATAAGCTATGTTATTAAATCTATCTTTAACAATATTCTTTTCGTCTATTTTAAAAGTTGTAAATTTGTTGAATAATAAATATAATAATATTTCATCATATCCAGAATGCATCATTTTTTGATTTTCCATTTTTATCATACATATATCTTTATAATCAGTTATATTTACATTTATTATTTCATTTGCTAATTTTACTTTTTTTTTTAAATAATCAAAATTAATTTTTAAATTTGACGAAAATATACCTGCTAATAAATCTTGATATATGTATTGTTTTGATTCTTCTGGAAATCTTTCTGAATTTTCATACATATATGACTTCATTTTAGTTAACCAAGATTGATAATGTTGACGGACGTCGTCTGTTCTCAATAATTTATTTGTTTCACCATTATTTAACTCTGGTAAATAGAATAATTTATTGCTATTTGAAAATATTTCTATATTTCTACAATCCATATTTGTTACTATTCCATCTGCTTCTCTTATTATATATGTGCTTACAGTTTCATCTATGAATGGTATAAATCTATATGTTCTTAATTTTCCATCTATTGACATTTTTTCACATTTATATGTATATATTTCTACATTAGGCATATTTATTATTTTTTCATATACCTTATTATTTATTGATTGACATTTATCAAGATATTTTTTAACTGATCCATCTATATATAGTCTCACTACCCATTCTGGTAAATTTTTATCTACATTTACTGTAGTTTTAAATATTGATATTAAATAATCATATATCTTTTCATTTTCAAAAACTCCACAACGATTTTCTTTATAATATAATGATATTGCTATACATTTACAACAATTAATTCTTTTTGTTAAATTAAAAATTTCTTTTAAATCTTCTTCTTTGTAAAATTGTTTTAAATTTTCATAAACTGGACTTGGCTCATAACTATGTTTGTAATATTGACTTTTTATTGATGATGTTAATTTACATGAATTTTCATCTTCATTACCTTCACCAATAAAATATATTGGCAAATTATTTATATTATTCATTATGTTATATATAATCCAATTAGATTTTTTTAAATACAGAACAAATTTATATATATTATTCTATTATCTGTTAATTATTTTGTTATATTGTTAGATAAATTTACATATTTTATTTTGTATTTTTTATATTTATTAAAATAATATTCAGAATTTTCCGATGCCCAAAAATAAAACTTTTATTTAAAACCTTTCATTTATTTACAAAATTATGTTTTTCGTGTTATTATTCATTAAATATTAAAAATATTTTTGATTTTTTGTTTTATTTGATAATTATGATACATTAATTAATTTTTTGTTTTCAATTTACTTAAAATATTTTAAATACAAAAAAATAAAACATTTTAAGAATTATACATAAAGATATATTTGCATACATATAACATTAAAATGTGATAAATTCAAGATGCTCATATTGTTACATTTATATGTACGGTCAAATTATTAAAGCAAAAACCAAGCAATTTGATTAACATATATATGTTTGTGACAAATGAAGCAATATATATTTGAGTTTTAAAACTCAACTGGTCTGCCTAAGCCAGTTAAAGTGACTATTACTTTCGAGTGATAGACATAAAAAATATTAAATAGCTTTTCAATTGTAACATTTGTTGTAATTGAAA
>Ga0307935_1000678_pt1 | contig 14022 bp, 11 predicted proteins | sample OrgLakmetageno92_FD_201827 | JGI IMG/M metagenome (GOLD analysis project Ga0307935, IMG submission 201827) | Saline water microbial communities from Organic Lake, Antarctica - #92 | ecosystem: Environmental > Aquatic > Non-marine Saline and Alkaline > Saline | place: Antarctica: Organic Lake...
CCACGGAAGAAATCTGAAAAGAGAAGCATTGCTCAAATCATTAGGGAAGATGTGATCAACAACCCTCTTAGAAGAGTCAGCACCGAAGCTGAACGCATCGAGCTTGCTGAACAGATCATCAGGGAAAGGTTTGACCTACCAGAAGCTCAGGTCAAGTCAGTAGCGAGGAACATTGAAGCTCAACTTGGGAACAAGTTATTCGAAGCAAAAATGAAAGCAGCAGAGCCTATTTTTAAAGCTCTGGGTGCTGGCAAGAACCTCACAAAAGAACAAATTGAGAAGGCAATCAGACTTCAAATTCTTGACCCGAAATACACCTTCGCAACCAGTGTTTCTGCACTATTGGGTTGGAATGGTCTGACCACAAAAGAGACCACCCGACTGGTTGAGCTGCAACGAAACATCGACCGACTCGGACTGGCTTCCTTCGCGTCTCATGCTTTCCTCTTTGAGCAAGCTCGAATCATCTCTGCTGCGGTAGGTGTCCCGCCATCTACTGCTGAGTTCTGGAACGCTTGGTTCCGTGGCGCTGTTTTTTCAGCCATGTCATCCCAAGGAATCGGCTTTGTTGCTGCCTTTTTTGCCTTGAGCGGCCAACTCGTGAGTGAAACAGCAATCGCCTTGGTAGCGCGTAGGAGTCCCTCAGAGGTCCTCGACATTTGGGGGAAGTTCTTCAAGCTAATCGTTCCCGCGCTCAGGCAAATTCGAGCGACGTTCAAAAAAGGGGCCGCTTACGCCGACCAGCTTCAAGGAGGCCAAGAAAAGGCCCTGGGTGATCAAGTGTTCTTGGATGCACTCACCGAACGCTATGATATCGCCCGTCGTCGCCTTCGTCTCATGAAAGGGAAGAAAGGAGCGAAAATCACCCGTGACCAAGCGAAAGAGATCATTGCTTCAATGACCTCAATTCAGTTCCTCACTCTTCGTGCGCTCTCTGCTGTTGACTCTGGTGCCACTCGTTTCTACTCCCAGTTTCAAGCCTCAATTCTAGCAAATCGCGAAGCCAAATCCATTGGGATCACCAAAGAGGATATGGACGGTTATGTCCAAGCAGCTCGTGCCGACGCTGAGGCAGTTTCCGCTCACATGAGGGACAACTTGGGGATCACGGACCCGGACCTTATCGCTTTAGAGGTCCATGACCGAACCGAAGGAGGTATCATGAATGAGCTGATTGGTCGCGGCGTTTCCTCCACGCTGCTTGAAGAGTCGACTGCCAATATTCAAGCACAAATTGGAACTGGAAAAACCGACGGCACCTACATTGGGATTAGCACTAATGCTATTTCTGATGGGGTGGTTGCAGCTCAACGTGCCGGAGCTCCATTAGCTTGGGCTCTCCCGGCTGTTCGAACGGTGGGAATCATCATGGAGTATCTTTCATGGTGGACTCCAGGACTCAGCATTGCAAAGTGGGCAAATTATAAAAGGCTCTCTCCCGAAAGAAGAGCCGAAGTCTATAAGACCATCACATCCGACTGGATCTTCAAAAGACGCCAAGCTGCGGTCTTGTTTTCGAACGGTGCAGTGTTTGCCCTGTCTGCGGCATTCAAAGCCAACGATGAACTAGAAGACGAGGACAAGTGGCTGTGGATGACACTGTCCTACCCCTCTGGTGATGCTGACGAGATTAAGCGTTGGGAAAAGGACACCAACCAGTGGGATGAATACACTCTTTCGATTGGGGGCGAGCGATTCCGGCTTGATAAAGGCTTCGCTCAGGTTCTCCTTCCATCTGCTGTCATGGCGATGGCCTTCAACCGACTCACGAAAGCTTCATCTGAAGACAGATTTGGGGAAGAGCTTCTCTACATTCAAAAAGGACTGTTCGAACTCTACATTCCTGGCGTCTCCCAGATCAAGGGAGATGGTAAGGACTTCGAAAGAAAGGGGCTTGGCGGAACGCTTCTCTCACGAGCTGATCAATTTGTCCCCTTCTCGGGACTGCTGAAAACAGTGAAAAGAGCGCAGCCCAAAGTGGACGAGAAAGCTTCGGATGCAGCATGGTGGTATAACAACCCCTTCTACGTCGTTCCAGGAGCTGAGGGGGTTGTCTTGATGCAGAACGTCCTTGGCGAAGAACTTGAATGGACGGCTGGAGATGCTTTGAAAGGGCTGGGTCTCCCTTTCTATTGGAAAGTGAAAAGGGAGAGCAGAGACCCCTTGAAAGCAGAAGCCATTGAAGAGTTTGAAAGACGAAAGTATTTCGGGGGTTCATTCAACATCCCCGCTTTCAAGAAAAAGTTGGAAGACAATGGTCGCGAATATAGCGCGGACATTCTTGAGGTTGCCAAGCAGACTCGTATTAAGGAAACTCTTAGATTGTTTAGAGAGAATCGTAAGGAGCTAGACTCTATGGATGATAAGCACTTCGGTGATACCATGTCTGGCTACTGGCGTAAAGGTGTCTATAAATACAACGAGCAACTTGGGTTGAAGACACCTGCACAGCTCCGTAGGGAATCTGAAGAGTGAGTCATATCATGACATGAAAAGAGCCCCGGCGAACCGGGGCTCTTTCTAATAATCAGAATCGACATCTTTTCAACCTAGTGATCATCCCTTGCACGATGGAAGACCTGGCGAGGCACGACCACAGTATGGGAGGGCGTTTCGGCGACGGTGAAGGAACCATATTCAGGAGACTTCACAGCGACAAGCGGCGTGAGAGTGGCTCCCTTATTGTTGGTGGTCACAACCTGGAGTTCGCTGGCAACCCAAACACGCATGGCGGCAAGGGTCTCTTCGTTCTCAAAGGTCCTGTTCCTTCTCGATGACGATGACCTTCTCGATGACGATGACCTTCTCGAAGGGAGGTGGGTCACTAATGGCGAAAGCACTTAGAGAAGTGCTGAGGGCTGCAATTAGGACTGAAGTAAAGTAATACTTTCATCGCCATGACTATGCACCCTTGCGTGACTAAGACAATGACTAAATTAGTCTTTCTTCGATTTTTCGTTTCGAAGGTGATCTGTCAACTCCGATAAGGCGTTGCTCAAAGCTGAATAGGCTTCCTTATGTTCGCTCCGATCCTCCTTTCTCTCTTCCCGGCTATCGCTGAGGAGTATCTGGATGAACTCTCTGTTCTTCAAATCTTTTTCGGAAGAAGAATTCGCATGGTCCACATCTTTTTTAGAAGAAGCCTTCATGAAAGTGGCGAACATCACTCCCAGAAACCCAAAAAAAGCAAACAACACAAGCCCGAGGAGGCCCCCGTTTTCAGCCCAAATAGAGCCTTCTGTTGAAGCAAGAATTGTAGGCATTACTTTCTTTTTCTGTTGTGGAGAGTGTAAACGACCCAAAAAAGGTGCGCTGTCGTAACCGAAGTTGCCAAAAACATCATGAGTCTCAGACTCCCTTTGAAAGCAGAAGGCCATTCGGGAAGCCACTCAAAGTGAGCAGCTACGGAGAAAGTGAGTGTCCCCAACCCCAGCAAGGCTTCTCCCCACAGTTGCCACGAGAGAGCCCCAACCAGCTTCGCTGGATCTCCAGGGACCCTCCTGCGATGAGTTCGGAACCAACAGGCCACGATGATAGATAGAACAACAGTGGCTGTTCCGAGGATTACAATGAAGAGTGTCAGTGTGTTCATCAGGTCTTTGAAAAGATATGGTCAAGCATAGCTTTTGAGCAAGCCTTTAATCAAGCCTTTAATCAAGCAGCTCTCTTCATCGACTTCTCCAACTGCTGAAGATTCTTCAAAGCTGCGAAGAGTCCATTCTGTCCTTCCTTTTTGAACCTCAAGGCTTCAGCAACTGCTTCGTCAACAGTGTCTTGGGCAATGATACGGTAGATCAAGGATCGAAGCTTTTGCCCTGTTCGGACCAATCGAGCGTTGGTTTGAAGATAGGATTCATAGGAATAAGTCAAGGTGAACCAAACCGCAATTCGACCTCCTTTTTGCATTCCGTCAATTCCGTGGGACATTGAACGAGGGTCACAAATCCACATCGGGATTTTCCCCCTTTGCCATTTGTCCATATCACGTTCATCGAACTCTCTCGCTTCCGGGAAAGCTTTGAGGATTCGCGCCCTCTCATGCTTGAATTGAGTCAAGATCAACAAAGGCTCTTTGGGGTGTCTTTTCCGAATCGTTGCAAGGGCTTTGAGCTTCTTATCATGAATGTAAAGAGGAGTTTTCTTAGCGTCCTCTTCGTCATTGTGACCCGACCCATAGACAGTTCCTCCAGTCACTTGAAGAAGCTTTTGAGTCAGGGCCGCTGCATTCAGAGCTTCGATCTCCCCTGATTCGATTTGAAGAAGAAGTTCCTGTTTCAGAGTATGGTAATCCTTCATTGCCTGGACTCCGAGTTTAATCTCTTCGTCCAGATAGTCTGGAGTTGGGACGTTCAAATAGTCCTCACTCTTCATGACCAAAGCGATATTAGAAAGTTTTTTGTGAATCGCCTCCTTACCCCCATCATTGATCTCGTGCTTATAACCCATGTAGTCAGTCTCGTGGAAGAATCTCTTGCGAAACTGAAAGAAATTCCGACCCAAGCTTTCACCATCGTCCAGCATCCGCATCTGATTCCAAAGATCCAGGTAGCTGTTGGGGGTCGGGGACCCTGTCAGTCCCCAGAAAATGTTGAAAGCCTCACGGTATGCTCTCAAAGCTCCAAAGCTCTTTGCGTTTCGATTCTTAGCAAGACTTAGTTCGTCAATGACCTGCATGTCGATTGGGAGGTCTTTTTGACGTTGACCCTTGAGGTAACGCTCGCAGAACCCTTTATACTTCCGTGCAACGAGCCCCTCATCATCGCAGTGTTTGCACTTCTTGGTGAGTTTCGGAATCTGGCGGCACACCTTGCATTTCACCCGGACCACCCGACTGGCGAGCATCTCTGGGTTGACAAGGTAGAGGTCTGCTGACTTTTCGTGCCACATTTTGATGCCTTCGGGGGTCCGCATGTTGGCAACTCTCATCCACTGGCTAAAGTCCCACTCAGAAGCCTGTGAGGGCCAAGTAATGTTGCAAACCCGAATCGGAGCGACAATCAAAGCTCCTTTCGTTCTCCCATCCCAGAAGTTCGTATCAAAAGCTTTGAGAGTGGTGACAGACTTCCCGAGTCCGGGATCTGCAAAGAGAGCCGCAAAGTCTCGGTCCTCAAGCCAAGGGATCATTTTCTTTCCCTGATATTTATAGGGCTTTTGAAATGGGTTGTAAATTGTGGACATCAGATATCGAGGTATTTGTTGAGCATTTCTTTGCCCTTCATGATCCCGTCACACCAGTCGGCGAGTCCTCCATGGTTCCTGATGTCTGAGATGTTTTTGAGCTGCGAAACAGAAGGCTTTACTTTGGGGCGTTTGATCTCCAGAAAGAGAGTTTGATGGTTCGCAATGAAAATTCGATCAGGCTTCCCCCTAGCACCAGGGCCATGAAACTTGTAGGTCAAAACACCATTGGCCCGTGCATACTTTATGAGGGCTGCTTCAACTTGTTTTTCAGAAAGGTCACTCATTTCTTCTGAAGAAGTATTCCAAACTTAGTGAAGGGGAGGCATATTATTCTAGGGTCGGGGCTGAAGCCTATTCGTGTCCCACACTTCAAAAGAGTGTAGGACCACAATTTACCAATTCTTTTTCTTTTGATAACTCTCATAGCTTTAATCTTCTTTGAGGTAGTATTTAGAGTAGTCAACAGAAGCGTCAAGAGGGAACGTCTTAGACCATTTCTCACGAGCGCAAAAGTGCTTCTTAAAGTGTTTGCGACCAAGGCCGTTCTTACGACCAATAGTTTGGTCATGCACGATCATAAAGATGTCGTGTCCATGTTTCTCCAACTGAAGACAACCATAGTCGAGGAGGTCGACGCCGATTGCTTGAACGATGTTCTCAAAGAAACGTGAACCCCAAGTTGCGACCCAGTTGAAAGGCTTGCTGTCTTTGGAGCCCCAAAACCGAATTTCTTTCCGCCAGGACCCCTTGGCTTTTTTCATCTTCTTCCACTTCTCAATACTCTGCACTTTGGCTTCCAGCAAGTCATCTTCGGAATAGCCGCGCCACACACACTTAAACTTGGCTCGGGGATAGTAGAGCCGACGCCCCGAGGGTAGCTCAATGAAGAGGTATCTGATCCCTCCCGTCTTTTTGGTCCCAATGGTGATTCGACCATTCAAAATCGTGATTGGCTTCTTGTAACCATGGCGGGGCATTTCTGGTGGAGGTGATGTCGCTTTCTTCCTGTCGGCTGGATCAATCCTGTCATCGACCGGGATCACTGCTTTAACGGCATCTTCAATAGCCCTCCAAGCATCGACTGTTTCAGAGCTGTTTTCCCGGTAGGTTTTGACGATGGCCTTGGCCTCATCGAGAGAAATCTTCACTCCATACTTTTCGCGAAGATCTTTCTGCAAAGCGCGTCCTCCAACCCCAAAACAGCAACCCAGCTCGACGGGCTTTGAAGTAGTTCGCCATTTGCCCACCTTTGCATCCTTGGCTTTATAGAGTCTCTTGAGCTTGTCGTATGGAACCTTGTAGATTGTCTCTGCAACCTTGAGATACTGACATTCACCACGAAGGATCGAGTCCATTTTCTTCTTATCCCCAGCGAGCCAGGGGGTGATCCGGGCCTCAACACCCGTGTAGTCGGAATCGAAGAACATTGTTCCCGGCTCATGAATGAAGTGTCGGGCGCACGAAGCAATCACTTCAAGGGGAGAATCCCAAAACTCTTCAATTTCTTCAAGACTGGTTCCCTCACAAAGCATTCGATAGGCAAGCTCTGTTTCCATTTGAGCCTTTTTCATGTTCTGAGGCTGAACAACCTGTCCCGTGGCTCGACCTGTTCGTGCGCCATGCCACCTCATGGTCCCGCGAACCATGCCATCAGGGCAGACAGCGTTCAGCATCGTAGGGATCTTTTTCAGGGCTGCAAAATTCACGAGCTGAAGCAGCTTTAACGCCTTATAGGCTTTCTTCTTGATCCGATTACGGTCGTCTTTAATCGCCTTAGTAACAGTGTCAGCTTGCAAGTTATCGTATGGATAACCACGCTCCTGCATCCAAGCTTTAAACTTGATGTTCTGAGAAGGGGAAAGACCCGTGATGTTTTTGAAGCGCGTTCCAATCCTATTTTGATACGCTTCAACGATCTTCAAAGCCCCTGCCAACGCTTCTCGATTCACTGGAATCCCCTTGTCGTTCATCCTCATGTTAAACTGGAAGCTTTTGAGGATTCGGCCCTTCAATTCAAAATGGTGAAGTTTGTCATGAACTTCGGACTCTACGATAACATCTTGACGGTTGTATTCTTTGAAGAGATCCCATGCCTTTCGAACAGTCATTTCCTCTCCACCAGCAGAAACCAACCAGTCCCAAAGAATTTCATCATGAAAAGAAACGCCTTCTTTCGTCACTTCAAACCATCCTTGAATGGGTGAAAAGGTTTTTCGGTTTGCAGGTTTCCGGCCTCGTTCGCTTTTCGTGTAATCCTTTGCTCCAATAGGGGGCTTCAGAGTTACAACCTTGTTCAAATCTGAAAAAATTCCTATCAGTGACCCGCCAATCTTGTCTTTCTGAGAACCCTCATCTTTGTTGAGGATCTTTGCGGCTGCTGCGAGAGCCCGAGGCATTCCAGCCCTTGCACCCATAGCGGCAACGCAACGCCAATTCTCAATCTTGATTGGTTTAATCCCCACTTGTTTCTCCAACTGATAACGTGAAACAGCATGTTCGAAAGGAGCATTCCAAGCGTAGCAAACAGATCCTTTCTTAGAAGCTTGCTTGAACATTTTCCTAGCTTTCTTAGACTCAGAACTCTTAGAGTCCTGGGAGTCCCAAACAAAAACATCACCATCGTTCTTCCGAATCGCAAACATCAAGATGACAGTGGATTCATCACACGCATAGCGATAGCCTCCGAGGCCCCCTTTTCCACCCAGGATAACACTGGAGGCTGTCTCGTAGTCGATGTGGTACGTAGAAGGCATGGTCGGTTGCCCGGAAACCCCGTGGCCCTTTCGGACACACGGGGTGCTTTGGCTGGTTTTGCCGAAATGGGTTATTTCTTTTTCTTACCCTTCTTGTCCTTTTTGCCCTTCTTGTCCTTTTTGCCCTTCTTGGACTTTTTGGGCTTGTCGTCCTCATCTTCCTCTTCCCCCTCTTCCCCACGATCTGGGAAGTCCTCATCGGCATCGTGATGAGACCCGCCGCCTCCAAAGGGTTCATCGTGTTTGACAAACCTCACGGCCTCCAAGTTCACCGCCACGAAGTCACCGTGCTTATTGCTGAAATGGGTGATTGTCACAAGAACATCAAAGTGAGCCCCGGCGTAGTGGAGTTCATCATCTTCCGTGCATGGCCGCTTGTCGCGATCATAGACCGCTGGACGGTTTTTGTTCGAAGAGGTTTTGATGAAAACCATGTTCTTGTAGCCGTCAAGGTTTGGCTTGTCGTTGCCGTCCTTCAGAGGGTTGTTGTCTTCGTCAATCTTGAAGCCCCCGTCTTTAGCGGCCTTCTTGATTGCCTTGTTAAGTTCCTTGATAGTGTCCTTATGCTCTTCCCGCTTGGGATCGAGAAGGCAGACCATCGAGTAACCCTTTTGTTCCCCCTTGTATTCCTCCTTAGAAAAGAGGTAGAGAAATGCACCCCGAGTGTGGGGGATGAGGACCTTGTAGTAGTTCTTCTTTTTTGTCTTAGTAGCCATTGTTTTATTCTATTTGTTTGATATAACTGTTTTGCGAGCTTTCGGGCCGTGATGCTCTGATGGCCTTTGGGTTGTTTTCGAAAATTGGGAGGCAAGTTTGGAATTGAACCAACGTCTCGGGGTTATTTGCCCCTTGCTCTACCACTGAGCTACATGCCATTGAAACTATGGAATATCTTCCGGTTCCGGTGCATCTTTGTCTCTGTCGGGGAACATGTCGAGGACATTTGAGACAGGCTCACGAGAATCTTCTTCGAGAGTGATCACTTCCTTAGCGGATGAACGAGTTGTGAGGTCTTCGAACTTATCAGCAAATCGCTTAGAGTATTCAGGACGCTTTTCATTAAGTTTGTCCTTAAACATCGTCTTAACAGCCGTTGGGGTGATGACTGAAGATTTGCGTCTCTCTTCGACCGTGACTTTCTGATTTTTCAAGAAGGTGTCGGCGTCATCTTCATTCTTCCACGCTGTGTTCCCTTCCCGACCCATGACCAGCTTAAGACCTGGAGGCATCTCACCGAACTTTGCTTCCGCAGTGAGGTAGGCATCCATATCAGCGTAGGCTTTCTCGACCTGCTTCCGATGCTTCCAGAGCTTCACCATTCTCTTCAGGGAGAGCGTGTTCAGGCCATGAGCCGCGATTCGCTCTTCGGGAGTCTTCTTGTCGAACTTGGGGGTAGCCCCTCGTGTTGAGAGATCTGGGAAAGCCTCAAGCACCTCATCTTCCAAAAGCTGGGGGAAAGCTGCCGTAGCTTGGGTGATGCGATGCTCACAGAAGGGTCGGCAAGGGCAGAAGTAGCACGCTTCGGGAGAGCCCTTGAATTTGGTCTTCCCCTTGTGGATTTTCTTGGCTGCTTTGTCGAGAAACTTGGTCATCGAGCGAAGGTCCGCAAGTGTCGTTTCGGAGGTTCTGACTGGAGGCCCTTGCTGATGGTTGGGTTGAACAATCGTCATGCGAACAACTGTGGCGGGTCCAAAGTCATAGAGACCTTCGTCTTCAAGATACTCCGCAAAGCTCACAGCATAGGCCCCAAGCTGGGGGTTCTCTTCGGCTGAGACAAACTTCCCTGAACCGTTTTTATAGTCAACGATTTCAATAAGCTCAGGAGTGGCAAGACCGAAGTCGAGAGTTCCTTTCCCTTTCTTATCGTAGAATAGTGGAACTCGAAGCTCCACAAAAGGCTCTGAATCCTCGTTGTCTTCCATGACCTGTTCGCACTTCGCAACGTATTGACCGACGCCCTCTTGGAACTGTTCAGGAATCTCATCCAGAGCCACTTCACCATTGAGGATCTGTTCGGCGAAATCGTGAGCCCTCGTGCCTGTCCGGGCCGGGACACTGCCAATGATGCGGAGGCATCCTTGGAGTTGCTTCTTTTTGAGCTTTGCAACGGAGCTTTGGCCTTTCATCAGGCTCTCCACGACGGGAACATATTCGAGTTCGTCTTCGTTCCACTCTTCGTCTGGGAGTTCCGTTCTCATGTAGTGAATGAGTTCGGGGAAAGTGTGTTCGAGATTGTAAATTAGGATTTTCTCGGGATTTTCTGCTTCAAATGCTGGTTGGGCTGTGCAGGACCCCCAGCGTTCGGCTGCTGAAGGTGAAATGGAATGGTGATGGTTGGCTGATCCACTCATGTCTATGGTTTTGGGTTGTTAATCGGCCCCCGAAGAGAGGGCCGATCAATTGGTTTGATTACTTCTTGGCTTTTTTGAGGATCTTCGCTGCAATTTCTTTGCAGTCCTCAAGCGCACCGGAGAGGTGCTTTTTGTCGATGGCCTGGATTTTTTCCCACTCGTTCTTTTCGAGGTAAGAAGCCCACTCATCGCGGAACTTGTCGATCAACTTGTCAGTCTTCTTCTTGTCGTTCCCTGCCTTTTCGGAGGCTTTGCGGATTCCCGTCCGAGTGTCCCGGAGGACTTTGCGGATTTCTTCGAGTTCATCGACCTTGTCGCTGGAGCCTTCGGAGTCTTCAGGCTTGTCAGATTTCTTGTCCTTTTTCTTGGACTTCTTATCTTTCTTACCCTTCTTTTTGTCCTTGGACTTTTCAGGCTTCTCGTCTTTCGACTTCTTACCCTTCTTGTCTTTGGGTTCCTTGTCCGGCTTCTCATCGGAGTCGCCCTCATCTTCGTCCTTAGAGGGACGCTTGATAGGTTTACCCGTGATCTCTTCGAGCTGGTCGTTGAGTTCTTTGTTTTCGGTGACAAGGTTTGTGGCGATGTCGGCCAGAATGATGAGGAGGTCCTCGCTTTGTTTTTTCAACATGGTTTTGTTTTCGTTTTGGTTAGGAGAGGCATTAGCTTCTCAAGAGTTTTTACTATTGTCAAGCTGATTAGTCTAATTCTAAGACTTTTAACCGCTTACGCAATACTTCGGCTGCATCTTTCTTCTTTTCGTTGAACTCCGCAGGGTTGAACCAAAGCGTCGTCTTTTGGTTCTGAATGCTGACCTTCTTCCCACCCCCATAGGGCTTGTAACCCAACTGTCTGAGATAATGAGTGGGCTTCTCGGAGTTCGATGGGGTCACGAGGGCTGTGTGGAGTGCCTGTGAGTGAATGATGTCATGACCTACTTCGGGGACATCTGGATCTTCGATGACATCTTCAATGTCGATGAGCAAACGAGGTTTACTCTCTTCAACAAGCTCCTGCCGATATGCTGTCATTGGGGCCGGACCATTGACAGGAAACTTCTTGGAGATCTTGTAGTTCAGAAGAGCATACCTCAGTGAGCCTCCCCCTTTCTTTTTGAGCTTCACCATTCCTTTGAAGAGGCCCTGTTTCGCGGCCCTAACGCATTGCTCCTTGGTTTGCAATGGTGACTCGACTGCAAGCCAGCGGCGGTCACTGGCGTCCATGTGGATGGCGTCGTGGTAGTTTGTGAAGGCGATGCTGTTCGTCACGTTGAGACCGACGCTCATCCCTTCGAACTTCTTTCGAACTGAGATCCTGTCATTGGAGATGACATCCTTCACAGCGTTTCCCAGCTCAAACCGGAGGCTCGCCTTCACCCAGAGTTCCTCGAACACGGTGAAGCAGTTGTCCACCGCCCAATCGTTGAAGTCGGAGGTCAATGACTTCGTGTGGACATACTTCACATTGTCGATCCCCATGACCTCTCCCATGACATCGGAAAGCAAGGTCTTTCCGGCCCCGTGGGCTGACTGGATGAGGAAAGCCCAACGAATCTTGTGTCCTGGGTGCTGAACTGTGTGGGCGAGGAAGTCAATCATGTGGGCGACTGCTTCCGGGTCTCCCAAAAGCATCTTCAAAAATTTCTTCAAAATCTTGAATGCTTTGTCTGAATAGAGAGGCGTCTCTTTCGGGACTGAGGACTGTCGGTAGGTGTTGAGGCAGCTCACACCCTTGTATTCAAGGAAGGGCTCTGCATTGTTCCGAGGGTCATAAACGAAACCATCGACTCGTTTGATCTGCTGGATGTTCAAGGCAAAATCTTTCGGCATGATCGAAGGGCGTCCCATCATTTCGTCAATGTCATCCTGATTGATTAGCTCCTTAGCATAGTTGTTATTGAAAGCATCAGGCCCGAGGATGACGCCTGTCGTCATGTTGTAGAAAGTGTTCGTGGTGGAGACGTAAACCCAAGGCCGCAGCCAAGCCGGGGAGTTGTCTTCAGTTGCTGCTTTTTCTCGAACCGATTTCCGGCGAGCTGCTTTGACAGCCTTGCGATAGACCCCCCGCTCTACCCGAACACCATTGATCTCTTTTGAAGCTTCTTGCAAGTGGGAGATCAAAGCCTCCTCAACCACATCGTTTTGAAAAGGAATGGCGGCAATTCGTTCAATCCCTTCAGTCATCAACAGTGATGAGTCGGTGCATGACACGATCCACTCTTCAACCGTTGCCTGAACCTTGGAAGCTACCTCTGAAGAGTTCCAACCACCTTCAATCGCATACTGGAACAAAGTCCTGATTGTCGTGGGGTTCTTTCCCTCAGCATCGGGCTTGAAGCTCCTCCACTTGAGGGAGGTATCACTGGCCCCCTGATACTTTGACCCTGTCGAAGACCACTGATCAAAGACATCGAAAGCCTCGTCAGCCTCTTCACCCCGAAACTGGTGGCGCAACGCTGAGGCGATCTTGGTCCACATCAGATAGCCGCAATCCGGGTCGACATGATCAAGAGCCGATTCAGCTTCCCGAATGGTGAGTTCAGGCACAGGCATGAACATGAGCGACGATTTGATTTCCTCACTCTCATCGAAATCAAAAGCCATGCTGGTCTTCTTAAAATCGTTGTGAATCCCCTTGGGAATGTCCTGCTTGGTGAGCGGCTCTCCATTGGTCCGGGAGCAAAGAACTGGGTTTCTGTCCTCTTCTTCCTGGAAAGCAACGGGACGATACATCGGCTGGGAAATCACGTTGGACTCTCGATTCCCTTTCCACTTCTCAAGGTCCATTCCGAGGAGTCGGGCAACAGTGGTCACGAGTGCTTTGTGGTGCTTCAGATCACATGGCTTGACTTCGACCAAGATCCTCAAATTTCGATGCTTCGGTGTGCTTGAAGCTGTTTCATAGGCTGCGAAGTTGAAAGGGTAGAGAGCATCCCGAAGGGCTTCTGGACTCTCAACAAAATCGTCAGCGTATGCTTTGAACCCCTGTTTCTTTTCCTTCTTGCTGGGGGCGTCAATGTCAAGAGCGACCATGAGGAGCTTAGAAGCGTTCTTATCATTTCGCTTGTTAAGACCTTTCTTAAAAGAACAAGCACAAACATACGGAACATCTTTAAATTTCTTCTGAGTGTCCTCATCATAGTTGTGAAACTCTTCCCGTGTCGTCCTCATTGGGATCGGCACGTTGATGTAGCTCTTCACAAAATCTTGGAACGTGTGAGTTTTTAGACGACATTGCTGTCCGTCCCTCACTGACTTCCCGCCGTAGAACCAATGCTTTGCCATTCTATCCTAATGAGCTGTTGGCTAAAACTTGGTGGACCTTGTCCGCATTCTCGACATCTAATTTGTGAACGTCTCCCTTGAACCACTTTCGAAGGGTCTCATAGTCAACTCCCGACAAAGAAGCGATCTCTGTCAGGGATCGTTCGTCGTTTTTAATGAGCTGTTTCAGCTTTTGAGAGATGGTCGGTCTCCCGGATTCGGTCGGCATGTGGCGAAGCTATGTGAGCTTCCTAAGATGGTCAACCTCATTTTTTAGGTTTTTGAAAACAAAAAAGCCCTTCTACTTTTCAGCAGAAGGGCTTTCTTTCATAGACGGTGGAATTAGCCGACCAAGGATAGTTTCCGGGGACACTCTTACGTGTCCAACGAGGTCTGTCAATGCTTAATTAAGGACTTCGCTGACCCCACCACCATCAGCGGGTATTCGATGCTGCACCCAGTGATGGTTAGTTCTTT
>Ga0307935_1000681_pt1 | contig 13996 bp, 17 predicted proteins | sample OrgLakmetageno92_FD_201827 | JGI IMG/M metagenome (GOLD analysis project Ga0307935, IMG submission 201827) | Saline water microbial communities from Organic Lake, Antarctica - #92 | ecosystem: Environmental > Aquatic > Non-marine Saline and Alkaline > Saline | place: Antarctica: Organic Lake...
GAAATACCAAACTACCAAATTCAACCCCGTAGCCAAATCCCACTGCGTCTACGTCCAGAAAAAATAAAGTAAAACAAAGCCCCGCAGGGGCTATTGTTTACTTTGTTCCGAATCGGCGGCGAGAGCCGGCCGACGATTCCTGGAACTGATCAAACGCACACAAAGACCATTCAGAACCGCCCCTTTCCTAGGGCAGTTTTTCGTGACTGTCAAAGCCCCTTCGGGGCTATTGTTTATTTCGCGCTCGATTCGACCTTCCCAGGGAGATATCGCTAGAGCTCGAACTCTAAAGTTTTGCTGAAGCTGATAACAACACTAATTAATAGCAAACACACTACAAAAAGCCGCACCCTTCAGGCGCGGCTTTATGTTTGACTATTTCCTATGCTCGTCCCAAACTGGCGGCGCTGTTTCGTTTGGTCACTTCAAGTAAAGCAGTCTTTGCTGCGTCAACATTCTCTGGCCTACCTCCCCAGGCATCAAGCACTGGTTGCTCGAGGGCTCGTGAGAACGAGAACGTAATTGGCCACGGTTGTGAACCCATCAAGGCAATGGCGTTGAGGTTCTCGGTCGAGCGTTCTGGTGATTGACCACCAGAAAGGAACACGATACCAGCACACTCGTGCGGTACGCTCATATGGAAGGTTCGCAAAGTCGCCTGAGCAACCTCTTGCGCCGACGTTTGCTCGGTGTGTTTATCACCGGCCAAGACCATTGATGACTTAAGAATCAAGCCACTGAGGTCAACTCGGTACTCTTGCAATATTTGAAAGAGGATTTGTAACGTGCGAGTGGTTTCAATTTCAGCCTTCTGCAGCGAATGATCTCCGGCGTGAATTACTTCAGGTTCAACGATCGGAACAATACCGTTTACTTGGGCGAGCTGGGCGTAGCGAGCCATTTGCATACAGTTCATTTTGACCGTTTCGTAGGTCGGAGTTTCATCACCATCGATATTGACGACCATTCGCCACTTAGCGAATCGTGCTCCCATCGAATAATACTCAGCAAATCGGTCCGATAAATCATCTAGTCCTTGGGTCACAACTTCTCCTCTGAAGTGATCGTGATCTTTTACTCCTCTATCTACCTTGATCCCGGGAATGATTCCCTTAGCGATTAAGACATCGGTAAACGGTGTACCGTCTTTGGTGGTATTACGGATCGACGAGTCGTACATAATAACCCCTGATACGTATTCTTCGATTCCGGGTGCGGTGAAAAGAATTTCTCGAAACGCTTGTCGATTCTCTGGTGTGTTTTCAAGCCGTACCATGTCAAGCCGCTTCCCAGCTGTGCCGTTACTCTCATCCGCTGCTAAAATTCCTTTGCCGCTTGCGAGTAGCGCGGCTGCTGTCTCGTACAGTTTGGTGTTTGTTTTCATACTTACCCTATAATACCAAAGCAAGACGATTAATGAGCGCTGGACTGTGAGCAACTATAAGTGTCTAAGCTCGAATTTTCCAGCCTTTTTGGAATAGTCTGGTGACGATGATTCCCAGCAATAAGACCAATCCACCCGTCACCGCCAGTCCGACCAGTGAGTTGGCTTCGCTGTAGCCGATCATACTGCTACGCACGCCATCAGCAAAGTAGAAAAACGGGTTGAACAAAGTGATTTGCGCGGCTAGTGGTGGGAGCATCGTTATGCTGTAGAAAATCCCTCCTAAGTAGGTAAGCGGCGTAATCACAAAGGTATTTAGTACTTGCAGTTGCTCGAACCCTTCAGCCCACAGTGCCACAATGATCCCTAGCATGGCGAAGATTGCCGCAATGGCTGACACGTACCCCACAAACGCCAGCGGATTTACCAACTGCACTGCCCCAAACGCGAGCCCGACACAAAGTATCAAAGCCGCCACCATCAGCGCCCGCGCAATCGCGCTACTAACAAACCCCAGCAGCATTTCTAGGTACGAAAACGGTGAAATAAGTACCTCTTCAATCCCGCGCGTAAAGCGCATGAAGTACAGGTTGGAAGACGCACTTGAAAACGACGCGTTGATGATTGAAAGCATCAAAACGCCTGGAAATACAAAGGTAATATACGGCACGCCAGCAAAATCGTCGATTTTGGTCCCAATCACTGTCCCAAAAATAAAAATGTACAGCGCCGCTGAGACCACGGGTGCTATCAGAGTCTGGATGGCAACGCGCATAGTTCGCTGCACTTCGCGGCGCAACATTGTATATAGTCCGATTGTATTCATCCTCGCTAACTTTTTAGTCATGGAAATAATTCTTTAAATTCTTTTTGATAAATCGCTTACCCCATCCGATCTTAAGAAACTGCTCTCGTTCAAATGCATCGTGTTTATTTTGAAATGCTTCGTAGTGAATAAGCTTATATGGCACTTTAGATTTTGTAGACGTCACCTTTCCTGAATTATGCGCTACTATTCTACGCTTTAGGTCATTCGTGCAACCTACGTATAATTCGTTTAGATATTCAGTTTGCAAAATGTACACGTAGTGCATAATTCGTGACTAAAAAGTTTGGAGGATTAATACTTCTTGTCATCATGCCTAGTAATCTCCAGATACGCCTCTTCCACCGACTTCCCGCCTTTCATAAAGGCTTCTTTCGTCCCCTGCGCTACAATCTGGCCGTGATTAATAATAGCAATTTCTTTACACAGATACTGAATTTCCTCGAGGTAGTGCGACGTCAGGATGATTGTCTTGCCGCGGCTGTTCATTTCTTTGAGATACTCCCACAGGTCATGTCTTTGCTCGACATCCACTCCAGCAGTCGGTTCATCGAGAATAAGTAAATCAGGAGTATGTACTAGCGCTCGACCCAAGAGTGCACGGCGCTTCAATCCTCCTGAAAGTTTTTGGAATTTTACGTCTCGGTGTTCTTGCAAATCAAATCGTTCGAGCAATTCTTCAATCCGTTTCATCCGCTGCTCTTTTGGGATAGCATAATAGCCACCCATAAAATCCATCAATTGTTCTGGAGTGGCAAAAATATCGACGTTGAATTCTTGCGGCGAAAGACCGACTTTGGTGCGAGCCTTCCGGTACTCCTTTACGACATCGACTCCATCGACCGTAATGCTGCCGCTGGTTGGCTGCGCAATCCCGGTAATACAATGAATCACCGTTGACTTCCCCGCGCCATTTGGACCTAGCAATCCATAGAACGCTCCTCGTTTGACAGTGAGCGAAATATCATCAACCGCCAGCTTCGCGTCTGCTCCTTTTCCGTACACTTTGGTGAGGTTGGTGATGGAAAGCATTGGTGTAGACATATCAAAGGAGTATACACCCTTAGTTCAATTATAGAAAAAGTCGCGCAGTTCACTGCACGACCTAGTGAGTTACTCGAAATGAGCAAGCACGTCTGTAACACAAACCATACGTCCTTTTCGTTCCCCACTGTCTTCTGCGAGAGACGGTTAGATAGGATTTGAGAAGCGCAATCAGCATGGGATTTCGAGATTCTAGAACTTGGGGCACATTTCCCGGGTCACGCCATCTTTCGAGCTGCTCTTGAGTGACACCGTCATGATCTTGCAAGTAGCCAATCTGCATTTTGTAATGGTCACTGACTGTCTTGATATGAATGACGGCAAGCTCATCGATTGTCTCAATCAGCTCCTCTTCGGTTCCGTGCATCGAATTAAAACCCTGTAGTTGTTCCACGATTCAGCTCCTTGTTGACGTTTATCTTTCCATCTTGCATAGTAGAGATATCGTATGAAAAGTCAAGAAGAACAATGGTTGTTGAAGGAAAAATACCAGGGTGAGAAAAGCGCGGCATTTTTTGCTGATTGTAAGGCGTTGGCGCTGGGTGAACCGCTGGGGTACCTGATTGGGCACGTTCCCTTTTTAGGCTGCACCATTCATCTGGACAACCAACCCCTCATTCCCCGGGTTGAAACTGAATTTTGGGTCGAGCAAGCAATTGCTGCTATCAAGGAATCACAGTCACTTCAATCACCACTAGCACTTTCAGAGTCGGAACAGTCAGACCTAGCGCAGACGCGACTATCGTCGGGTGGGTTTGGCTGGGGCGGCGAAGGAGTGTCGGAGTCAGGTCTGACTGTTCGGACGACACCTACTATCTTGGACCTCTGTGCTGGTAGTGGGTGTATTGGTGTGGCGGTGGCAAAGCATGTACCAGAATCGGTGGTTGACTTTGGGGAGCTGAGCAAGCAACTCGTACCAACTATCAAGAAAAACTGTGTAGAAAACGGCGTCCAGACAGACCGATATACAATCTATCATTCCAATCTGTTCCAAAATATACCAGCTGACGCTACCTACGATTTCATTCTCAGTAACCCGCCATATATTGACCCGGCGGTTGACCGGGCAGAAGAGTCAGTTAAAACTCATGAGCCACACCTCGCCCTCTATGGTGGTGTGGCCGGCATAGAAATTATCGAGCAACTGATCAAAGCCGCCCCATCCCACCTCACGACTGGTGGTCAACTGTGGATCGAACACGAACCAGAACAGTCTGTAGCCATCCAAGCAATCGCCCGCGAACACAATTTCGCTGCAACTAACCACCCTGACCAGTACGGCGTCATCCGGTACTCAATCTTAGTACTAAACTAGTCTTCTAGGGAGAGCTTGTCTCGACCATAGAAACGGAAATGCCCTGGTGGTACAATAACCATATGTCTCCAAACAGTGTGCAGTTCACCCCACCAATTGATTCGATTCCTCCACTCAGCGATGGAGTATTATTGGTCTTTTACGCCATTGCAATTATTTACCTAATCTTTACCGGCGTTCTCTACTATCACTGGCAGCAGTACAGCACTGATATAAAAATGAACTGGATTACTGGCATAGCGTACATTGCGACGACATTGCCGCTGATGTTGATTATGAGTATTCTCGCATTAACTATCTAATGTATGTTATTTGAAAAAATCCAACTAGAACCAGGTGAAGAAGTGCTAGCCACTGTGCGTAAGCACTGGTTTGTGATTACTGCCGAACTGTTTGGCACCTTCCTCATGATACTGTTTCCGTTTCTCGTACTGTTTGGTCTAGCAATATTTCCTGACGTCCTACCTGTAATCGGCGTTAACCTCTTGGAATACATTGATATTGTTGGATTTTTTGTTTGCGTCTGGTTACTGCTCTCGCTCCTTGGTGGTTTTGCGATATGGACTCACTACTACCTTGATCTGTGGCTGGTGACTGATCGGCGAATTATTCTAGTTGATCAAGTACGCTTCTTTAGCCGTAACGTCAGTGTATTTCGGTTAGAACGAATGCAAGACATTGAATTTAGAGTCAAAGGACTCATCCCTACTCTCCTGAACTTTGGTACACTCAAAGCGCAAACAGCCGGCGCCCATGAAAGTAACTTTAATTCGACTGGCTTACCTGACCCGCGGGGCCTACAAGCAATAATTCAGCGAGCCATGGACGCTCGCATGCAGGCGTTGCATGTTACACCCGACGAACTGCACCACCAGTAGTACACGCCTACACCAAAGGTATTCTTGCCGCTCGAGACAACTTCCCGTACAATCATCACTATGTCAGAACCACTTTCTACCCAATCGTACAAAGGCGTACGAGACTTCTACCCAGCCGACATGGCCGTACAACGCTACATTTTTGATATGTGGAGCGAGACCGCGCAGCGGTTTGGCTTTGAGCGCTATGAGGCATCGGTACTCGAACCAGCCGCCCTCTACAAAGCCAAGGGGGCTGAGAACGCCGAAATGGTCAATGACCAAACCTACACCTTCACCGACCGCGGTGACCGCGAAGTCACCTTGCGTCCAGAAATGACGCCGACTGTTGCTCGTATGGTCGCTGGTAAACGACGCGAGCTATCGTACCCCGTACGATGGTACTCGATCCCTAACCTCTTTCGCTACGAACGCGCCCAACGTGGCCGTTTACGAGAACACTGGCAGTTAAACGCTGATATTTTTGGATCAAACGATTTTACAACTGATGTAGAAATCATTCAACTTGCCCACCAAATTTTCCTTGATTTTGGTGCGACCGAAGATATGTTCGAGATCCTAATCAACAACCGCGCCACTATGCAGCACGCCTATGCTGCACTTGGTATCAGTGATGCAGACACCGTTACCGCTATCACCCGCTTGAATGATCGTAAGGACAAAATTTCCGACGCAGAGTATGTGACCGCCCTCAGCGAAATTGTTGATGACGCTGAACTCGCATCCTCCATTAAAACCATGGTCGAATCAAAAGACCCTGGTGATAACTTGGTTGTAGCCACTCTTATAGAACTAGGAATCACCAATGTCCGTATCGACCGATCACTCGCGCGTGGCTTTGATTACTACACCGGTACGATTTTTGAAGTAAAAGACACCCACCCGGACAACAATCGCTCACTATTAGGTGGGGGCCGGTATGACAATCTCACCGGGCTATTTGGTGGTGAACCGATTTCTGGTATTGGATTTGGGTTTGGTGATGTGACCATGAAAGATTTTCTACTCACACATAATCTAATGCCAGAAAGTGTCACATACACATCAGCCGCAATCGCTGTACTACCAATGAGCCCAACCGAAAATGTAGCGGCACTCAAGATCGCTCAAGATATCCGCGCGACTGGTCTGTCGTGTAGTGTCGACAACAGTCAACGGAAAATCGGTAAAAAAATTACTGCGGCAGCCGAAGCGAAGGTTATGTATTCTATTACTGTTGGTTCCGATGAGGTTGAGTCAAAACACTTCACCATGAAGCACCTTGAATCCGGTACCGAAGTGTCTGGTACAATTGAGCAACTTATGACGCACCTCATTGAACTTAGTTAAGTATGGAATCTTTTGAAACTGGACCAGAAATAATAACAAAGGCTGCACTCAGAGTAGGTGAACATATATTTACTGGCAGTAACCATGTGGAGGCTATGCAAGAGGCAGATGATGAACTCGGTCGAAACTGGTTAGACGAATACCCTACTGATCATGAAGATGGATTTACCACCTCACTAGGTAGATTCGTTAATCGGGGAGAAGCGGCAGAAATTGCGGGAAAAAACAGCCAAACTAATAGACCATACAGAGATGGTGACGCGCTGGACTCGAACCATCTAAAGTAGTGTTACTATAATCTTTATATATGCGTTACGTCGTATTCGACCTCGAAACCCAAAATATTTTCCAAGAAGTTGGCTCGAGTGATCCGACGGCTTTAGATATTTCGGTGGGTACCGTCTATGACTACGGAACCGAAAAGTACACCACGGTATCGATAGATAACCTCGACGACCTGTGGCCAATTATTGAGAAAGCTGATGCGCTCGTAGGCTACAACAGCAACCACTTTGATATTCCGCTCCTCAACAAGTACTACCCCGGTGACTTAACCCAAATCAAAAGTATCGATCTGCTCGAAGATATCAAAGCTTCGCTTGGCCGACGACTGCGCCTAGACAGTATCGCCCAGGCGACCCTCGGTGCTAAAAAGTCTGCTGATGGTTTGCAGGCCGTTCGCTGGTGGCGTGAGGGCAAGGTCAAAGAGATCATGAAATACTGTGAACAAGACGTAAAAGTCACTAAGGACATTTTCGAATTTGCCCGCCAGAATGGTTTTGTAAAATTCAAAGACGGTCACCGAAAAAAAGAAATCCCCCTCAACATCGCCCACTGGGAAGAAAAAGAAGAGAGTGCCATGACTCATAGCTTGCTTTTTTAAAAAACACAAATAGAACGCCGCGCAGTCCAAGTTGGAATGCGCGGCGGATTTTAAGAGACCAAAGGACATGCGTTGGGATCAGCTTGCATATCCCAAAGAGACGGAAACCCTTGATCGATTAGCCATTTATTCGCTAATTGCTGCATGATAAACCAGCGTGGCATTTCAAAATCTGTCTCACCAGGTACAAGCCAACGTCCTGTCTCATCGACCAGCAACCCTTGAGCTTCGTCTACTTTCAAGAAGCTAACAACGTCACCAGTAACAACCTCCAGCCTGGTTCCCTCTTCATTCAGGGTTACGGGACAAGTAATATGTGTACCGTAATCACCTTCGCTGAATCCACCTTCCTCTGCCGAGGCAAAAACTGGTAGCAGAACGGTGGCGAGTATTGCAAAGATCGATTTCATGGTCGTACTCCTTTGTGACCGTGATATTCACTAATATTATACATACTTTTTGAAAAAAATCAACTACTCTCATTTTTTCTCGGTAGCGCCTGTGTGCAGATTTGTCTCACTTACAAATAAAAAAGCCCGCTTTGCTGCGGGTTTTTCCTAGCCAATCAGACAAGAATTCACGGTTAACTCTCCATAGGGAGGTAATCCATGCTTCTGGAGCACGGAATCCAGGTAATCATAGACTGGATCAGTAGTCCCGTTAATTTCAATACCGACAGGGTCTGACGATAAAGTATCAATCGCCTTACCAATCTCACCTCTGTAATCAATAGCCGCTACCAGTTCATCATTGATGTAGAGATGATCAATTTCAGGCTGATCCACAACGTACTTGATTCCACATAGCTCATGTTCAAACAGGACTTGGCCATGGTAGAAGTCAAGATCAGCATTGCTCTCTGCCTCATCAGCGAATACAAAATTGGGCGCAAAGATGACCGTGAGTACTGCTACCAAAAAGAACTGCCTCATTTTTGCCTCGCTTATTTTTTACGAATGCTTAGACCAGACTCGGCCTAATTATATAATTATACAAAATTGTCATTCTGTCAAACAGAAATCAGCGCTACGTACCCGACAAATCCGGCCAGAATGATGCCGTACCAGACAAATGGCCACAGGGTGTACTTTCGAATAAACGCGAGGAAGAAGTGAATTACTACCAGTGCAGTAGCAAACGCCACTGCTGCACCAATTGAAATTAGCATCCAATTAACACTCCCCTCTTCTTGCATCAAGTCCAGTGTCATTTTGGCACCTACACCCAACGTAATCGGAATCGCTAACAGGAATGAAAATCGGGTCGCCTCGAGGCGAGTCAAACCGACCAACATACCCCCAGCAATTGTGGCACCAGAACGCGACATACCCGGTAACAAGGCCAGCATCTGAAATAGCCCTACTTGGAACCCACGCTTGATAGTGAGTCGACCGCGTGGTGGTGCCACAGAATAACGCCATTCTGCATACAAAAAGAACAGCGACGCGATAAACAGAATCGCGGCCACCACAGTAGCCGTACGTAAGTAGGTCGATACTACTGGCTCTAGTAGCACCCCAACCACAACCGCCGGCACCGTACCAATCATAAGTGCGTACAGCAACGTCATGTCTTTTTCCTCTACCGGTAACCGGCCGAGTTTGCGCATGGCGACCTGTACCAGACGTAGCAAATCATGCCTAAAATACACCATGACCGCAGCCGTGGTAGCAAAGTGCAAAATAGCATCAATTGCCAGAGCGTTAACCCCATCAATCACGAGTAATTCTCGCACTAATACCAGATGTCCAGTTGATGAGATGGGTAGAAATTCTGTCACCCCTTGTACAAAACCGAGAATAATGACGTCTAATAGTTCCATAAGAGCGAGTATAGCACGGCTAAATGCATGATATACTGATTTTGTAACCAAGTAATTAGAACGTTATTTATGGAACCTAACACGCAACAAGAGTCTTCAGCAGCAATTCCACTAGCAATTGTAATTGGCTTTGCCATGATCGCTATTGCTATCTTTTTTACCAGTGGTAAAAATGAGGCAGAACCAGTAGCAAACGCACCCGCTGATACCTCAGCTGCTCCAGCTAACACTATCCGGGCTGTTTCTGAGGACGACTATATCTTAGGCAATCCCAATGCACCGATTGTCATGATTGAGTATTCTGACTATGATTGTCCGTTTTGTAAGCAATTTCACACAACGATGCATCAGATCCTCGATGAATATGGCGTGACTGGACGCTTGGCGTGGGTGTACCGGCAATTCCCACTAGTTGACCTCCACCCTAACGCGACCTCTTTGAGTGAAGCTGCATTGTGTGTTGGTGATATCGGAGGCAATAGTGCCTTTTGGACGTTCTCGGATATTATTTTTGAAAGTAGAGAAGGTTCTGAGTTTACCAACATCACCAAGCTACCAGAATTTGCCGTTGCTGCTGGTGTAGATAAAGCACTGTTTAATGACTGTGTGGCGAGTGACCGAATGCTCGATGCACTCAAAGCTGACATGGCTGATGGACTTGCAGCCGGAGCCCAGGGAACCCCGTACACGGTTATAAAAGTTGGTAACCAGCAAGCGGTAATCAATGGTGCACAACCGTACAGTGTAGTAAAAGGGACGGTAGAAAATCTCTTCGAGCAGCTTGATGGGACCTTTGACCCGACTGCTCCAGCTACTGAGGCTGCGGCCGCAGAAGAGACACTTAACTAAGACAATAAGTGACAATAGTCGCATTCAGCTGGCTCACACGCATGTGTGAGCCAGCTTCCGTTTGTAAGTGCTGTAGCAGACGCGATGATTTCTTGTTTGAGCACCTCTACCTCTGCATCAGTCACCACGAATGTCTCTTCCTTAAGCGTCCCAGCAGCCGCGGATTCAACAAACGACAGTACGCCGGTGCGGCAACTGTATCGCTCGTCATCATAGAGCTCGAGCAGTAAAGCGTAGAACACCAATTGCCGCTTGTATGACCCATCCGAAGATTGCGTATTCCCTTCTATCACATTACGTGATTTAGGTTTACCGGTTTTATAATCGACCACCTGCTGTAAGTTACCAGTGGCATCAAAATCAAGTCGATCGATATTTCCTTTGAGTGGGATGCTTGGCATAGCTGGATCACCAGTAGCGAGTTCGACCGAAATCGAGAACTCTTCTTCGGTTTTTGCTGGTAAACGGTCAGCTAACGAAGCTACATACGGCACAATGATTTCCAATCCCTTAGCGTGCAACTCGGTATATTCGCGAGTATTGAGCGGCATCGTTGCGAGCGAGTGTTCGAGCCAGGTTAGTAGTTGCTGGTCAGTTGGTAGTTTGCCGGTTTTGGTATGATCGGCAGTTGCTCGCTGTAGTACGGCATGCACCGCCGTCCCAAACAACAGGTGTGTTGGCTGTGTCTGCGGGATCCGCAACAGATTTTTGAAGTAGTACTCCCACGGACTGCGTAAGTAGTTATTCAGCGATGTTGCTGAAAATCCTCGCACCTTAAATAACTCAGCAATAAATTCTGGATCAACGGTATTTTTGGGAGCCGGCGTGGTAATTGCCGCTAGCGGGTCAAATGATTTGGTTTCGGCTTCAGTTGAGACTGAGGTGAGTAATGTAGCATCTATTTCAGACAGCAATCGTGAAGCAGACAGAGGTTTACCATCGGCATTGAGCTCACTTGAACTAAGGTACAGTGAACGCTTCGTTCTAGTCATCAGCACGTACAGCAGCCGTTTTTCATCGTCCTGGGCGTCTGCAGCTACCGGTACGGTGCGAGGAATCTTGAATAATTCCCGTTTCACCTTCCCTCCCCACACTGAATCTATCAAGTGCGGAGCAATCACGACACTGAATTCTAACCCTTTTGACTTATGCGCTGTCATAACCTGCACCGCATTCATATCGGTTGAGACAAATGGTGCTGATAAAGATAGATTGTATGACCGTCGCTGCGCGAGCACCTCTGTGATCTGTGCCAGGCGAACCTTTTTATCACGTTTAACCAGCTCCTCTACCTCATCATACAAACGACGAATAATTCGGGCGGCGCCATATGGATCGGTTTGTAAAGCATAATCTTTGAGACCGCTTTCATCAAGTAACTGGGCGAGTATCTGATGTGGTGCAGCAATCCCGTTTTTGGATCGAGCATTTTGCAAGACATCGGCAATTCTTTGTACTGCCGCTACATCCGCTACCCCAATCTCTTGTAAACGCTCTGGCGATGTGACCAGATCACTGAGCTTTAGTTTGTAGTTTTGGGCGGCACACACTTTTGCAATATCTGTCTGCGACACACCCCAATACGCGCCGTGCAAAACTGTAAACAGCGCTCCTTCGTCTGCGCTTGATACCGCTCGTAACAGTTGTTCAATAGTATGGGTAATTGGATGATGCAAGATATCACTCTCGGCCGAAGCGGCAGCACTAATGCCAGCCGCACGCAGCGCAGCGCTGATATCCTCAACCTCACGATTTCCGCGCACGATGATAGCAATGTCCTCTGGCGATATACCAGCATCAATTTCTTGCTGCACAGTAGCAACAATCCAACTGTCCTCTACTGCTTGATGTGAGAATTCACGAATCGTGACAGAGGATTCTGATACCGCTGCGGCTTGTAACGGGATACGCAACTTGGTCAATGGACCTTCAGTCACCGCAACCAAATCATGACTTGCATCGAGTATAGCTTGGCCAGAGCGGTAGTTTTCGGTCAAGGAAATAACCGTTGTGTTTTTAAAATGAGTCTCAAAGTATAAAAAGTTCTCCAGTGAAGCTCCTTGAAATCGAAAGATAGCCTGCTTCTCATCACCTACGACGAAAATATTAGGCGACTGGTGATAGTTAGCCAACAGTTCTAATATACGGTTTTGCGATCCGTTCACATCTTGATGCTCATCAGCCAAGAGGTACTGGAAGCGTTCCTGCAGATCGCGTAGCATATCTTCATTATCCGCTAACGCCTGCACTGTCTCGACAATCATATCGTCAAAATCATATAAACGGTGCTCACGCAGCGAAGTTTCGTACAATCGATAGACCTGTAGCAACGCTCGGTTTTTGTCGATTGATTTAAGGGCGTCTTTATACTCACCGCGTTCTTTTCCTTTGTGCGCACCCTTCTCGTGGAATTGTTCAATTTCGAGCAAGGCAGTTTCTTGCTCAATAATCATCTGATTGAGTCCATCGGGTGTAATGTATTCGCGCTTGAGGTCACTCAACATGCCCATCAGTGGTTTAACGTAGTATTCGGGGTTCCCACTAGGACGCAAGGTCTTGAGTGAGCTATCAGTCAATATCGCTTCAATAATTTGAATCTTATCGATATCAGTTGCAGGCTGCCCACCAACTATTTGCGGATACGCGTCGGGATAGCGTGCGATCAATTTTTGCGCAAAGGCATGAAAAGTCGATATTTCTACCCGGTACGCGGCCGCCCCAATATAGCTAATCAGTCGCTTGCGCATTGCCTTGGCACCCGACTCGGTAAAGGTCAGGGCGATAATACTCTCTGGCGCGGTATCAGTCTGCAACAGAATATTAGCGATCCGCAAGGTAAGAATCTGCGTCTTCCCCGTCCCTGGCCCAGCAATCACCATGACGGGGCCTTCGATCGTATCAACCGCTTGTTTTTGAGCTGTATTAAGCATCTGGTACGCGTCAGTATAGGCTGATGAAGTAAGAGGTTTAGACATTTTGCAATTCTTTTAACAGAGCTTCCTTGGTTGGACAAACTTTTAAATATAGAACGTCTCTACAGACTTCATCGCGATCATTATTCATAGCATATATTTCTTTTCCAGAACCGAACGCATAACCTATTTCCATGGTAGTGGATGGTCCCACATAACCGTCTACGTTAAATATAAAAACAGCATCATGCTTGGATATGCGATCAAAGTGATCTAAGGTCAGTTCCGATACAATTTGACGTTTTTCAGTAGCAGAAGCAGACCACCTTGGATCATTTGAGACATCTTTAGGGATAAAAACTTTTACGTTGTTAGCTTTTAAAAACTCATCCCAATCCTTCATTTGATCCATTACTTTAGAGCTACCGCAAAAAACTACTGATTTCATAACGCTCATTGTAACAAAAACCACCCACATGGGCGATTTTTGCTACTTTGATATCTCAAGCTTACTAGTGAGATGAAGTACGAGACGCGTGAAGAAAATAATAGGAGACGCACAAGTGTACGGTGACGATTACTTTCTGAAACGTAGCGAAGCAATTCACTCGCTAATAAGACTTGAGACGTCTGGCCTTTTCGTGCTGGCGGATTTTTTCGAGAGCCTTGGCTTCGATCTGGCGGATACGTTCTCGGGTGACGCCAAATTCTTTTCCGACTTCTTCGAGTGTGTGATACGTTCCATCAAGGAGTC
>Ga0307935_1000683_pt1 | contig 13963 bp, 12 predicted proteins | sample OrgLakmetageno92_FD_201827 | JGI IMG/M metagenome (GOLD analysis project Ga0307935, IMG submission 201827) | Saline water microbial communities from Organic Lake, Antarctica - #92 | ecosystem: Environmental > Aquatic > Non-marine Saline and Alkaline > Saline | place: Antarctica: Organic Lake...
AATCACGAAAATTATGAATAATGTTCATAATATAAAACGTGAAAAACACAAAGTAAAAATCGGGCGCGATACAATGATCACAAAACACAAAAACGCAAAAACGCGTGATACGATTATCACAAAAAATTATTAAATCACAAAACACAAAAACGTAAAACGAGAAATCGCGCGCGACACTCTTATCACAAAAAATTATTAAATCACAAAATACAAAAACGTAAAACGAGAAATCTTAACACCGAAATTCTTAATATTTTCATTTTCAGTATATGAATTTCAAAAACTCGTCGATATTGATGTTTTGTGTTTTTACGACAAATACAAAAATGGTTAAATCGATATTGAGACATATATATATTAAAATAATTTACTAAATTTAGTAAAATATTATTTATTGCAATCCGCGGATATTTCATTTCAGGAAATCCCTTAAGAGAACATGTAAAATATTTTACATCGATTTTTACAAATGTCGATGTTGAATGTTAAAATTTAATTTACTGAATTAATTTACTATATCATCGTTTTGTCATGTATATTGCAACCGCGCCGGATTTCGTATTTCAATGAAAACATACAAAACATCAATATCGACGAGTTTTTGAAATTCATATACTGAAAATGAAAAATCATAAAAAACGCGTGATACGATTATCACAAAAATTATTAAAATATTTCAAAACGCAAAAACGTAAAATGTAAAAACGCGCGACAAGAGTATCACAAAAATATTATGAATAATGTTCATAATAACAAAACAAAGAATTACTCGTCATTATCATCGTCTTTGGAATCAGATTTAGATTTCTTTTTAGGTTTAACAACAGAATCAGGAATTTTCTCAGAAATGGAAGTATAGAGAAAGAAGCCCAAACCGGCTAAGATAGGTAAAGCCCAGGTATTTAATAAGGATTTATCAAAAGAGAATTTAGGAAAAGTAAGAGAAGCAACATCAGGTTTGTCAGAATAGGTAGCACTTTGAATACGATTGCCGATAGCAGAACCAGCCAAAGCAACAGAATCAGCGGTACGAGTACGAGTAGAAGTATTATCATCAAAGATAGTAGGATTAGTAATACCACGATCAGCTTCTCTATTTTTAGCTTTAGTGTTTTCAATATCAAGTTGTCTCTGTAATCGTTCCATTTCTTGAGCATATAAAACATCAGCACTGGGACCGGCACCCTCTTGAGAATTCAAGGCATCAACAGCGGTTTTTTCATATTTAGAACCAGCAAAATTAATAAATTCACCATCTTTATAATAACCAACGATTAAATCTGTACTAATATATAATTTTATAGGAATATTTGCGGGTAGAGTGTCATTGATTGAAATAACATCACCATTTTCAACATTAAACCAAGTAAATTCGTTATAAGTATACTTACCAGAAAAGATTTTAAAACGTTCGAGGATTTTATCTTTAGTAATCGCATCAGAAATTTGTTTAGATTCATCAACAAAAACATCAGGAGGAAATGGTCCTTTATCTTGAGGTGTATCACTTTCACGATCACCAATTATCTCTCTAGTGCGTCGATTACCACCAAAAACATTAGCGGAAGATTTATGTACGTATCCAGGTGGATAATAAGTTGGCATATTTGAATAGAAGATAAAATATTTTTAATATTAATAATATTAAAGATAGACAAATAAAGTGATTAAATAACTGCTAAATTTAGTGTAAAGTTTTCTAAAAACTTACTATTTTCTAAAACACCACTTACTTGTAAAGTAATTAATTCAAAGAGATTGAATATTCTATTGCCGTATTTAGTAATAATCAAAATATATGTACCAGTCATAACAATAAGACCAAATTGAATAGTTGAAAAGGCATTATTCTGGATATTATAAACGGTACCGATCATTTTATCAAGTCCGTCATCAACAGTATTAAAACCAAGTTCACCAAGATAACGACCGGTATATAACGCATTTCTGATACTGTCGTCTACAGTATTTACAACATCACTGGAAGTTTGTTTTGCAAAGGTAAAAACTCCAACTTCAGAAGTTTCAATAACATCCGCCAAGCTATCTTGAAATTTATTGGCCGTGTTAAAAATATTGGCTTCGAAGTCCTGCACAATAACGGCCCCATCGTGTATGACCCTCACAACATCGTCTGTGGTGTTTTTTATTACAGCTACAAGATTACCCTCTGTGGTTTCGACTACACTTAACCCTTTTCGTATAGTTGACCCTACCTCTGAAGAAGCGGAAGTTACGACATTTTGAATATTAGCGGACGAGCCAAGCACTAGTTGTTTTAAATCACTCGTAATATTTCCCATCTATTCTAATTTAATATTAAGATAATAATTTTAATAACTCGTTTTTTTCTGAATTATCTTTATCAGGTGTAATATTACTTGTATAAAGTAAATCTGTTAATGTTTCTTGTAAAAAATCTAATCGCGTATGCAATTTATCGATATCGGATTTCAATTTAACATTTTCCACTTTAAGATTGTCGATTTCGGATTTTAAGTTAACATTTTCCACTTTAAGATTATCAATTTGATTTATATTATCGTCAATTAGTTTCTTATGTTTTTGAACCACACCAATTGTTAATACATTTAACTTATTATAATGTACACCTTTTAACTTACCTGTTTCCATATTATATGCAGATAAATAGTATTGAGGATAGATATCATTAACCTCTTCAGCTATAAAACCGATACTTTCACACGCAGTTTCCGGGGCCATATCCTCATTCCATGAAAAAGAAACCGGTCTCAAGTCATAATATTTATCCAAATTAATCGTATCTTCCAAATCAAGAATATCGTGCTTTTTAGCTCTCATTGAAACACTGGCATCAGTTAATACGAAATTAGTATCAATATTACATTCAAATGACCCGGCTCCACCATTACCTTTTGTTCTCAATTTACCAAACTCATCAATAATTTTAAAATTAGTGGCGTCAGTGGTACGTACTATTCCACATTTTAAAAGTGTGTTACAAGTAATATCGTCTGAAGTAAGTGATGCTGGGGTTAATGCTCCCGTTGTTGTTAAATTAACACATGTTATATTTCTTGATGAATCAAGAACAACAACCCCGCCCATTTCCAAATCATTGAATATCTTCACCTTTTTATTACTTTCAAGTACCATCAAATCGTCAATCGTAGTTGATGTAAGAACATGAGATAAATGGATTCCACCAGTATTTCCACCGCCAGGATTATTACATATAAATGTACTACCATCACTATCTCTATCCCATTGATAATATGTTCCTGCTGTTGAAAAATTCCCATTATTATTAGAAAATAAAGTGCGTCCGAATATATTTCTTGATGAATCAATAGCCGTAGTACCGTTTATTTGATAATTTCCAGCTGTTGTATTTATATTTCCACTATTTGTTATTGCTAATACATTAGTTATATTCCTACTTGTATTTATAACAGTAGTACCGTTTATTTGATAATTTCCAGCTGTGGTATTTATATTTCCACTATTTGTTATTGCTAATACATTTGCTATATTCCTACTTGTATCTATAACTGATGTACCATTTATTTGATAATTTCCAGCTGTTGTATTTATATTTCCACTATTTGTTATTCCTAATATATTGGTTATATTCCTACTTGAATCAAGAACAGCAACCCCGTTCATTTCCAAATCATTGAATATCTTCACTTTTTGATTAGTTTCAAGTATCATCAAATCGTCAACCGTAGTTCCTGTAAGAACAGCACATAAATGGATTCCACCAGTATTTCCACCGCCAGGATTATTACATATAAATGTACCACCATCATCATCTCTATTCCATTGATAATATGTTCCTGCTGATGTAAAATCACTATTATTATTAGCAAATAACGTAGTACCGAATACATTTCTTGAAGAATCAATAACAGTAGTACCAGCAATTTGATAATTTCCAGTTGCGGTATTTATATTTCCATCTGTTGTTGAAATATTTCCATGTATTGACGTTATATTTCCAGAAACTGTTATTGCAGTACCCGAAATATTATGAAACCTAACATCACTTATAGTAGAAACATGTTGATCCATAAAACCCAAATATCCCCATTGAGTAGCTGTAATGATTTCATTATTAATTTTTGCTAATTGATCTATTTCTCCAGCTGTTAAATTCTGGACTCCAGCTGCTATAATCGTTGCAACATTAGTATTTTGGGCACTTGTTAAATGAAAATATTCATCTGTTGTACCACCTTGTAATCCACTTAAGGAATTGTGATTTGTAACACCACAGTCAATTATATCCCAGTTTGTTCCATCAAATATTTTTATTAAATCTATATTTTTATCTACTATTGCATATCCTTCTAATGCAGCCTGATAATTATATCCAGATAATTCGTATTCAGCTATTACATTTGCTCTTCCGTCCCAAATACCAGTTGGTGCTGTTCCAATAATATATCTATCACCGATAGATGGACCAATAGGAGGATCGTTTATAGTTGATATTACAGATTGTCTCCACGTTAATGCGGATGTATAATTATTGTTTAAATAATCCAAATTTACAACATCATTGTTGTTTTCTGGTTGAAACGGTGTCTGTATTCTATTGAAGAACTTTGATTCCGCACTTATTTGTTTTACCATTTATTTTAGGTTCAGATTTATTTTTTTTCCTTATTAAAATGCGTGGACATCATAACAGTGAATCTAAAAATGTATCAACATCCTATGTTATTACCCTCGAAGACAACGATATCCGTAACTCCTGTATTTGTTTTGTACCCGAAAAAATAGTTTCCCGTTTCTTTAATCACGTTTTCAATCTTTCAAATTCCTTATTAACATATTCTCTTGGTGTTATTTATACTACTATTCGTTTGGTTTCTAACTTCTTAGGTATTGGAAATTCTGCTGCAAAAGCTGCAACCACATTGGCAATCGGCGCTGCTTTGTAGTTTTGTAATACCAAATTATAATATTTTAAAGTTTATAATATTTGAGCCCGATTTCTTGTTTTACGTTTTTACGATTTTGTGTTTTGAAATATTTAATAAATTTCGTGATAAGAGTATCGCGCCCGATTTCTTGTTTTACGTTTTTACGTTTTTGTGTTTTGAAATATTTTGTGATTTTTTGTGATAAGAGTATCGCGCGTTTTTTTCATTTTTCGTTTTTACGTTTTTGTGTTTTGTGATTTTATGAAATTTTTGTGATAAGAGTATCGCGCCCGTTTTCTCATTTTACGTTTTTGCGTTTTGTGATTTTTTGTGATAAGAGTATCGCGCCCGATTTCTCGTTTTACGTTTTTACGATTTTGTGTTTTTGAATTTAATAAATATTTGTGATAATCGTATCGCGCCCGATTTCTTGTTTTACGTTTTTGCGTTTTTATAAAATTAAAAATATTAAAAATTTTCTCATTAAATAAAATAAGATGGACGATCAAAAATTAACCGATCAAAGTGTAGATGATAATATCAAGAATATGGTTGAAGACGTGGAAAAAAAGTATACTGATAGCTTGAGTGATTTTAATAAAGAATATGTACATCCAAATATTTTTCAATTACAAGACCCCGATACTCTTTTATGTTTTGATTTTGAGGTTTATTCTAGAAACAAAATAAGTGTTTACTGTTATTATGTTAATTTAGCTAAAGATCTTCAACGTGAAGTTGCAAAAAAAGATTTAAAAGATGCACATGAACTATCTATTAAAATAGAAGAAACTTTGGCAGATGAACCGCTTGATGTACTTAAGATTATAAATCTCTATAATAAACTTAAAAAATCTGTTGAAAAAGATATTTCCTTTATTGCAACACGAGCCGCCCAAATATTAAGCGTTGAAGACGAATATGGTGATACTGTTGCGTCAGAACGAATTGGTGAAAAAATATCAAGTATTGCTTTTTTTCTTTGTCGGGATTATATCTCTAAAATTGCATTTAAAGAACTTCACGATTTGATTTTTACTATTTCAAACCAATATATGAGCGAACGTATGAATTCTGTTGAAGTAGACCCTGATACTATGGCTATCAAATCTTAATATTTTGGTTTTCAGTATCTGAATTTAAATATCGATATTAAATTTATATGATTTTGTGTTTTTGGATATTTTAATATTTTCATTAAAAACAGAAACTTCTAGAATTGAATTGAAAAGTTGGAAATCCGGCGCGACAAAGAAAAAGTTAAAATCACAAAATGCAAAAACGATTTAGTGAAAAAAGTGTTTTGGTTTCAGGAAATCCCTTAAGAGGATAGAGTACTATTTTTATAAAATCAATGTTGATGTTGATGTTAAAATTTAATTTGCGATATTAATTTACTATATCATCGTTTTGTTATGTATATTGCAAACCGCGCCGGATTTCGTATTTCAATGAAAACATACAAAACACAAAAAACGTATAAATAACCAAGCGATATTTAAATTCATATACTGAAAATGAAAATAAAAAAGGAAGTACATTAATAATGTAATTACTAAATGGTAAATTAGTACATATTACCCAAAAGATTAGAGATAACATAGGATCCAACTTGACCGTATAAAGCGTCGAAAAACAATTCATAGTTATTGATACTACGTTGTTGTAACATTATAACAATATATCTTGATACGAAACCAGCAGAAACATTTGAAGCAAATACGGCTAATTCAACACTGTTTGCATCTAAACCAGTTTTAAGAATCATAGAATCGATATAAGGCTGTAAAGCCATTTTATAGACAGTGTTTTTAACAATAGAAGTCAAAACATTTTCGCGAATAGTATCCATACTACCTAAAGTTAATTCCTTATCTTTCACAGATTCGATGATGGCATTGGACATTAAATCATAAATAATAGCTTTAACTATTTGTTGTATCTTATCAGATTGCATATATTTAGCGGAAAAGCCACCACCTAAAATCGGGCCAGGAGGCGGAAGACCATCGCGTGTCATTGAATTAACTGGACCTAGACTAGTACGGGATATTGAACTCATAGTAACTTATTTATACTTCAGATATTTTTTTTTATAAATAATACAATTTATTATTATTCTCATCGCAGACTAAACACCCGTGTTCTTTTCTTACTATATAACTACCGACTATCGATTTAGAAATGCTGTTTAACAAATCTTCATTCATGGAAAAAGCGATCTCTGGTAATCCGGATCGGATTATCTCATTATAGAACATTTTTGATGCAAGTGTGAAATTATTCTTTAACAGAAAAAAATGACTTGTATTCTCTTTATGTGCATTCTCTAAGTATTTAAATGCATATTGTGATATGAATATCAAATCTAACTCTAAATGTCTACTTGCGAAGAATAAGTTACCAAATATATCACTTTTACATAATTTTGTTCTCATAATATTATCAAACACAAGACACCACCTCATACTCCCTTTGAATACAGATTTACCATCTTTTACATCTATTACTTCTGCTAATCTTTCCTTTTTTATTTCCTCGATTTTAGTTGTTATTTGTTCGTAAGAATCGATTTCAACAATACGTATACTGATTTTAGTATTACCTAAATCTAAATATTCGTGATGCAGTCCAGTAGGCAAAAAAAAATAAACTCTTTCATATACATCTTGTAATGATGTTATTATTTTTTTACATATATATGTCTTACCACTTCCCGTCTTTCCTATAATTACCATTCTATTTGGTTGCCATCTTAAACTATTATAATCGAATTTCTCTATTTTAGGTATTGTATTTTGTATAGATGCCATTTATAAAAAAGATAATTTTTTTTCGTTTACTTAAATGTTAGATCTAACAATTGTACTTCGTAGATTAAAAGCGTTTGTTGCCCTTGAACGCCTAAAATACAAATCTAAAGTTAATATTCGGACTTATAGTTTATATGAAATTGTTTCATTGTTTATTCTTATTGATGATCCGTATGTTACATATAAAGAAATCACCGAAATGTCAAAATTTGTAGACAAATATCCGGTTGTTGATATAGACCCAGAATTTGTACGAGAAAAAATAGCAATGTTTGTAAAATATTCGGATGATAAAATTTACAATATTAATATACTTTTATCCTTTTTTTTTGACGATTGTTATTTAACTTTTGCTGAAATTCTACTTATTATCGACGAAATGTCGTTATCACCCGAATGTAATATGAAAGAAAAAGTTTCGAGTACACTAATGCGTACTCATGGTTTTTTAAATTTAAATAAATAAATTATCTTTATAAAAAATATAACATGTCTTCAACGTACGCAGCTAAAACTTTAAAACGAGGATTTCTTGATCTGTTAAAAAGCGGAATACCTGTCGAATTAACAGGTTCATACTATCCAACTTTATTCAGTATGGCCACTGGTAAAAATACTTCCCAAAGACAATCTATTACTTCAGCTTCTAAATCATTCGGCGCTAAACATATCTTTGATATTCCTACCTCTTATGATTATATTGATGGTGTGTACCTTTCAACAAGAATTGGTGCTGGTGTTAATGTTAGTGGTGCAACTGGTGCTTTATGTGGTATTAATATGATTGACAAAATTACATTTAGAAGTGGTAAAACCATTTTAGAATATACTGGTTTTGAACTTTTACAATATCAAAATCTTGTAAATCAATCTAAACCTGACTCTTTAATTCAACTATATGATATTATGGGTGGTGATAGCAGAAATGTTAGTGCTAATGGTACAGATACCTTTAGAGAACTTATTGTTCCCTTATATATACCCGGTGTGCAAGCAGATATAGGGTATACTCTGTCTGGTATGGTTAATGAACAGATTTCTGGTTTAGCTTTTCCCGTTGGTTTATTAAAAGCAAATTTACAAGTTGAAATTACATTTTATCCTACTTCCCGTATTTATAGTACACTTGATGGTGTTACTGAATTTCATTCTCAACCTATTTTGTATTTTGATCAATTATCACATATTCCTATTAGTACTGCTCAAAATATAAACGATAAAGGTGATGTTGATAATGGTCTCCGTCTTGGTTATTGGTGGGCTTCTAACAATTTCTCATTTACTACAAGTTGGGGTGTTTTTAAATCATTCGTTGCAGGTACTAAACAAACTGATTCCGGTGGTATCCAAGGGTCTACAAGTTCCTCTGGTGAAGTAGTTGCTATTTTCTTACAAGCTATTAGTAGTGCTAATCAAACTGCAAAAAATCATTTAATTGGGTCCAGATTAAACCAAATTATTGTTACTTCTGCTGGTCAAGATCTTTTCGAATTAGATTCAAAAGAAGAAATCGAATTCACTACTTTAATGAAATCTGGTGGTAAAAATTATATCGCTTTCTCTACTGCTGGTACAAATTATTGGTATGAAATTCCTCTTTCTGTATGGCCTATTTCTTTTGCTCAACTCGGTGTAAATCTCAATTCTGAATCCCCTTTACTTACTATCGAGACATTAAATGCTTCTGCAGCTGATTATACAGTTCCTTTAGTTTGCTTCTATAAATGTCTTTATAAATTTGAAGGCGGTGTTTGTACAAATATTTTAACTATGTAAATGTCTTTATACTATCCTACAATATGAACATTATTCATATTATAATTTTTCGTGATAATCGTATCACGCGCGATTTCTCATTTTACGTTTTTGCGTTTTTGCGTTTTGAAATTTTTAATAAATTTTTGTGATAATCGTATCACGCGTTTTTTCATTTTTCGTTTTTGTGATTTTGTGATTTTTGTAATCAGAGTATCGCGCCGGTTTTTACATTACATATTTCTCTGTTATATTTAACGTTTTGTCTGCTAAATACAGAATTTCATGTTTGTATTTTTCCGGTACGAATAATTCCTCTACCATCATCCTGAAAACACCTTGTATATAATTGTTTTGTATACTATACTTAAATATGAATATTATTCATATTATTTTTGTATTTGTGTTTTTGTGTTTGTTTGAGTGTTTTATACATTACATATTTCGTTTAAACATTCTAAATTTATATTTAGACATACGCTCCATTGCGTCTAATTTTCTATTATCATCTAATAGTTTCTTCAATTCGGCATCTTCTTTTTTCATCTCTAATATTAATCTTGTTACAACATCCATTTTTCTTGACATATCTAGTTTTGGTACTGGTTCCACCAAATCATATATTACTCGTCTTTTTTTTGGTGTCATATCTAGTTTTGGTGTCATATCCATATTTATTACTTTTTCCATTTTTATTCTAAATATTTTTTTTTAAAATGTTTTTTTGTATCTCATATTTTCACGTGTTGATAAAAAATATTATATCGTATTTTTTTATTTGTGTGTTATTTTTGTTTTGTCTCATTTTGGAATTCTTTTTTTTTATTATCTTACTTTAAATAAAAAAATAATTTAGAAAATAAAATCCCGTTAATAAAAAATGGTCGTAACAAAAGACAAGTACATACCAAAATTTAATACACTTGAGAGTGTTAAACATTTCGCTGTCGAAAACAGTTATTCTGTAGTTGTTGCTGAAGAATTAGAAGTTCCTAAGCAATTTACAGTTACAACTTCCGCTGGTGTAGAAGAAACTCGTCAACAAAACCGCGGTTTTTTAGCCTTTAAAACCCCCGAAGATCTATATAATTACATCATTGATTGTCCTACTACTAATAAGCACTTACATGAAGTTGTATTGAATAATCGTGGTAAATTAGCTTTTGATTTTGATATTAGCTTTGATAAATGTAAAACCTTACCTACAACGTTTTTTTCCGATATTGAAACCCTTATTACCGACTGTCTCGTAGCAAATGTTAAAAATATTAATATGGATTATGTTGGTTGTTTTAATTTTATCTGGCTTGAATGTTCTAATACTAAAAAATTCTCCTTTCATTTGATTGTTGAAAATTTAATACTTAATGGTTGGGTCGAATGTTCCAAATTTATCTATCAAAAAGTATCTGACTTAATCGCCTCTTCTTCTAAATTTACCTGGATTTCCGCCTCTGATTTAATTGATATACCTTGGCCTAAAAAGAACGCCACTTTAAGAACTGCTTACTCTTCCAAAATTGGTGGTCAAAGACTCGTTTTTAGTGATGCAAATAATTGTAGTATGGATTGGTATGGTTCTGATTATTGTTGCCAATTTATTTCCAGTTTAATTAATACATTTGGACAATATCCTTCCGGTTTTAATACTACTGAAGTTGGTGTTTATGATTGTATTGGTTATTCTGTTATTCCTAAAAACGCCCCTTGTCTTGAAATTACTGATGCTATGTTTGTTTTTGCCTCTGAAAAGTTTAACGCTTCTCCTCTTTCTAAAGATTATGAAATTGATTCCTACGATAATGGTCTTATCACTTTAAAACGTTTACATTCAAGTAATTGTTGTGTTTGTAATAGATTTCATGATAGTGTTGGTGCTTGTCTTAAAATCTTTGATAATGATACCATTTACTTTTATTGCCCTCGTAATGCCAATCATGATCGTTTTCTTGTTTATTCTAAAAACAATTATTCTGTCTTTTATGATGAACTTTATAATATCAAATCCTCTAAAACCGAAGATCATCAATATTTACCTGTTGACGTCTTTAATGACTTTTTAGCTTCTGATCATAAAACACTTCTTCTTAAAAGTAATATGGGCACTGGTAAAACTACTTCCTTACTTAATTCTGATTTTTTTACTCCTGAATCTAATGTTTTGATTATTACAAGCACACAACAGCTAACTCATAAATGGTTCTTAAGTGTGAAAAATAAAGTTGATAAGTTTATCGATGAACCTCTTGAAAAATGTATTAGCGATTATCTTACCGAAAAAATTGCTATTAATACCCAGACTCATGATAACTTCCTTTCTTCTAATTCACATAGTTCTGAACTTAAATCCCGTATACTTAATTTGTATACACCAGACGAACTTTCTTATTATCCCAATATTGATCCCGTTTATTATAAACAATTACGCCCAACTGCTTCTAAAATTCAACTTCGTATTCCTAAATTAACCACTGACCTTGAAAATGAACTTAACAGTCCTTTTCCTGATATTTCCAAAATTAATGATCTAAAATCGAAAATTAAGATATTCTCCTGTTTATATCCGCGCGATTTATATTCCCCTCTTAAAGTTGTTACTACTCCAGAATCTTTACATCACGTTTTCCAACATAGAGAAAACTGGGATTTTATTGTTATTGATGAAGCCAATCTTGTTCTTCAGAATTTTACTTGTGCTACCATGCACAATAAGATTTCTTCTTCTTTTCACTGTCTTCAAAACATCGTTAAATCTTGCTCTAAATTGATTGTTATGGATCACTCCCTTAATTCTTCTACTATTGATACTTTTAAACAACTTTCTCATACTGATGCCATTCCTACCTCTTTTACTTATGTTAATACTGGTGGTAAATTTGATGGTATTGCTGATGTTTATTCTACTCGAACTGAAGTTTCTAATAAATTACTTAATTGTACTGAACCTTTTGTTATTGTTTCTAATTCTCGTAGAATAATCGATGAACAATGTGCTAAAATAACCGCTCGTTCTCCTGCTAAACGTATTTTGAAATTTGTTGGTGTTCGTGAAGAGGATTTTTATGATGATGTTACTGATACTGTTAAACGTGATATGTATATCGAAGCTATCGATTCTCATCTGAAAACCAGTAGACTTATTAGTATCAACGAAAACAATCCTGATTTCTGGAATCAATTTGATGTTTTTGCTTATTCCCCTAGTATTACCGTCGGTGTTGACTTCCAAGTTGATCGTTTTAAACACGTATTTGGTTTCTTTACTGCAAAATCTTGTAATTATGAAACCTGTTTACAAATGTTGCGCCGTTTTAGAAAAATTACTTCTTTTACATTACAATTTCCTACTTGTTTTGATGTTCCCTTTAAACCTGAAAATATACGCGCGAAATTAAACGCCAATCCTCGTCGTATCCCTGATTATCTTAAATTGCCTGATTCTTTTTTATCAACGAAGCAAGATACTTTAGATCTCCTTTATCCATTACTTATTAACAATTTTATCTTTGATAAATACAGTTCTACCTTCTTCTCTTCCTGTCTTACACAACGACTTAAAGATGCTGGTTTTAAAGTTTTTAGTCATAAAAAACCTGATGCAATAAAAGATGATCCTATTACCTGTTATGTTCCTTGTTGGGAATCCAAAGACGAGAAATTAAACGAGTTTATTAAACATTATTCTATGAAATTTGGTAATCTACATCCTCATCTTGTTAAAACATTCATTGAAGATAATTCTAATCCTTTTATTATAAAATATACAAATGATTACCCGATTTTAGGTCGTATCTTTACAAACATATATTTTATTACCAAGTTCCTCAATATGCATACTTCAGTTGATAACGATATCCCGATAACAGAGTTTACCTCTTTTTCTCGTAAATTTATTGATCTTATTAATTCTAATATTGATAAACCGGATATACATAAACATTATCAATTTAACGATAACTATTCTACTATTTATAATTATTTAGAAAAATATGGTTATACTACTTATTCTGATATTATTAACGCAACTTCTTTACTTATTAAAGATTCATATTCCCAACATTTTAAAACTAATATGAAAACTATATTCGACTTCCTTTTACTTAATACCGGCGCGGATACCGAAATTGAATATGATAAACAATACTGCGCCGTGAACCGGTTTGCTTTTACGTTTAAATCTGATCCCACTTCAATTTCCCTTATTAAAAACTTTTATATTGATCCATCTATCAAACCTCATTTAACCGTATTACCTATTCTTAAATTACCTGATGTTATAGTTAAATCAACTGCTGGTGGTAAAAGACAACAATCCGGGCGTAAAAAAACAGTATCTACTCTTAAAAGGAATTCTTAAAATTGAAATTCTTAACATTTTCATTTTCAGTATATGGTTTTCAAAAACTCGTCGATTTTTATGTTTTATGTTTTTACGATAAAAACGAAAATGGTTAAATTGATATTGAGATATATATTTATTAA
>Ga0307935_1000686_pt1 | contig 13945 bp, 10 predicted proteins | sample OrgLakmetageno92_FD_201827 | JGI IMG/M metagenome (GOLD analysis project Ga0307935, IMG submission 201827) | Saline water microbial communities from Organic Lake, Antarctica - #92 | ecosystem: Environmental > Aquatic > Non-marine Saline and Alkaline > Saline | place: Antarctica: Organic Lake...
AAAAATCAATTTATTTTCTTTAAAAAAGCTTCTCATAATCGAGGAGCTTTTTTTGTGTTAGGCTTTCGCGAAAGCAATCATAACAATAGCCACAATCGCAACCACAATCCCAATATAGTTTTTAGGAATTAGTTTTTCTTTAAAAATGAGAACTCCTAAGAAAGAAGTAAAAAGTACGGTTCCCACGTGATTGATAGGGTAAACCACACTGCTTTCCATTCCGTTCTTGAGCGCCTTTATAATAAAGTAAATAGAGAAGTAATTAGGGACTCCTAAAACAAGCCCGGCAATCACAGATCTTAACGTTAAAAAACGCTTTTGAGTCGCCTCATAGATAAGGACCAAAATTCCGATTACAAAAGCCATAGCAAAGCAAATCGCGCTAAATAAAGATTCGTCACCGCTGGGAACGTGCATGATCTCTGCATATTTAATGGTGGTATCTATCACGCCACTTCCTAGGAATAAAATAATGGGAAGCAGCAACAAGCTCTTGTTAAATTTTAAGCCCTGTCGGGACTTTACAGAAGTAAGATAAACCGATATCAAAGCGAGAAAAATCCCTGCTACCTTCATCCATCCTATGGATTCTTCATACAACCAGATGCCTGCTATTACCGGAATAACTAGCGACATTTTACCGGATACAGCAGCGACTGATAAGCCATTTTTCTGACTGGTTAATGCCATGACATTAAAAATGGCGATGAATAAAGCTCCCAAAAATAAAGCGTAAAACAACCAATCGGCATAAATGATTTCTTCTACTTCTGGCACCCTTCCATAAGCTATAAAGCCCGTTGCGCAAGCAACGATATAATTCACAATAATGGCGTGAAGTGTATGTACTTTAAATACTTCAAAATACTTAAAAATCACATATAGAAAGCTCGATGTAGCTATACTTAGAACTAACCAAATCATGTGTTTCTGTATATTTTCAACACATCACTTTTGATGGTATTGCGTTCTTTGATATGGTAATTTCCTTTTAAGATAGGTGCTTTTAGACCTTGGTAAAACAACACTTCAGTTCCCATAAATTGATAGGCTTCATCCCATTGCTGAGCATCTATAAAAGCTTGAATCGTGGCCGTACCACCTTCAATAATTACGGACTGAAAGCCGTTCTTATAAAGTTCTTCAATAATTTCATTCACATCAGTTGAGGAGTGATCAAGTTTTATGGTAAGAGCAGTGTCGTCCATAACTTTAAAATCTGCTGAGATGCTATTTCTTGAATCTAGTACAATGCGGGTCGGGTGAACTCCTTTCCAGTCGCGGCAAGTGAGTGATGGATTGTCGTCTAGAACGGTTTTGGCACCTACTAAAATAGCATTTTCTTCAGCTCTTAAGCGGTGTGCGAGTTGTCTCGAGTGCTTGTTGGTGATCCAGATGGGTTTTTGCTCATCCTTTTGAGTTGGTGCTATAAAGCCATCGCTGGTTTCGGCCCATTTTAAAATAATATAAGGACGTTGTTTTTTGTGAAAAGTAAAAAACCTCTTGTTGAGCTCGTTGCATTCTTCTTCTAAAATACCTACAGTAACGTCTATTCCTACTGCATCTAACATGGCAACACCTTTTCCAGCTACTTTTTCATGTGGGTCCAGTGTTCCCACAACGACTTTTTTAAAGCCTTTTTTGATGATCATGGATGCGCATGCTGGTGTTTTTCCAGTGTGTGAACAGGGTTCTAGGTTGACGTATAGTACCGCTTTCGCGAAAGCGTCTTCACCATAACCCTTCTGCTCTGCATCCCGCACTGCGTTTACTTCAGCATGTGGTTCTCCAGATTTTTTATGCCAGCCCTCTCCAAGAACTGCACCAGTATCTGACAGGATCACACTCCCCACCAGCGGATTAGGATAAGTAGCTCCCAAGCCATTTTGTGCCAGTTGCAAACAGCGCTGCATGTATTTCTCGTGCGTAGTCATGAGGGACAAAGGTAAGGACGATTTAAAATCAAAATCAAAAATAAAATCAAAAACAATTTTAGTAATCAGTCATAGTAGTGCTACAGGTCTTTAGGTGTTTGTTTTATGGAGTTTGCCGAATCATCTATGAGTCGAGAAATGAATTTAATTTTATAGTAGAGATCATGGGTGAAAGTATAGGCCACTTTTTCAATCGGTTTATAAAAACAACTTAACGACTGATTTATTCTCCCTATTGAATTCTAAATTTGCACCATGAACATACGCAAAATACTCCCTCAAGATAATGAGGCGATCAAAAATATCATACAGCAATCGATCTTAGAACACGGCGCTCCTAAAATAGGAACGGCTTATAGCGATGCTGCCACGCAGGCCATGTACGCGCACTATCAAAAACCTCGTAGAGATTATTATGTTCTTGAAGTGGATGGGATAGTGGTAGGTGGCGCAGGCGTTGCACCACTCGATAATTATACAGGAAATGTGAGCGAACTTCAAAAAATGTATTTTAAACCAGAAGTACGAGGAAAAGGATACGGAAAAAAAATGATCTTGGTTTGTCTAGAACGAGCTGCTCAATTGCGTTTTGAAAGCATCTACTTAGAAACCATGGATAATATGTATGACGCACAAGGCCTGTATAAAAACGTAGGTTTTGAGTTGCTTAAATCGCCATTAGGGGATACCGGGCATTTCTCCTGTCCTGTGCAGATGTTGTTGAAATTTTAAACTTCAATTTAAATCTAAATTGAGGTTTTCGAAGTCTGGCTATTTAAAATTAAAACAACTCACCATACCAGTTTGGGCGAAAGCGTTGCACCGAGTTTATCGAAGTGCACTCGAAGACCGCATTTCGAGAGCATCAATGCTCTCTACAGATAATAAAGCGAGGGCTGAGGTTTTACATGGAGTTTATCGAACAGCAATTGAAGTCTGTTTATAATTAAGAAATAACATTATAGAATTCATATTTAGAATCTTGTTTTGGCCTTTAACGAGGATGTTTTCTTTACGGTGGAGTTTATTTGATTTTGGAGCCTCAGTAAAAGAAGGAATAAATCAAAATAGCCTACTGCATGGTATAGATGGTAAGTCTAAAAATAAACCCAATTATTAGTTATTAGTCGCAGAAGGCAGGTAGATTTTAACAAGCTCAAAAAAGGAGTGGGCGGTAGTTTAAATTTCCAATTTTAGTTTTAAATCAAGAGCTTCTTTTTAGAAAAGGAAAGGTGGGTGAATTGGAGTTTACAGAAATTTGGTCGGAAAGGTTGAAAAATGCTTTTACCTTTGTCTTATGACTTTAAACCAATTCAAGCTTCTTTATCAAGATCAACTGGCGCCACTTTATCCAGAAAATGAGATTCACAGCATTTTACAAATCGTCTGTGAAGATTTGTTGAACTGGTCACGTGCTGATTTTTTAATTAAGGATAGAGAAGAGTTGTATCATCTTCAAGAAGAGATACTACATAAGTCATTGAGAGAATTGCGCACTTCAAAGCCGGTGCAATACGTCACCAGAACAGCACATTTCTATGGACATGAGTTTGCAGTACATGAGCATGCATTGATACCGCGCCAGGAGACTGAAGAACTGGTTCATATGGTTATTGAGAATTATAAAAAAGAAACCTATCTCAACATAATTGATATAGGAACAGGAACTGGTTGTATAGGCTTATCTATTAAAGAAGCCATGCCTAGTTGCAGTATGACATTGCTCGATGTTTCTCCAGAAGCTTTAGAATTAGCACAATCAAATGCCATCCGTTTAAAAACCCCGGTAAAAACGATACTTGAAGATGTTTTGGTTTTAGATGAATTGCCCGATACCTACGATGTGATCGTAAGCAATCCGCCATATGTGCGGAATTTAGAGAAAGAAGAAATCCACAGAAATGTACTGGAACACGAGCCTTATTTAGCTTTGTTTGTGGACGACAGTAACGCCTTAATCTTTTATCGTAAGATTTTAGAATTGGCTCAAAAAGCCTTAAAAGCTGAAGGAATTTTATACTTTGAAATCAATCAATACTTACCTGATGAGATGAAAGCACTCGCCACAGAACTGGGTTTTGAATCTGAAGTATTTAAAGATTTGAATGGTAATTATAGAATGATGAAGTGCAAGAGGAATTTAAAATAGTTATGAGTCTTTGAGCTTGTGAGCTATGAGTTTTTTTTTGAGCTGTGAGTACAAATCTCGAGCTTTGGTTGGGGAACGGATATTTCTTTGAACTTGAACTTGAATTTCAAACCGAGATCTAAATGATAACGGAGCATATATACGGGATATGGAACGAATTTGCGTTCCAGTTTGTTACATAACTGAAACCTACATACGCCAATTTCCCAGCAAGACAAACTAGTCCACAAGCATCGTAGCGCGGTTTTGTCATTCCAGAAAATTTCAGAAGGCTAAGTTTGAATAATGGAGAATGCCAGAACTGAAACTTGTTTGGAATCCACTATGGCTCGAGATCTAGATGATAACGGAGCATATATACGGGATATGGAACGAATTTGCGTTCCAGTTTGTTACATACTGAAACCTACATACGCCAATTTCCCAGCAGGACAAACTAGTCTACAGGCATCGTAGCGCGGTTTTGTCATTCCAGAAAATTTCAGAAGGCTAAGTTTGAATAATGGAGAATGCCAGAACTGAAACTTGTCTGGAATCCACTATGGCTCGAGATCTAAATGAAAACGGAGCAGATATACGGGATATGGAACGAATTTGCGTTCCAGTTTGTTACATAACTGAAACCTACATACGCCAATTTCCCAGCAGGACAAGCTAGTCCACAGGCATCGTTGCGCGGTTTTGTCATTCCAGAAAATTTCAGAAGGCTAAGTTTGAATAATGGAGAATGCCAGAACTGAAACTTGTTTGGAATCCACTATGGCTCGAGATCTAAATGATAACGGAGCATATGTAAGGGATATGGAACGAATTTGCGTTCCAGTTTTTTACCTAGCTGAAACCCACTATGGCTGGAGAGACTTGATTAACCCATTCAAAGTTTTATATTTAAACACAGGCGCCACAACACTATCTGTCTCAAAAAAAAGTGTCTTTTCCATATCAGGTTCCAGGTCAAAAAAGTTGTCTGAAAAATGTCCTTTTAGATTACTATATAAAAAAACATCTTTTACAAAAATAGCAGACTTTAAAGTAACCCGATATCCATCTTTGGTTTTAAGACTTTTCAGGGATAGTTCTTCCTTTGGTAATTTCAAATCTTTAGGACGGACCAGCACATCGATGATCCTACTAGAGCCAAACTCTGTATACACATATACAGTTGACAGGTCTATATCCAAACTACCTAAATCGATATGGTGAAATTTATTACTAGAATTCATTCCCGCAGTTCCTACAAAAGATTCTTGGTACAATTCTTTACCGTAAAAGTCCATGATCATTAGGGTGTAACCACTAGTGAGGTCATAAAGATCGTCATTAACCACATAGCTGTGTAAAACACCGTCTTTTACATAATTGCTAATTAACAAATTTTCAAAATCACGTTTTGCTTGATAGTGTAAAGCTTTCCAATTCCCAAAATAATCAATACTGGACCAGCTCACCGCAGGCCAGCAATCATTGAGTTGCCAGTATAAAGTTCCCATATTATAAGGTCTGGCGCGTCGGTGCGCTTGGAATCCTTTTGACATTCCGTAGGCTTGCAAGAGTTGACTCATATACACATAATCTTCATCGCTTGTAGGAACAGGAAAGTCTCTGGCCATATACTCTCGTATGAGTTCGTTGCCACGTTCGTGTTTTTGATGCGAGGCATAATCTGCTGAATGAATGTTGAGACTTCCGTCCTTATTGATGTATTCTACGGTCTTATAAGAGGGATGCGACTGGAATCCAAATTCGCTCATAAATCGAGGTACGTGTTCTTCAAAATGCTCAAACGCATAGGCATCGTGCCATACACGCCAGTCGTGCGCATCGCCTTCAAATTCATAACGCGGGTTCCCACGACCTAACTTTGGCGTGCTTTCCCAATAAGGTTCTTTGGTGAGTTCGCTTATATATTTAGGCATTGCTAGTTGAAAAACAGCACGATAATCTTCCCAAATACTATCCCGTTCTGCTTGCGGTCTTCCTGCTTGCCAGCCCCAATTGTTCCAGGCTTCACTAGTTTCATTATTTCCACACCATAAGGCAATGCTGCTGTGATTTCTCAATCTGGTAATTTGTGGTGTTATTTCTTCTGTTACGCTTTCGCGAAAGCGTGCATCTCCAGGATACATCGCACAAGCAAACATAAAGTCTTGCCATATCAAAATACCTTTTTCATCGCATTTATCATAAAAAATGTCATTCTCATAACTTCCACCACCCCAAACGCGCAGCATGTTCATATTGGCGTCTACTACATCGCTTAGCAAATTTTCATAATGCTGGTCTGTGACGAGATCCTGCATGGAGTTTTGCGGTATGTAATTAGCCCCTTTCATGAAAATAGGAACGCCATTTACCTTAAAAAAGTAGGAAGTTCCAGCATCATCAGGCTCATTAATCAACTCTATGGTACGTATTCCTCTTTTGAGCTTTTTGGAGTCCATTAATTCTCCATCTTTTGAAACCAAAACTTCCATCTCATACAAATAAGGTTCACCAATATTGTGCGGCCACCAAAGCTGTACCTGATTGATTTCAAAATGAACTTCTTGAGTTGCATAACTGTTAGATTGCAATAGGGAGTCTGTGATCTTAATAGGGAAGAGGCTATCGTTTACCTTGATTTGGTAGGTGAGTTGCTCTGTTATAGGTTTGGAAAATTTAATTTGGGCCGTAAGATTTGCTATAGAATCTTGTATAAAGTTTTGCTTGATATAGACATCTTCTATTTTGAATTGATCGTAAGCTTCGAGATATACTGGTTTTACGATCCCCATAGTGTTGAGATGTGGTCCCCAGTCCCAACCGTATTGAAATTGAGCCTTACGAGTGTAGATCCGGTTACCTTCTGGTAAGCTGTATGGATTTGCAGCGGCTTTTTCTTCTTCGATTTGAAGCGGAGATTGTATAGCTATAATCAGCTGGTTTTCTTCTTTCAAATATGGTTTTACGTCTGTTTTCCAATGTTTAAAAGCGTTGTCTGTTTGTAGGATTTCGATGCCATTGAGTAGGATGGATGCATAGGTATCTATACCTTTAAAATGTAAATTGACATATTCCTTCTCTAAGGTTTCATTACCCACCTTAAATGTTGTTTTATATGTCCAGTCTTTCTCGGTGATCCATTGCAAGCTATCTTCATTACTCCCTTTAAAAGGATGTTTTATTTGTGGCAATAAAGCACTGTGAACTGTTGAAGGTAAGCTGATGCTGTCACTGATTAGTTTCTCGTCATCACCTTGAAAGAGAGTCCAATCCGTTTCAAGATAGTGTCTCTCCACATTAGCCGTTTTTTCAGAACAAGAAATGGCAAGTAGCGTTAAGAGTAATAGAATACTAATCCTCATGATTGCTGTTTTTAAGAATGGCTTTTATTAAGTCTGTGTCAGAAATTACTTCTATGTTTTCTTGAAGGAATTTAGGCGAATTCATCGGTACTAAAGTACGGGTAGTTTGTTCCATAACCTCTGTAGCGCTGGCATGAATTTCTTGGAACCTGACTTTTTCTTTGGGAGCCTTATTAAGGTGCGTAAAAGAGGAACAATTATCTGCATTAATTCCGCCAGCTGGTAAAATGATTAAAGAGTTACCTGCGATATTTTGATAACGTTTCAAGTTTTCTAGGCCTTCTATAGCTCTAGAATGTTGGCCAGAAGTCAGTATTCTAGAAACTCCTATTTGAGCCAATTCTTTAATGGCCTCTTCAGGATTTGATACCTGATCAAAAGCTCTGTGGAACGTAAAACTCATAGGTTTTGCGAGTTCAATCAGCACCTTTGTTGATTCCAAGTCCACGGTAAAATCAACCTTCAAAATCCCAGATACTATTCCGGCACAACCCAGCTCTTTGCACAACTGAATGTCTTTTTTCATGATATCAAAATCGACATCAGAATATACAAAATTGCCTGATCGAGGACGTATCAAAACCATTACAGGAATAGTGAGTTCTTCCATCACTTTTTTAAGCATTCCATAACTAGGAGTGATGCCGCCTACAGCTAGCTCACTACACAATTCAATACGTTGCGCCCCAGCTTCTTGAGCGTTTATCGCACTTTGATAGTTGGAGGCGCAGATTTCTAATAGCATATTAATTGATGATTTTTTGGATGGATTTGTCTTGTCGTTTGCTCAAAAAAGCAACGGCAATAAAAGCGCCAATCAAGGCAAGCATCATATCGGTTTGAGTGTCCCAAATATAGCCTTGTGCGCCTAGAAAGGAATCTGCACCATCACTTACTAGCATGGAGACTATTGCCTCAATCAATTCATAAGCCGCACTGATGGCAAGACAAATAGAAACCACTATAAATGCCAGCCACTTTTTACCTTGAACCACTTCTTTGCGCAATAATACTTCACGTACTAGGAGCGCTGGTGTAAAACCTTGAATAAAATGCCCTAACTTGTCATAATTATTACGAGAATGCTCAAAGTACTCTTGAATCCAGTCAAAAAGAGGTACATCAGCATAGGTGTATTTTCCACCTATGATGAGGATAATACAATGCACAAATATCCAGAAGTAGGTGAGCTTGCTTAAAGGGAAACTTTTATAAGTGAATAGTAAAACGAATACACCTATTACAGCAGGCAATACTTCCAGAAACCAAGTAAATCGCTCGTTCGGGTTTATTCCTGACCAAATCAACAAGGCAATAAGGAAGAATAGATAGATTAGTAAAAGTTTGGGTGTATTTTTCATGTGGTTAATTGATGATGATTTCGTCTATAAAAGTCCAAGCTTTGTTTCCAGCACCTTGTTTGCCGTCTGGGATGATGCCATAGTTGGGTATATTAATTTTGAGTGCATTAATTTTTTTGTCTTCAAAGCCTTTAAAGCGTTTCCAATTGTAATTCGATAATATTAGAGTTTCATCATTTTTAGGCAATTTAACTAAATCACTTATAATCCCATTTTTGGTTTCTAAGAAAATATAATATTTTTCTGGAGCATAAATCCACTGCGCCGGCGCATGATAAAACCTCAATTTGATTTCGTCAACTAAAATAGGTTCTTTAAACTCAATGTCAATCTCAATATCTTCTCCCCAAAAGCCCAGCCACTCGCTATCTCCATAACGCGAGTCACTTCCTTTAATTCCGTTTATTAAACCTTGTGCGCCACTGCCTTGATAAGATGTACTGGGTTCTTTATTAATGGTAATTAGGGCGACTATTCCTTTATGGTAGAGCAAGTCTTGTGTAAAGACTTTACCTAATAGTTTCCCGTCTTTAAAAACACCTGCATTTACGGATAGGTTTTCTGTAAAAGGAATAGCTTGTTTATAAAGGGTAGAAGTGGTGGTTGGTTTGGAGCCATCTGTGGTGTAACGTATTTCTTTTCCGAAAGATGCGGTGCTTAATTCATACTGTTGCTGGTCATTTAGAAATCCGCTGACTTCGTATAAGTGGTTGGCATAATTGATACCCAGCGCATCCATTCTTTGATGAAAATATTCCACGCGATATATAAAACTAGAATAGTTTTTGTTTTCTGCTTTAGTCCAGGCCACCTCGCTCATAGCCAGCATACGTGGAAAAGCCATGTATTCTACTTGCTCGCTAGTAGTCATGTATTCTGTCCAGATGTTTCCTTGTGGGCCTAGAATGTGTTTTGCTTCTTCGGCAGTGAGTTCTTCAGGAATCGGGTTAAAATGATAGACTTTTTCTAATGCTAGGAATCCGCCTATCGCGGTGGGTTCGTTTTTGTTTTCACTTTGATAATAGTCAAAATAAGCATGCGAAGTAGGTGTCATGATCACATCGTGACCTGATTTTGCGGCCTCAATGGCACCTTTCGTGCCTCGCCAGCTCATAACCGTTGCATTGGGCGCCAGTCCACCTTCTAGAATTTCATCCCATCCTATGATGTTGCGGCCTTTAGAATTTAAGTAGTTTTCCATGCGCTGGATAAAATAGGATTGGAGTTCGTGCTCGTCTTTTAGTCCATTTTCTTGAATCACTTGTTGCGCAACCGGACTTGTTTTCCATTGTGTTTTAGGCGCTTCATCACCACCTATGTGGATGTATGGCGATGGGAATAATTCCATGACTTCGTCTAGTACGTTTTCAAGGAATATAAAGGTTGCTTCGTTCGGACAATAAATATCTTCAAAAACGCCCCATTCTGTTGCTACGCCTATTTTTTTCCCTGTACAGCCCAATTCTGGATAGGCAGCTATGGCGGCTTGTGCGTGACCAGGTATTTCTATTTCTGGGATGATGTTGATCTGTCTCGCTTTCGCGAAAGCGATCACCTCACGAATTTCTTCCTGTGTATAAAAACCGCCGTACTTTGTAGCATCATATAAACGTGGTGAGTCGTTATAATGTCCTATCAAAGTACTGTCGCGATAAGCTGCAATTTCTTGAAGCTTCGGGTATTTCTTAATTTCAATACGCCAGCCTTGGTCGTCTGTAAGATGCCAGTGAAAGGTATTTATCTTGAGCATGGCCATAGCGTCTATATATTTTTTGATGAATTCTACGTCATACATGTGGCGCGACACATCGAGATGCATGCCTCGATAAGAGAAACGGGGTTCGTCTTTTATAGTGACCGCTGGTAGGTAAATGACGTTAGTGATTACAGATTTTTTCAACTCAAAAGGCATCAGCTGGATCAAGGATTGCACCGCATAAAAAGCTCCGGCGTCGGCACTAGATTTTATGAGGATGTGCTGCTTATTAATATCTAGGGTATATCCTTCTTGCTTGATGATGGAGCCGTCATATTCAAAGCTGATGACATTTTCAGAGGCGTATTTCGTTTCCCAGTTTCGGCCAGTTCTTTGTCTTAAAAAATCCTTTAGAAAGGTCACGGAATGTGCGAAATCATCTCCATTGCTGATGACGGTCGACAGATCAATGGTAAAATGTCCAGGATTTACTTGCAGCGATTGTGGGGCTGGGATTATGGATGGACTTATCAAATCTACTTTTGGCTTATGGCAGCTTACCAATAAAATAAGGGCTAGAAAAAGGATCTTAAAACGCGAATTCATAAATGGAATTTATAAGCGTTCAAGATACAAATACAGTGGTTATAAAAATAAAAACAAAAATTAAATGCGGTCTTTGAGAGCCTCAGACCTCGCTTTATTCTCGAAATGCGGTCTTCGAGAGCACTGCGATAAACTCATTGTAAAACCTCAGACCTCGCTTTTTTCTCGGTAGCGGGCATGGAGGCTATGGAAATACGGTATGAAAACGAAAAACACAGCATATACGATTTGCACAGAGTCTGTGCAAATTGTATATTTACGTCGTAAATGAAAAAGACTATGGCAACAAAAAATTTAACCATACGACTGTCTGACCGATTGATTGAGGCGAGTAAAGAATATGCTAAAAAGCAAGGAAAGTCTCTGAATGAATTGATTAGAGAATTTTTGCAACGCAATCTAAAACAAGATAAAGAATATGATTGGGTAGATGAACTTCTAGAAGTTTCTGAGGATAATGCTAAATACGAAGGCTATAAATTTAATCGCGACGAGGCAAATGAGCGATAGGGTTTTTATTGATACAAATGTATTTTGCTATCTTATTGACAGAAAAGATATTATAAAAACGAAGCAGGCTATAACGTTTTTTAAATCAATTCGAGATAATGATATTCATGTATCAACTCAAGTCATTAAGGAATTTTGTAACATAGCGATAAGGAAACTAAAACTAACAGATTTAGAATTAAAAAATCAAATTCAAATATTTGAAAAACTAACAATTTCTGACACTTCATGTTCTTTAATTAAAGAGGCACTTCATATTAAATTCAGGTATCAGTTACAATTTTATGATAGTGTAATAATTGCATCAGCAATTGCTACAAACTGTGATATTTTATATTCTGAGGACCTTAATAATGGACAATCCATAGAAGGCTTAAAAATCATCAACCCATTTAAAGACTGATGGAGGTTAAAACACAAATCAATACCTTGCGCGACGAGTTGCGCGAGCATAATTATAAGTACTACGTCAACGATAATCCTACCATATCTGACTTTGAGTTTGATAAGAAACTGGAGCAATTAAAATCGCTGGAAGCTGCGCATCCTGAGTTTTATGATGCGACTAGTCCATCGGTAAGAGTAGGTGGTGAAGTGACTAAAAATTTCCATACCGTTAAGCATATTAATCGCATGTACTCGCTGGATAATTCCTACTCTATAGAGGATTTGAAAGATTGGGAAGCACGTATTAAAAAAATAGTCGATGGAGCTATTCAGTACACCTGTGAGTTGAAATACGACGGCGCTAGTATCAGTTTGCATTACGAAAACGGAAAATTTGTACAAGCGGTCACTCGCGGCGATGGCAATCAAGGTGATGAGGTGACTGCAAATGTGCGTACGATAAGATCGGTGCCATTACAATTAAAAGGTGATGCTATTCCCGAGAAATTTGAAATACGTGGTGAGATTGTATTGCCATGGGAGGGGTTCTATAAAATGAATGAAGAACGTGCAGCTCAAGGATTGGATTTATATCGCAATCCTCGTAATACGGCTAGTGGTAGTCTCAAATTACAAGACAGTGCTGAGGTGGCAAAACGACCGCTGGATTGTTTGCTGTATCAATTAGCAGGAAATAATTTACCAGTTCAAAGCCAATTTGACTCGTTGATGCTTGCGCGAAAATGGGGTTTTAAAGCACCTGCAGCATCTAAGTTAGTCAGTTCTATTGAGGAGGTTTTTGAGTTTATCAATCATTGGGATGTGGCAAGAAAGCAATTGCCTTATGAAACTGATGGGGTAGTGGTAAAGGTCAACTCACTGCGACAGCAAGAAGAGCTAGGCTTTACAGCCAAATCTCCCAAATGGGCGATGGCCTACAAGTTTGCTGCAGAGCAAGTTTCTACCAGATTAGAAGAAATCACCTATCAAGTAGGTCGCACTGGTTCCATAACACCAGTGGCAAATCTAGAAGCGGTAGAAATCTCTGGAACAACAGTAAGACGAGCAAGTTTGCACAATGCCGACCAAATAGAAAAACTAGACATCAGAGTAGGCGATGAGGTATATGTAGAAAAAGGTGGCGAGATCATTCCTAAAATAGTAGCGGTAGATTTATCAAAACGACCACAAAACTCAGTTCCCACTATTTACGCCACGCATTGTCCAGAATGTCATACAGAATTAGTAAGAAAAGTAGAAGATGCTAAGCATTTCTGTCCTAATGAGATGGCATGTCCACCTCAGGTAAAAGGTAGGATTGAACATTTTATATCTCGTAAAGCAATGGATATAGATGGAATAGGAGCAGAGACAGTAGGTCAATTAGTAGAGGCTGGAATGATTCACAATTATGCCGATTTATACGACCTAACCGTTGAGCAAGTACTACCGTTAGAACGTATGGCACAAAAAAGTGCGGAGAATATGGTCAACGGTATCACAGCTAGCAAGCAAGTTCCTTTTGAGCGGTTGTTGTTTGGTTTAGGAATCAGATATGTAGGTGAAACAGTGGCAAAAAAACTAGCTAAGTTTTATAAAAATATGGATTCTCTAATGGCTATGCCAGCTGCGCCAGATAAAGAAAATATAGACCTGTTTGCAGACGTTACAAGTCCAGCTGATAAGAAGATAGAAGAATTAAGCGCGATCCCAGAAATAGGTGCTGCCATTGCACAATCGGTCGTTGAATTTATTACTGATAAGCGTCAATTAGAAATAGTAGATCGATTGGGTAAAGCTGGTTTGCAATTGGCACTCTCTGAAGAACAATTAGAAGGTCAGACAGATAAACTGGTAGGGAAGAGTTTTGTGATTTCTGGCGTGTTTGAAATGTCTAGAAATGATTTAAAAAAGCTGATTGAAGATAATGGAGGAAAAGTAAGTAGTTCACTTTCTAG
>Ga0307935_1000693_pt1 | contig 13822 bp, 12 predicted proteins | sample OrgLakmetageno92_FD_201827 | JGI IMG/M metagenome (GOLD analysis project Ga0307935, IMG submission 201827) | Saline water microbial communities from Organic Lake, Antarctica - #92 | ecosystem: Environmental > Aquatic > Non-marine Saline and Alkaline > Saline | place: Antarctica: Organic Lake...
CGGCTTACACTAAGATAGCTGGGGAGCTAGTACGCATCTCTTAGGGGTCTGATGTAGCGTGGTATAACTATACGTAGTAGTAACAATTGCAACACTTAAATAAATCATGTACGGCTCAAATACATTTGCGACAACCACATACGGTAGTAATCTAGGCTTCGAAACTACAATCAATGCAGTTGTTTTAACAGGGACTTTTACACTTCCCCCTTCAGCAGTTCTTACGCCAGACAGAAACGTTGCAGTGAACGTTGTTACCGCTAACTTTACAATCCCTACTTACGCGATTGTCATCACTGTTGCAATAACACCAGCAGTCCTAACAGGATTATTTTCAATACCTACATCTGTCACTACAGGAGACGCAAATACGTCAGCTGGAGTTTTGTCAGCCACATTTACCATCCCCGTTTACACGCTTGATGTTCTGTTTAATATACAGGGGGCAAAGATAACCCCACAGCTAACCCTCAAGCGGGAGCGTGTTAAACTTAAAAAGTACTAATATGTTATTCCTCATAGACAATAGAATAGTTGTTCAAAACAGAGAGCGCACATTTCTGACGGCAGAAATTTCTGCGGGCGCAACCAGTTTGGCGGTACGCTCAGTTGATAGTAACGAATGGGCGGATAACGCTTGGGTTATTGTTGGTGAGATTGGTAGCGAAAATGCCGAAGTACTACAAATTAACGGGGCACCATCAGACGGGACTTCATTAACTGTTGATAATGCTGGGTCAGGCGGGGCACGCTATTCCCACAGTGCAGACGAGCCTGTATATAACATCCCGTACAATCAACTTAAAGTTGAACGTGCTACTACTGAAAACGGAGCTAAAACCACTCTAGCTACGGTTGACCTACAGCCAAGTGATTTTCAAACTGCATACGATGATATCATTAACACAACAGGATTTGGTTTTGCTGCGTTCTATAATTCAAACAACGCCAATCAATCTCCATACTCTGATGCGATTCCATACGGCACACAAACAGCTACTTCGCTGGCACGAATGACGCAACAGGTTCGAACTTTGTTAGACGAGCAAGAAGATAACTTTATTAAAGACACTGAGATTGCCGATGCAATCAACTCCCGACAACGCATGGTTATCAATGACCGCATGTGGACTTTTAATGAAACTGAACGCTCACAATCTCTTGTCTCTAACAAACTGGACTACAATATCGACACCGATATAAAAACTTTACATACCTGTCGAGTAGATAGCCGACCAGTAAAGTATATTTCACGAGCTGAATGGGAACGATTTAACTACGACACCGATGCCACCAGTGAGACTCCGACAGCTCTGTCTGTTTTTGTAAACAAGATGCGCTTCTGGCCACGACCAACAACTGCTTCCGTGACTACTACTTTATCTGGAGCGTTAACTGATAGCGCAACGACAATCCCTGTAACGAGTGTCTCTGGTTTTCAGCGGGCTGACTATTTCCGATTTAAGGTCAATGGCGAGGTTATTTATGCTAACGCGGTAGATACATCCACTAATGAGTTTACTGGCTGCTCACGGGCACAGGAGGGCACTACAGCAGCAGCTCACAGCGACACTGACACCGTTACAGAACAAAACATCGTTTACACAGGACAATTGTATGCAACTGACTTGGAAGAACTCAACGACCAGACTGTTATCCCAGAACCAGACGTACTGACCTATGGAGCTGCTGCTGACTTAGCTAACGGGAAACTAAAAGATGTTAGTCGCGGTGACCGAATGGAAGCCAAATACGCTCAAGTGTTTGATGACCTCCGAGATAAGTTCTCTATCAAATTTACGTCTCAAATGAGTCGCGTAAAAGTAGAAGGAGAGTATGGCTCACGAGGGTTAGCCAATCCAAACCTTCACCCATCTGACGTAATCGCTCCGTAAATATGGCCAATAAACTCTTCTTAAACCACAGTGGCGGGATGAACAGGAAAGCCTCGGCTCTAATCATTAAAGACGAAGAGTGCGAACTTGCCATCAACTACCACTTAGACAAGGTCGGTGCGCTCACAAAGCGTAAAGGTTATTCGCGATTCGCTTCGCAACCAACAGCTGACAAAACCACTTATGGATTGGGTCAGTTTAATGACATGTCTGGAGATACTGTTGAGCAACTATTTGTGCAGAACAACGCAGGCGACACTCAGGGAGTTATCTATTACAACAACGGAGGGACTTGGACTGCTGCTAAATCTGATGACACCGCTTCAAAGAAGAGTCGGTTTATATCATTTATTGATTACGTCTTTCGAGCCAACGGTGCAGATGTAATTGCTTCATCAGCTAATGGGTCAAGTTGGGGAACAACTAACTCACCAGCAACAATCACTCCTAAATACGGAGCGGTCTTCCAAGACCGTGTGTACTTTGCAAACGGGAATTCTTCTAACCGCAGCCGATTCTGGTTCTCTTCTTTACCAAGTTCAGGCTCAATCACCTGGTCAACTGGTACTGATTGGGTAGATGTAAACCCTGACGATGGTGACCAAATAACAGGACTAGAAAACAACGGTAACCGTTTATTGATTTTCAAAAACCGCGCTCTGTACCGATGGACATTTGGACAAGTTGAAGCTGACCGATTGATTGGGGTTGGTACTTCTTCTTCAGAGTCAATTAAAACTAATCTCGATGTTGGTATTACTTTTTTTGCTAATCCAAACGGAATCTACGCTTACTCAGGAGGACGACCACGATTATTGTCTCGTAAGATTGATGACATTATTAAAGCCGTCACAGATTGGACAGAGGTATATGCAGAAGTAGACGAAGACCACTACTACTTATCGGTGGGAAATATTTCACTTGAAGGCCGAACCTACAGCAACGTAGTTCTTTGTTATCATATTTCTCTTGACGCGTGGACAATGTATACCACCGCGACACCAGTACGATTTATGGCCAGACTGATTGAGTCAGGCGTAGTTGAGAACATCTACTTCGGTTCAACTACAGGGAGAACTTATAAGTTTTTAGACACCAATGCTGATGATGGTTCTGATATCGCTGCTTACTTCCGCTCTAAAGAGTTTGTCCTTGGTTACCCACAAGCGGTAGACGTAGAACACGTTGACGTATTTGCTGCCACGCGAGGAAACACATCGGTTATGATGGATATTAACCGTTATGGACAGCCGATTACGCTTGGTAGTTTGGTTGATAGAATCACCAATCTTCGACCAACTGATTTTCGTAAACTCAACTCAACCCGAATTTATCTTGTAGACAACTCCACTGTCCCTGCAATTATTGAAGGATTCAACTTTACCTTTACTAACGCTATCCGTAGGGATGAACAATCCAAACGAAGACGTAAAGCTAACGACTAGATATGGCTGATGAAAATGAAATCAAAGACTACACCGCAATAGACATTGATGAGTTCCTCGTTGCTAAGGGGTCTGTTCTTCGTGACTACGAGCAGAAAGATGCCCTAGCGGTTGACCAGATGTTTGAAGGAGTTCCAGGGGGGAATATTATCTTTGGGGGGATGCAAATTCGAAAAAAGGAATACGCTGACACAACCACGGCTGGAGTTTGGATTGGTGTTGATTCTGATGGTATAGGTAAAATAAACATTGGAGCGGGAAACAACTCGTTACTTTGGAATGGCTCACAGTTGGTTGTTTCTGGTGAGATTATTGCCCTGTCTGGAACAATTGGTGGTTGGACAATTGGAGCTACTACTTTAACAGGGGGTGGAGTCACTCTCGATTCTAGTGGAATAGTAGAAGGTGGTATTGTTCGAACTTCAAGTTCTGGCCAACGCGTGCAGATGCTAGACAGCACGAACACTATGCAGATTCTAGACAGTGGAGGAACGGTGCGAGCTGAAAGTTACTCAAACGGTTGGGAGTTTAATACTACAGGAGGCTCAACAGCTGGCCGTATCTTTATCGAAAGCTCGTTTAACAACCTGCAAATTCAGGCTGTAGCCAGTGATTTATTTCTTACTTCAATTGACGATATAGCGTTTGCTCCAGGGAACGGCTCTGTTTCTATGTTTATAGACGGTAGTACTGACGACGTTGTTGTGTCTTCAGGAGACGTAGACATTGTGACTGGTGACCTTATCATCGGGAATACCCGTATTCAAAGCGGTGGCTCATGGACACTAACCCTGCCGTCAAACAATGGGTCTAACGGTGAGTTCTTGCAAACAGACGGCTCAGGCAACACCTCATGGGCAACGGTTTCAGGTGGTGCAAACACATCGCTATCTAACCTCAGTACTACTTCGATTAACCGAGACCTTAACCCTGGCTCTAGCGTGTTAGATATTGGGCAAAGCGGAAACGCTTGGGACAGACTCTACATTGATGACATTTACCTAACAAACGGCGATGGGACTATTAACTACTCTGGTAATGTAGCCTTAGACTTTTACTCGAGCAGGATTGAGTTAGGTTCTAGTTATACTGATTTATCACCAGCCTCGTTTGCGAGTGCTAACTTTGGCTTAAGAAATCGCTGGAATGATGGAAGGTTTAGTACGTTAGACGTTAGCTCAACTATTGATGCGGGGTCATTACGATTTTCTACTGGGGAAGATATTACAGGTAACGGTTCTGATATTGAGTATGATGCAGATTCTGACCATTTTTTTTACATTAACAGTACCTTAGAAGCTATTATTGATAGAAACATCTTTACTGAGGGAGATTTATTAGCTGCTGGTTCTAAACCCTTTTTAATTAACCATCCTGACGGAAGTGACAGGATGCTCCGTTATACTGCGCAGGAAAGCCCTGAAGTGTTGTTACGACATCGTGGGCGTGAAACTACTGATGGTAGCGGTACTGTTGTTATTACGCTGCCTGAACACTTTCGCCTGGTTACAGACCCAGCTGGTTTGGTAACAGTAAATTTGACTCCACATAACGAATCTATTGTTTATATAAACGGTACCCCCGCTAACGGACAGATTACTGTGAACAGTCAGGTTCCAAAAACTACCTTTGATTATGAAGTTATTGCTGTGCGTGCAGGTTACTTAAACGCAGAGGTAGAGATTTCTGCTAAATCAAAGAATATCAAAGACAAAGAACTGTTTACGCGAATGCAAACTCTCCCGCAAAAAACACAGCAAAAGAAAGCGGCTAAAGCAGTAGCCAAAATTAAAAGAGAGGCACAGTTAGCGAGTCAAGAGTTACGAAAAAATTCGTCGGCACTTATTAAGCAATGATATACTATATATGCGTATGAAAGGTGATTTCAAAACAAGAGGCGAAGCCTACATGAATAAGGATAAAAAAGCGCAAGAGCGACACGGGGTTATGCGCGCTAATCAGCTTGTTTTCCCTGGAAGGAATAAAATACCAATGAAGGGTCGAGTTGCTTTATGGCTACTCCAAAGGAGTGACGCACGTATTGTTGACTCATTAAAAGATATTCAGAAGGAAGATAAATAAATCATATGGCACAACTTCCTAGCTCAGGCTCAATCATCGACTACTTGAACTCAACTGGTAAAGACAGTTCGTTCAGCTCTCGTCGTAAAATGTTTAACCAAGCTGGCCTCAACAAACGGCTAGGGGATTTTACTGGTGCTTCCAACCAAAACCTTACGCTCCTTAAAACTTTGCGTGGCGGGTCTAATCAATCAAGCCCTTCTTTCTTTTCTGGCCAAGCCCCTCCAAATGCACAAGAGGGAAATCGAGCAGCTGAAAGCGAACGCCCAAGGCCGTACAGTATCAATAATGTAAACGGGGGAGCTAGTGATTTTTTTAAGAACAACTCATTTTTGCAGCCGTTTGGAGAGGCATTAACTCAAACTAGTACCGCTGCAAGAGGTAGGCAACCAGACCAAGGCACCCCACAAATGGGTGGTGCACAAACCCCAAAATACGGGGGTGACACAATATCTGCCCCAGGTTCAATTCCTGGTCGAAACACAGGGATGCAGGAAGGTGAGTCTGTTCAAGACATGGTCAATCGGTTGAGTGACCCAAATGCAGGTCAGTCTCGAATCCCAGAAGGGAGTACCGCTCAATCAATGATTGATTCTATTGGTCAGTCAGGAAACAGCTACACAATTCAAAGCGGTGACACCCTTGGAGCGATTGCTAAACGCTTCGGAACCACTGTTGATGAACTCGCAAAAAACAACAACATTTCAAACCCTGACCGTATTAGCGCTGGGGATGTCTTGAGTATTGCAGGAGGACAGACAGGAGGTACCAGTACCCAATCAGGTGGTTCGGCCACAGGAACGCAATCACCTGACACACCAGCAGCAGTCAACCCAGAAACTACTACAGGACAACAGGATTCAGAAACATTTAACCAACTTGGTATTTCAGCTTCGACTATTCTTGGCGAATACACACCTCCATCGGAAGCCAGTCTTGTAAACGAGTTCCTCAACTCTAGTGAAGGTAAACTGCTACTAGAAAAACAAGAGCTAAATAATCAAACGGCGTTAGCAAAAGCTGAAACAGCAAAACAAGCTCTCGAAACGAAATATGCTTCTGAAAAAGAATCTCTTGAAAATCGCCTTGCGAGCAACGGTCTAGCCTTTTCTGGCATTCGGGGAACTCAAGTTAAAGCCCTAGCTGACTCACTAGCTGCATCGACACTAGGAGTTGACCGTGACTTTGCTACCAAACTGCTTAACGCAGACATTAAGTTCCGAGAGACAGTACTTGATGGGGTGAGTGACTTGATGAAAGAAGCTGCTGCTGACAACGAAGATGCAATCAAACAACTAAACCTTGCTGGTTACGCAGTTCTTGGTGACCAACTTGTTCCAACACAAGCTCGCCAGAATGCGACTCTTGATGACATCCGAGCTGATGCAAACCTAGCTATATCACAACGCCGACTAGAATTAGCTGAACAAGCAAATGCACGAGCAGCATCTAAAGCAGCTGGGGGTACTGAAACAGACAAGTACGGCGAGTTTCTTCAAATTATAGCAATGATGAATGACCCAGCTAACGACAACGTCACTGACCCGGAATGGGAATCAGAACTTAGGGGGCAAACAGACTTGAGTGCTGGAGACATAAATTCAATCATTGGCGTTCGCCCTCCTAGCGCAACAAAAATGACAACTGACGCTGCCGACCTGGTTGGTGCTTGGTACGACAGACCAACACTAAGCCTACTACGTCCAGGCAAGCGAGCAGAAGCTCTTGCTAAAGCCAAAGAGGAAGCTATTAAAGAAGTGAAAGCAAATCGAGGAGTTATTGAGTTTGAAGGTGGAAACCCTATCGAACTTAAAACGAGTGACCAGATAAACGACTTTACCGAATACATTAACTCGGTAACACTAGACGACATCTAAACCTATGGCATTTACTAACCTCGAAGAGTATAAGAAAAAACTCGAAGCTGGTTACAATCCGTACCGCGCAAGAAGGATGGAGCGTGACATCAGCATTGACACTAGACAGATAAACAACGAAGCTGACCAGTCAATGACTTCGAGGTTTTTAGGTGAGCTTGGAAAAAACCTAAACTTTACGAACGAGGAAGGAATCTTGGGAAAATATAACGACCTCCCAAAAGAAATAGCACAGGGTACAGCTCGAACTATCGCTGGACTACCACTCGCTTTAATGAAAGGCGGAGACGCTGCCCTCACTCCGACTAACCGTTTTTCTGAAGCTGTTTTTGGTACAGATGAAGCCTTCAACTTGAAAGGAGAAGGTGGCGATTTCTTGTCTGTCTTTGGAGCATCAGAGCAAACTCAAGCCAAGTACGGATTAGGAGTTGGTGCTGTTATTGGGTTACTGGATTTTGTGCCAGGAGGTAAAAGTGTCTCTACTTTAAACCGTGTAGCTAGTTCTGTTTCAAAAACAGATGATGTCGCCACCATTGCAAAAAACTTGCGCGTGGTTTTAGATGGGGAAGAAGAAGCTATCCAATCATTAGCTCAAACTCTTAAAGGGGTTACTGACAAACGAGAGGCACAGAGACTTATTAGTGAAGCTGGAGCAACTACCAAAGGGGCATCAGTAAATGAATTAGCTGACACCATTCGTGCTAGTGGGGTGAGCCGAGAAAAGTATCTGGCCGACCTACAAAAAGGATTAAGTAACCCTAGTAGTAGAAGTGGTCAGCGAGCGGTAAACATTGCGACTAGATTGCGAAGAAACGGTTTAACGCCAGAAGCGTTTTATGATGGATTAGTAGCAGGGAAACCACTTCGTCGTTCTCCTGTTCCTGACTCAGCTGCCAAACGCTCAGTGGGAGATACAACTCGTTCCGCTCGGCGAACTGTCCCTGAATCTACTTTATTGCGAGAACGTATTCGTACACTAGATAAAGGTATCCGCGAAGGAACTACTAATACTAGGCGAGTTGAGCGCGGAAAAGCGAAAAGAGCCACACAAGCGGTACGTGCTAGTGAAACTAGCAAAGCTATCACGAGCAAACGCTTAGTAAAAAACATTCAAGAAGGATTAACCAAACGAATTACTGACAATCTTCCTGTCGCGTATCGTGGTTCTTTATTGAAGAAAATAAAAAATACAACTACTCCCAAGCAATTTGATAAAGCTCTTGATGCTGTCGATAAAAAAATCGAAGCGTACCGTCAAGCAGCGCAACTACGAAAGCAGCTAGGCAACCGCCGAAGTAAACTTGCTTTCATCAATAAGCTAAACGACCTCAAACAGTCAGCGGTGCGAGATATGAAGCAAACCCTTGGTATTAACAAGCCTGTAAAACAGATGAACGCACAGGAATTGGATGCCATGATTGCAGAAGCAACTAAACGCTTTAAGTTTAAGCGTAACGCAGAAGCACCTCAAAATGTGGTACGTGCTGATGGGACAATTGGTAAGAAAAAGAAAGCTCCGCCAGCTGGTCGTGTTAGTGATGAAGCTCGCGAAAAACTAGCTGGATTGCCTAACGAAAGTTTCCGAACCAAAGTCGGGGACTCAATGACTAACGCTAAAGATAGCTTGAGCCAGACAGGTGACCTAATTAACATTATGTCTACTGAACTCAAAATAATCAGTAAAGAACTGTGGGGTCGGTTGCGCCGATACGATGCAGAACTCCGTATGATGATGACAAAAGATGTGCGAGTAGCTGAACGCTACTGGAAATCTTTACGTAAAGCCAAAAGAAAGATGACGGTGCTTGAACGTAGAGAGTATGAGTTCGCATTGTTTAACGGGCACCGCGATACAGCTTATGAAATAGCTAAAAAATACGGATTCGATAAAGAGCTTGATAACGCTATTAAGATGAAAGATGACATCTATGAGCGCGCTAAAAAACAAGGATTCAAACTAGGGTATCAAAAGAATCACTTCCCCCGCCGACCTAAAAACGATGCAGCTTCATCTAAAAAGATTCTTGACTACTTTGAAAGTAGTGGTCGTCGCACAGAGATTCAACAAGCGTGGGCTGACAAGTCACATGACCTTGGCCGTGTTTTAACTGACCACGAGAAGGCAAAAATTGCTACGCTCTTCTTCCGTGGATTTAATGGTAGAACTGTTTCCCTAAAAGAGACGGGAAATATGAAGGCTCGTTTAATTGACGAGGTACCACCAGAGCTAATGGATGCGTATGAGGATTCAACTTCTGCGCTTCTTAATTACGCCCAAGAAATGAACACCCGTATTGAAACCAAGAAATTTTTTAACGGACAAGTACCTAATGATGGTTTAATTGATGAGACAAGTAACCTTGAAGATGCTTTTAGTGCGCTGTTCGCTAAGTTAGAAGGGGAAGGTAAGTTCTTAGATACTAACCAACAACGTCGAGTGCAGGAACTACTGCGAGCGCGATTTGCTTCAGGCACTATGAGCGGGGGTGTACAGGTGGTAAAAAACTTGGGTTACATGAGTTTGATGAACTCTCCATTAAACGTAATCTCGCAGCTACCCGACCTTGCGTGGGCTATATATCAGACAGGTATTATTAGTGGGACAGGCTCGCTTATAAAAAGTATTCGTCGCCAAGGGGCAGTCTCAAGAGCTGAATCTGGTTTTGATGATGTCGCAGCAGAAATAGAGGAAGCTGGGAACTTGCACATTTGGGTGACTCGCACATTTCGAGCGATTGGTTTGCATGAGTTTGACGTTATCCTCAAAGAGACAACGATGGATGCTGCGTTTAATAACCATATACGGTTAGCTAAAACAAAAGACCCTGAGTTTGTTGACGAGGTTCGAGTAATCTTTAATCAATACCCAGAACAAGCTGATGAAGTGCTAGATAAGATGGCTAGAGGGGTCAATGACGAAGACACAAAGTTAATGGCAATTGCGCGACTACACGACTTTCAACCAGTCTCGTTATCGGAAGTTCCAACTCAGTATCTCAAGGCAGGAAACGGGAAAATCTTCTACCAAATGAAGACCTTCTTCACTAAGCAGTTAGACATTGTTCGACGCGATGTTATTCAACAGGCTCGCAAAGGCGAGTATAAATCAGCTAGTAAAAACTTGATTAAAATTACTACCTTACTTGTGTTGATGAACGCAACCGCAGACGAAGTTAAGGACTACATAACTGGTCGGAATAAAGACACCAAGTTCTCTGACCGCCTAACAGAAAACTTCTTTAAGACCTTCTTTAGTGTAAATCGATACAAATGGGAGCAGACCCAGCGTGAAGGATTCTTCTCGGCAATTGTCGGTGGTGAGCTTTCCATCCCAGCCTTGAGCGTTGGTGATAATGCTTTTAGAGACGTTAGTGATTTACTCTCAAGCGAGACGGATATGTCTATTGACCAGTCTCGTTCTATTCGAAACGTGCCAGGGGCAGGTCAGTTGTATTACTGGTGGTTTGGTCGTGGAGCGGAGACAACAAGCTCACCTGATTCAATACGTGAAAGGTCTTCTCGAAACAGTGAACGTGGTTCTTCACGAGGGTCGTCGCGCAGCTCAACCAGAGAAAGCTCAAGATAATGAAAATACTGTATAAAATGTTTGAACACCTAAAAACAACTGCCGAGTTAATCAACATACTCGCAATGGCGGGAATAATAATTTTTGGCTCAATTGTGCACGCCACAGCCAAGCTAAAAATAGCTAGAGACACCAGTGAAGCATTTACTGTCGCAGATTTTGTTATACTTAGTGTTATAGCTTCTTTCTCTGGGCTAATCGCAGGGTTGTTGGCAACAATCTTTCTCCAAGAACAAACACTTGTGTTGGCTGCTTCTGGGATTGGCGCGTTTCTCGGAATAGCGGGGCTTAATGCAATTAGTTCAATTTTCTTAGAGTTCCTAACAGAACTGTTAGTTCGTAGAAAAAAATAAAATGTTTAAACATATACACAAACACGCTCAAGTAAAAATGGTGGTGCAAGCACTGATAACTATGATTATTTTAATCTTAGGTTTTGATGTAATGGTAGAAGCCTCAGCTTCTTTATCTGACCGCTTCACTCCACAAGAGAGCTACTACCAATATTTTGGGGTAAAACCAGCTCAAGAAAGTTTCTATAAAAAAGACGTTCTTCGTTTCAATAGCTTTATTAAATATAAAAAGGATATAAACATGTACTGGAGGGACACCATTTTTTGTTATCAAGACGGAGGTACTAAAAAATACAGAACCCAGCGATGGCCAAAAGAAGTTGGTTCTTATGAATTTAAAACAGGAGGGACTATGGTAAATATTGATAACGAAGAGCTGAATCAAGAATTTGCCTACTGGGAGTACACCGCTTCTGTCATTGACGCTGAAGCAACCGCCTGTTATCTCTGCTACGTTGCTCACGGAAAAACTGTTGGAACTGGTGTAGGAAAGGTTTTCTCTGACTGCACTGATAATTTTAATGTAAACTTATAGTATGTTACATATTAAAAATAATCCTCAAGTTGTCTACATAGTTCTCCACCACACAGCTGTCTCTAGAAAAAGGCAACAGACTCAACTACAGGCGGTAAACACCTTTCATAAAAATAAAGACTGGGGAGGTGGGTGGAAACAAAAAACTCCATCAGAACTAGGTTGGTACGTTGGATATAATTTCTTTTGCGAACCATTGGGTGTCCGTACCCAAACACGGATTGTTGGTGAAGAAACCTTAGCCAACAAAGGAATGAACTGTGATGTCCCTGGTCGCTGCACCGCGATTTCTTATGCAATGGCGGGAGACTTTCGGGTTGAGCAACCAACTCAACATCAGGTCAATGACTTTATGGAGTTTATTGAGCAGGTGCGCGCGTACTACCCAAATGTCCAGGTAGTTCAGCATAAAGATATTCAAAACAATCGAACCTGTGCAGCTTTGACCACGGAGCAAATAGCTAACTGGTCAAAAGACGAGAGTAAGGAGATTAAAGACCAAACCATTCAAAGGCTTATTAAGGAAAGGAATCGGTACCGCGCCCAAGCCAAACAGCTGGTCGCTTTACTGACCCGTTTACTAAAAATAATCAACTAATATGTTTGAACAACTACAGATGTTACTAGAGTTTGACCCAGTCTTAATTGGCGCGTTCGCTGGTTTATCCATGATGGTTACTCAGATGCTTAAAGGTAGTGTCCCTTGGGTATCTAAAAACCCGATGGTAGTAAATCTTGTTCTCTCTACTGGCTTTGCAACTGCGGTAGTCTACGAACAAGCGGAAGTATTAGGCATCGCGATACTGACCTTTCTAATTATGTCATCAGCATCTGGTGTATATTCATCTACAAAGAGCAAAACAGTTGTCGAGCTACCAGATTACTCAGATGATGTGTAATCCCCGCAGCGCGCAATTTTGAGGCTCTTAGACACGGTTCGCGAAGGAACTTAGTCTAGCTTCTAATGAGAGTTCAGAAGAATGACTAATAGAGGTTGCAAACGGTACTCTCTTGGTATAATATAACGTCGTTACCGTCACTGGTAATGAGTATTGCGTTAGCCCTACTTTCCCCTACTCAATTTTTAAGACGTTCTCCGTCTTTCATATCTAAAAGACTCGCAACTTACCCTAGTAGCGGGTTTTTTAGTTCTCCACTCCATAAACTTGCACTAACTATCTGTTCTGAGTTATCATGTCAGACATGACTAGGGTAAGTACACAATTTCAGACAACGAAACACCCAGTTTTAGCGCGCCCGTAACGGCGTGTTTTTTCGTGTGAACATCCAATTGGGCAGCGGGATGTAAATAATGAGTCCAATAAACAATAAGTTCTAGTTCAGGCATAAATGCGAAAGTAGGGAAAAACAGTTGCCCACTCTGTCCCTGTCATCTGATTTGTGTCGGAGCTAAAAAACGATAGTAGCAACCAGAGTAGCGGTACTTTTAGGGACTATCTAACACCTTACAGCTAACTTCACACCCATTAGCCTCATCAGGAGGTAAAAGTGGGGCTATACATTATGGAAACAGCATTCAACAACATAGACATAAGGGAATATCTAAAAAGTAAACGCGCGCACACCGAAGAAAAAGAGCTATTGGAAGGGAAGCGGTATGTGAATCAGAGGCAAGAAGTGGTTCAGCAATTTGTTGACCAGATTAACCAAGAGCGTAAAGGGACAAAGTACAAACAGGTTACGTGGCCACAAATAAACGGGCAGCTCCGCCACTTTAAATACATGAGCGACCTTAAAAGATTCTACAATGAGTGTAACAATGGAAATTGCTTCTCTTCACTCTTCTGGTGGAAGCTAAAGCAAAAGTAATATGAAATGCATCTGCGGAAAAAAAACTAATAGTGCCATCGTGGAAAACCTGTAACGATGAATTTTGTGAACAAGAGGATACAACATTAAAAATAAAAAGCGATGGGCACACTTACATGACAAATAACGCCAGACAAAAGATGATTAACTACTTAATCGCAGAGGGGATAATTACAACGCTATGACAGAACAACTAAAAGCGTGTGCATACGTAAGGAA
>Ga0307935_1000697_pt1 | contig 13779 bp, 12 predicted proteins | sample OrgLakmetageno92_FD_201827 | JGI IMG/M metagenome (GOLD analysis project Ga0307935, IMG submission 201827) | Saline water microbial communities from Organic Lake, Antarctica - #92 | ecosystem: Environmental > Aquatic > Non-marine Saline and Alkaline > Saline | place: Antarctica: Organic Lake...
TACGCAGCCCTCTAAGCCGTTTTCTATTACCCCAGCTAATCCTTATTTAGAAACGGGAAATCCAGACATGGCAACCGCGTTAAAACAAATTTCACGTTTAACTCACGGACGGAGTAAAAAGTTTGTCGAGAAAGAGATTTTTGCGAGACTCGACGTTTAAGAAAAAAACCGCTTAAAGTTTTAAGCGGTTTTTTTGCGTGGGTTATTTTTAGGGTTTAGCTTTCTCCGCCAATGCCAATTAAGCCAATAATAACGTAGGCGATAAAGATGACTGTCAATAAGCCAATAAGCCCGGGAATGAGCCATTTTTTGTGTTTTTGATCCATCGTGTCAAAGAAATTATTGAAGACCATATTTCCACTCAACGCTTGAAAAATCATCAGCGATCCGAGAATTAAAGTAATTAAAACGCCGAGTCCGGCTGTAAAGGCCGCGATCAAGAGCAAGCTTCCTAAAATAAAATTAAGTTGTCGCTGTGACGACAGTGAGACAAATTTATCTTCTAAAGAGTGTAGCTGTTCTTGGGCTTTTTCTCCGGCTTTGTGTATGCGTGTTTCCTCTTCTACAACTTTCACGTTATCTTCTGGGTTATCAAATAAAGGCTCTTTGGCCTTTGGTGGTGGGGTAACATTTGGAGTTACAGGCGGAGTATCGTTGTTTTGAGTAGACATTTGTGTCATCTTTTATAAAAAAGTCATGTTTAATTCTACTCCCTTTACATTGTGAGCGCAACGGTTTACCCAGATTGGATAAAAGACGCGACCCAGCCTTTAATAGTGCTGGCGCCTATGGCGGGCTATACCGAAAGCCCGTTTCGGAGGCTTATTAAAGAAATTGAACCTTCGACAATTTTAGTGTCGGAACTTATTTCAGCGGAGGCTTTGCGTCGTGGGAGTGAGAAGACGATGCATATGATTGAGTTTGTGCCTGAGGAATTGAATTATTACGGCGTGCAGCTATTTGGCAGCGAAGCCGAAGCATTTATCGATAGCGCAAAAATTTTAGAACCCATGGGAATTGATTTTATTGACCTTAACTTAGGATGCCCGTCGCCAAAAGTGGTGGGTTCTGGGCATGGCTCGGCTTTATTACAAAACCCAAAAGCAACGGCCAAAATGATAGAACAACTGGTAAAGTCTACGTCGTTGCCGGTCACGGTTAAAATGCGCCTCGGTTTTTATGATGACGTAGATTTAATTGATACCGCTAAAAGGTTTCAAGATGCTGGTATATCTTGGCTGGCCATTCATGGTCGTACCACGAAACAAAAATTTAGTGGGAACGCTGATTGGAGTAAAATTTATGACGTTAAAGAGCATCTTTCGATTCCGGTTATTGGGAATGGCGACATTACCTCAGCGATGATTGCTAAGAATCGACTCCAAAATTTAGATGGCGTTATGATTGGTCGTGCTAGTTGGCGGAATCCGTGGATTTTTAAACAAACGCGTGAAGTTTTTAATGGTCTTGAGCCTTCTAAGAAACCACCATTAGCCGAACAAATTGCTTTCTTTAAAAGACACGCTGATTTAGCCACGGAATACAAAAGTGAAAAATGGGCCATGATTGAACTTCGAAAACACTTCGCCCATTTTTGTCGCGGTTTTCGGGGGGCTTCGGTGTATCGCGACCGGTTAATTCGGCTCGAAACGAGAGAAGAAATGAATAAAGTTTTTGCGGAAATTTTGGAGGAACAGTCGGCTAAATAGTTATAATTCAAACACCTGAATTTCGCCACTAAAGCCGTTGAAGTGTTCGCGGTGCGTGGTGCTGAAAAACACTTGGCTGCCAGCGCACAGGTGTTCTAGGTGTCGTTGGCGGGTGTCATCTAGTTCCGAGAATACATCGTCAAGCAGCAATATCGGGCTAGTGCCAGTAATTTCGGTGAGTAGCTTTTTTTGGGCCGCTAGTAAGGCCAGTAAAACCGAACGCTCTTCCCCGCGCGAGGCGGTGGCATTGAGTGGGCGTCCCCTTAAATTAAACTGCCAGTCATCTCGGCCCGGGGCGATGAAGTTTTTTTGGGCGGCAATTTCTCTGTTTTGGTTGTTCTCTAGCCAAGCCTTTAAAGAGTCATAGTCATAGTTCACCTTCACGGCTGGTTCAATGTTTAAACTAACCGGTTCCTCTTTTTGACTGATTTCATTTAATTCTTGCTGAAGCCCCAAACTTATAGACTCAATGAGTTTCAGTTTTTCGTTATGCAAAGCGGGCATAGTTTGGCATAAAATTTCGTTCCAAGGTCTTAGCTGCTCGCTGATTCCTGTTTGAAATAGTTCAGATTGTCGCAAAATACGAGTTTTGTGCTTATGCGCTTTTGAAGCTTTTAATAAATTTTCACGATAACTTGGGGATATTTGCACTAAAAAACGATCAAAAAACTGGGTTCGATTCGCTTTAGGTCCGCTAAACAAAAAAATAAACTCTGGGCAAAAGAGTAACGTTGGTAACTGCCCAAAGAAGCGATTGCGGGTGGTTGGTTTTTCATTTTTTATGAATTGCCGCTTTTTGGGCTGCACAAAAACTTCTAAGAAATCTTTTTTTTCTGTTTTACCTTTAACATGAGCTGAGAAACCATCAACCGCAGCGTGTTCATAAATTAAATCAGTGGCACTTTGTTCGCGCCAGCTTTTACCGACACTCAGTAAACTAATAGCTTCTAGAACATTGGTTTTGCCTTTCCCATTTTGACCACAAAAAACGACCTGATCAGCCGTAAAATCCCAGTGTTGCTGGGGATAATTTCTAAAGTCTTGCACGGTAAGCTCTGTAAGTCGCATCCTAACGATTGTACACAGCAATTAGTCGAGCGCGAGTCGCTTGTGAATTCGGGGGTAATTACTAAACTTACGCGCGAGATAAAATATTATTTATGAGCGAAGATAACCGGCTGATTACAGAGCGTAAGCAAAAAATTGAAGACTGGAAAAGTTTGGGTTTCGTGCCGTATGCGAAAGATTTTGAAAGAACCCATACGGCCGTTACCGCTACTGAATTTTGTGAAAATGAAAAATTAGCTGAAGCCCCCGAAATCATTGAGGGCTATAAAGAACCTTTGGCAGAACATCTAGAAGATTCGAGTGATCACTTAAAATCGGTAGCCGGTCGAATTGTGGCGATGCGAGAAATGGGGAAGTTGGCTTTCTTGAGTATCCGTGACGTGACGGGCGATTTTCAGGTGTGTTTAGCGAAAGAAGTGTTAGGAGAAAATTTTAAACCCTTATTAAAGGCTTTAGATTTGGGTGATTTTGCTGGTTTTGCAGGGGAGTTTTTTCGTACTAAACACGGGGAACCAACGCTTATGGCGCTGCGAGTAACGCCTCTTTCGAAATCATTACGCCCCCTGCCTGAAAAATGGCACGGACTCAGCGATAAAGAAGCGTGTTACCGAGAACGTAATTTAGATTTGATATCTAATAAAGATACTTTTGAGCGCTTTAAAATACGTTCAAAAGTCGTTAAGGCGGTTCGTGATTTTTATGAGGATTTAGATTTTATGGAAGTAGAAACCTCTATTTTAAGCGCTCAAGCGGGGGGCGCTATGGCCAAAACCTTTAAAACCCATCATAACGCGTTAGACCAAGAATTTCATTTAAGAATTGCTTTGGAATTACCGCTTAAAATGGTTTGTTCAGGTGGGGTTGAACGGGTGTTTGAAATTGGAAAGTGTTTTCGAAATGAAGGGACGGATCCTTCACACTTACAAGAGTTTACAATGCTTGAATGGTACGCGGCTTATGTGTCGTTTGAGCAAAACATGGAGTGGAATGAAACGATGCTGCGTGAAATAGCGCAAACTGTGTTTGGTAAAACAACTTTTACGGTGAAGGACAAGTTTGATACCGAACATGAAATAGATTTTGCGAAACCGTTTGAAAAAAGAAAATTTGCGGACTTGCTAGAGGAGTATGCAGATTTTGACATGTTTACAGCAAGTGATGATGCCGTTAGAGCGAAAGCCAAAGAAGTGGGAGTGGAAACAATCGAAGGCGTAGGTCGAGCCAATTTGCTGGATGATATTTACAAAAAAACAGCGCGACCATTGCTAATTCAGCCGACTTTTATTCTGGATTATCCGGAGGATTTAAAGCCGTTAGCCGCTCCAAACGGAGATGGCACGGCCAGTTGTTTTCAGGTTTTAATTGCAGGTTGGGAAGTTATCAATGCTTATGGAGAACTGATTGACCCACAAATTCAACGAGCGCTCCTTGAAAAACAAGCCAGCTTTAAAGCTGGCGGTGACGATGAAGCGATGGAAGTAGATGAAGTGTTTTTACGAGCCATGGAACATGGGTTTCCACCGATGGCTGGCCAAGGGATGGGCATAGATCGAATTGTGAGTTTATTAACCGGACAAGATAACCTGCGAGATGTGGTGTTATTCCCGACGCTTAAGCCAGAACATCAAACCGTTAAAACAGACACGAAACCAGAGACGACGGTAAGCGATTCGACAGAAGTTAAGTCCGTCGCCCCCGCTTCGGCGGCGGGTACAAATATGGAACCAGGGATTACACGAGAAACCGCCTGGAAGTTAGTACAAGAGAAATGTGACTGGGCGTTGCAACGACACTTAGCACACGTGGCAGCCAGTATGGAGGCGTTAGCCGTGCACCTAGGGCACGACGCACACAAAGAGACCTGGTATATTACAGGGCTTTTACACGACATTGATTGGAACGAAACGATTGATACTCCAGAAGAGCATTGCGGCCAAGCCACCATGGACTATTTAGGGGCTAAAGGCGTAAGTGATGAAATTCAACAAGCCATTCAAGCGCACTGCCAAGACGTGCACGGTGTGCCAGCGGATACAGATTTGAAAAAAGCCTTGCTCGCGGTAGATGAACTTAGTGGTTTTGCCGTCGCGGTGGCTTTGTTGCGCCCGACTAGAATGGAAGGCATGAAAGCCAAATCAGTGGTGAAAAAAATTAAAGATAAAAATTTTGCGGCGGCGGTAGATCGTCAACACATGAAATTTTGTGAAGACTACTTTAACACGCCTGTGAGTGAATTTTTAAATATTTTAATTCCCGCCTGGGAAGCTATTGCGCCTGATTGGGAGTTAAAAGCGTAGCTTTATAAACAAACTTAAACATGGGTTTTCTTCTTCGCCTTGTAATACATATTTTAATATCAGCCGTAGTATTTTACGTCTTAGACCAATACATTTTTCCTGGAAGCTTTGCGATTGAAGGCAGTGATTTGACCCGCTATGTGTGGGTAGCGTTGTTTTTTGGACTCCTTAACACCTTTATTAAGCCTTTGTTAAAGCTATTTATGCTGCCAGTGCAGCTTATAAGTCTTGGTCTAGCGGGTTTAGCGGTTAATGGAATCTTAATCGCCTTGCTCGCTTTTGGGCTTAACGCACTCGAGTTTCAAAGTGCCAGTGTGGTCGTGGATCATTGGTTTACTTATTTCATAGTAGGAATTGTTCTAGGGGTCGCTAATACCATAATTCATTGGTTTAATTAATACCCTTGCAAAGTGAACGCAGGTTCATAGAATCTGACTGTTAAAAAAACTTAGTTTAACTTTAAAAATATGTTTCAAATTTTCTTTACGGTCGTTTCGGTGTTGCTAGTAGTAGTGATTTTATTGCAACAAAAAAGTTCAGCTTTAGGCTCTATGATGGGGGCTGATAGTGGTGATGAAATGGTGCAAACTAGACGAGGCGCTGATCGTTTGCTTCACTTTGCAACCGTTGCCTTAGCGATTGCTTTTGCCGGTGGAGGTTTGGCTGTGATGATGTGGCCTGAATTTCTTTAAATCTCGGTTCTAATGCGACGCTGGAGCTTTGGCCGTAAGCCTTTTCAAGTAAGACGTAAATGGCGTTACGTCTTTTTGTTAACGGTTGTATTTTTGTCGGTTATTACGTTTTTTCAGTGGCACCAGTTTTTTTTAGATAACGCACAAACAGTGCCTGAAAAAGGCGGTATTTACACAGAAGCTTCGGTGGGGGCGGTGGTGAATCTGAACCCGTTGGCAGAAACAAATTCATTTTTTGATAGTGACATTCATGAGCTTATTTTTGCAGGGCTGTTGCGTTACAATCCTGTTTCGCAGGAATTTGAAGATGATTTAGCCACGTTAGTCGTGGTAGATCCTGGGGAAGAGTTTGAACTAACGCTTAAAGAAGATATTTATTTTTCAAACGGGGAACCCGTTGATATTTCAGATGTTATATTTACGTATGAAACGTTGCTCAAGAACCCAAATTTTGGAAACGAAAATTTAAAACAAGCCTTTTTATATGTTGATATAAGCGTAGTAGACGCCAGAACGATAAGCTTTAAGTTGCCCGAGCAAAATATGCTCTTTATCAGCCAACTAACGCTCCCTATTTTGCCACAAAGGCCATTTGCTGAGGCGTTAGTAGAAGAAGTTTTGGATCCAGATTTTCCGTATAATAAAAAACCTTACGGCGCTGGTCCGTACCGTCTTAAAAATGTTATTCCAGAAGACCGTGGCTTTTATCGTGTGTTTTTAGAAGCTAATCCTGATTATCATTTTAATCCGCCTTACATTGAGCAAGCCGTTTTGTATGCTTACCGAACGTCTGATCAATTAATTTATAGTCATAATTGGCCGACTTTGTTTACTCGTTTGCCGTGGAACACACTCAATGATTTTGAAACGGATTTGTACGGCGAATACACGCGTTACAACTACACCTTGCCGCGCTACACCGGCGTATTTTTTAACTTAGATCGACCTATAATTTCTACGCCCGCTTTTAGGCAAGCGCTAGCAAAAGCTTTACCGGTAGAGCAGCTGCTTGAATCTGGTTGGGCGGAACAAAGAAGCCCGTTTTTTCAAGATGGCGTTAGGGCCTATCCAGAAGGCATTGATTACGCCGGGGCTCGAATTATGCTGCGAGATAATGGTTTACCTTATAATTCTACACGTGAAGTGCGCACTATTGGTACCGATGGGGATCCGGCTCGATTTAAGCTTATTACGTCAACGGCGCCAGCGGTTTACTCTCGGTTTGCCCAAAAACTTAAAAATACCTGGGAGAAAGAGCTTTTAATTGAAATCGATTTAGAAATTTTATCGCCCACTGATTTTCAATTAGCCTTGCAAGCGCGCGATTATGATATGGTTTTATTCGGCCAAAATTTTTCAGACAATTTTGACACTCTCTCTAGCTGGCACTCTTCACAAAGTGGCTCGTTGAATCTGGCTAATTTGACCCGCGAAGATATTGATTTTTTAATTGATGAAATTCGATTTTCAGGCGCTAAAAGTGATTATCAAGCCTTGCAAGATCAGCTGGATGATTTGAATCCATCCCTTATTTTTGCAACCCCAGAGTACGCGTTACTCGCCGATAAACAGTTAAAAGGTTTTAGTGATTCTTGGGGTAAAATTAGAAGTTTATCGCATAGGTTTTACAACATCCACCAATGGCATTTCGACACGAAGCTCGATTGGAATTGGCCCCGTGATAAATCTAAGATAGTAGGTTTTATAAAATGGTGGTGGAACGGCAGCAAAAACCCTGTACCTAAGGTTGAAACTACAGACCCTGAATCAGAACCTGAGACAGCTGAACCTTTAACTTCATAATGGTCAAAAAAATATCGCTTAAAGCCCTTATGGATTTAAAGGTTCGTAACGAACGTCAAAAGGATGTGAGTGCCTTCCCTAAAAAATCAATTCTAGCGGTTGATTATGGAGAGAAGTATTGCGGTTTAGCGATAGCGACTGATGGACACACGGTCTTACCAGCGGCGGTGGTACAGCGTGCAAGACTCGAAGAAGCCATTGATTCAATGATTAAAGACTATCAGGTTGAGGTGTTAGTTATAGGGCTGCCTCTAAGTTCAGATGGTTCACAAAATCATATCTGCCAACAAATAAATACGGTGGCCGAAAAATTAGAACAAAAATACACAAAACTGACGATAGAATTGGTGAACGAGCGTTTCTCTAGCCAAGCGGTTTTAAGCGGAGATAAATCGCGAATAGATGATTTAGCCGCCATGCAAATTTTAGAATTTTATTTAGCGAGCCGTAAAAGCTAGACACAGACGATTCAGACGTATAATGATTACATATGAAGTCGGATGAATACACGAATGCCGATATAGAAAAAATTGTTTTGAAAGCCCAACAGGGTGACCAAGACAGCTTTTCTACGCTTTTTGATATTTGGTTTGATCGGGTTTATCGTTACACCGCTTACAGAGTTGATGCGAGTGAGTGTGAAGATATTGTGAGTGAAATTTTTTTGAAGGTAGTTCAGTACTTACCGCAGTATAAATCCCGTTCTGGGGTAGGGTTTGGGGCGTGGCTTTTTAGAATGGCCCACAATACTATTATTGATTGGTATCGTAAAAAAAAGGCTTTACTCGGCAGTGATATTGAAACGGATGAGGAAGACTTTTTTGCGCGTGTGGTAGATGAGCAGCCGCTACCAGACAGCCAGGTGAACAGTCTGTATGACTATGAGCGGGTGTATAAATTTTTAAAAAAACTTAAGCCAGATCATCGTGAGATTTTAGAACTTAAGTTTTTAGAAGGCTTTACCAATAAAGAAATAGCTTCTATTACGGGTAAAACCGAAGGCAATATTCGGATTATGCAGCTGCGGGCGTTAAAAGAAATGCGCCAGGCGATGCAGCAAGACCAGAATGATTAAAGGGACGCGGCTAGTTCTTCTAGTAAACTTTTGGTTTCTTCAATGCCTAAACAGCCATCGGTAATAGATTGACCGTAGTTAAGCTCCTCAGGTTTATTTTTAGCGGTAGCATCTTGTTTGCCGTTCATAATAAAACTTTCAGCCATAAAACCTTTAACGCTTTTATTAATCGCCGCATGGTTATCCATTGAGCTCAAAACGTCTTTTAAAACGTCTCCTTGCCGGCTTGGATCTTTTTTACCGGTATCAGGATCAATCGAGTTGTCGTGGCTTAAATCAACAATTATAGAAGGATTTTCTATTTTTTTATCGATCAGCATTTCCGTCGCTTTTTCAAGGGTTGCCGTATCATGATTAGGGGTGCCATTACCGCCTCGTAAAATTAAGTGCGCAAAAGGATTTCCGTCTGTTTTAATTTGTTGTCCTTGAAACGCAAATACATGCGGGTGTTGCGCGGCAATAACCGAATTAATGGCGATTTTTAAGTCTCCAGAAGTTGGATTCTTCAAACCTACCGGGTGCTCAATCATCGAAGCAAAAATTCGGTGCTCTTGATCTTCGGCACTACGAGCTCCGATGGCAATCCAGCTTAGCAGATCCACAAAATAACTGTCGTTATGAGTAAATAGAGCTTCATCGGCTAAGGCGTATCCCATTTCAACCGCTTTAATCATCATTTTACGACAGTAGAAGGTTCCGGCCTCTAAATCAGCTTCGGCATAAGGATCTGGTTGGTTTAAGGGCCCGAGCCAGCCAATAGTAGTACGCGGTTTTTGTAGGTAGGTTCGTAACACAATTTTTAGTTTGTGACTTACTTTATCTACGGTTGGTTTAAGCTGTTCGGCAAAGTCGAGTACGGCGTCTTCTGGCCAAGCACTACAAGGGCCAATAATCATTATTTTTCGATCATCTTCACCACTAAGGATGGCTTTAATCTCGGCTTGATCCTTTGCGACTTGCGCTTTGAACTCTGGGGCTAAAGGCAATTTATCAAGTACGACCGCAGCGCGGGGAAGTTCTTTTTGGACAGTGAAGGGCATAATAATAGGTTTTAAGAATAAAAAAAACTGCTTTGATGGTTTAAAGCAGCGGCGGGTTTAAGAAATTTTGTTAAGCTTCTTTAAACCAGCTCGCTTGCGCGAAACCAGAAATAAAAGAAATCAAAAGAAAAATTTTGCATTAACGTTTCTATGTTAAGGGCACAAAAAGATTGTGTCAAATTTTGTGTGCTCTCAGCCCTTGTTTGATTCTCTGCTTAAAATACTTACTATCGCCTTTGATGATTGATAAAGCTCAGACCGTATTGGCCGATTTTAAAGCCATAGAAGACGCGTTAGCGGATCCTGAAGTTTTTGGGGATCAAAAAAAATATGTCGCTTTATCACAGAAAAGAAAAGCGTTTGAAACTAAAGTCGCTACGGCAGAGGCCTACATTAAATTGTGGCAACAAAAAGAGGATGGAGAACGTTTGCTTGGGAGTGAGAAAGATCCTGAAATGTTAGAGATGGCCAAAATGGAGTTAGATGAGGCTAAAGCGGGACTGCCAGACGCGGAAGAAGCGCTAAAGACCGCTTTGATTCCACGAGACCCAAGTGATGACAAAAGCTGCATTATTGAAATCAGAGCTGGGGTAGGGGGGGATGAAGCTTCTCTTTTTGCCGAAGAAGTGATGCGTATGATTTTAAGGTTTTCAGAAACTTGTGGTTTTACCAACGAAATAATGTCAGATGCCGCCAATGAAGGCGGGGGACTTAAAGAAGTAATTTTTAGGGCTGAAGGTTTTGGAGCGTACGGAAAACTTAAGTTTGAATCAGGCGTACACCGCGTGCAACGTATACCGGTTACCGAGTCGCAAGGTCGAGTGCATACTTCCGCTATTTCGGTAGTAGTGTTGCCAGAAGTAGAAGAATCAGAAGTGGATATGAACTTAGCCGATGTACGAGTAGACGTATTTAGAAGTAGTGGAGCGGGTGGACAATCGGTGAATACGACAGATTCAGCTATTCGTTTAACCCACGAGCCTACAGGCACCATTGTGACGTGTCAGGACGAAAAGTCTCAACACAAGAACAAAGAGAAAGCTTTTAAGGTGCTTAGAGCCCGTTTACACGCCGTACAAGAGGAGAAAAAACAAAAAGAGTTGGGAGAGAAGCGTTTGGCACAAATTGGCTCAGGTGATCGTTCTGACAAGATTAGAACCTACAACTTTCCACAAGACCGGGTAACAGATCATCGAATTGGGCAAAGCTTTTCAAATCTGCCTGGAATTTTGGATGGGAGTTTAGAAAAAGTAGTGGAAGCGTTAGCCATGGAAGAAGAAAAATGGTTGTTAGAAAAAAGTCAGGCTTAGGGGTTTTAATTCGTTCTTGTTTAAAAGGCTCAGATTACCGCGTGATAAACATTAAATTAAGTAAGCCTGGCAACCACTCAGGTGGTCACTCTTTTGAGCAAAGCTCAATTCACCTTGATGAAAAGTTATTTAAGTATTAAAAAAATCCCCGCTTCATCAGCGGGGATTTTTTAGGCTTATCGGAAGTTGATAATTCCATCTGCGGTAAAGCCTGGTGGAGCGTTTTCTCTGAGTCGAGGATCAACTCGAATCACAAACGATTTGCTGTTGTCGTAACAACCACTTTGCCCTGGAAGGTTAGAACAGAGGTTGGTGTTAGTTTGTGCACCGGTTCCATCATAGACAGGAACGTAACGCCGCATGTAATTAAAGTCATACATTTGAGCTTTTAAGATTCCATCAGCCCCGGTTAGGTCTTCTCCCCAAGGGCCTTCTGGTGGAGCCTTGTCCGCTTTTCCAATGGTGTTTTTACTGAGGATATTTCCACTCAAGATTAGCTGACGGCCAAGCTGGTTTCCATTGCTATCGTATCCGTTAATAATATCCCAGTCGTCATTTGGGTTGGCGTTTGATCCAGAGGTAATTCGGCCCCCCCCAGCTCCAGCGTCAATCCAAACGTTACTCACTAACGACCCGTCGGTAAACAGGGCACCAACAATGTGCTTAACGTTTTTGTAAACCGTTAATTGACCTCGTCGTGACATGTTTTGCAGATTACTCACATTGTCATTAAGAACGATAATTCCTAGTGAGTCGTCATTCCCAGCGTACTGCATATCGCCAATAACATTAACACTGGCATTTATAATAACAAAGGTATGTTTTCCGTTAACAATGGCTGGATTGGCTAAAGTTCCTACATTTCCATCACGGCGTAAACCAATTCGGAAATAGGCGCGACCTTCGTCACCTGTTATACGACCATCGTTGTTTATATCTCCGTTTAAGTACGTTACACCGCCATCAGGTAAGTCGTCTACGTAAATATCCCAACGAGGATAATTGTTACCATTATTGGTGAAATTATTTCGTTCAATAATGGGGTTGTTACTGTCATTTAATGGAACTGTGCTGCTCGTTGCATTATCAGGCGTACGCCCTCTGATAAGTTCGTAGGCGTTTCTAGTAATCTCTTCTCTTATGTCTGTGGCAAGAGTGCTAGTCCCTAATACGATGCTATCGTCGTCAGTGCTATCGCAGCCGCCATCGACACAGGCGATTTCATCGGCAATGATTTGTCCTTCAATAGCAGCCCCTGGCTCAGCGGCTGTTTCTTCAGGACAATTAATTCCATAGAGCGTACAAGTATCGCCTTCAGGACCATCATTATCCACAATAGTTCCAACAGAAGTTGCGAGTAAATCATTTACAAAAGAAGCTTTATTACTGGCCGTTATACGAAGACCAAATATTTCATCGTTTTCGTCCGCGGTGTCATCAGTGGTATCAATGGTGAAATCTCGCTGGCTTGTGCCTTCGGCAATCCGAACTTCTTTACCTGTGCCAAACTCTGCGGCCTCAGCGGTATCTGAGCCAACAAGTACGCCTGTGGCAATAGTGAAGTCAATGCCTCCGATGGGAGCCACCATTGCTTCTCCAAGAGCGTTCTCAAGTTTAAGGGTAAACGTAATCGGAGAACCTTCTTCTGCACTACCATCGGTTATAATCACATCGGGTTTTAATACGACATTATCATTATCATAAATAATTCCATTGCCCGTGTCAGACGTGTTGCTTAAGAAGCCACTATTGAGCCCCAGATATCTAAGTAATAGGTTTTCATTCCCTTCGTTAGGTACATTATCATCTACGGTTGATACTCGCGCAATTCCAGCGCCTTGGCCCGCTAAGATAGATACCACCGCTATAACAGGGGTTCCACTACCAGTGGTAAAGTCTAAACCAGGATCGGCTGGATTTGGGTTTAATCGCTCCGCTCGCATTCTAATAACGGTATCTTCGGGTGCTGCTTTAGAAAGTTTAACCACAAAGTTTAAGTTATCGCCTTCGGTTGCACTGGCGTCTTCAACCGTCATTTCTGGTGCGGTTATATCCAGCTCATCGTTATCAATAATAGTGGCAATAATCGGAACGGTGCCTCGGTTTTGATGGGAGTTGTCATTTCTAATACTGTGTCTTTCAACTCGATCAATTAAACCGTTTGGAGTTGAATTTACGTAGTTCAATCTGAAATTTTCGTTGCCTTCAAAGAAGGTGTCCTGAGTGGTTGGAATAGACAGTCGAGTTACAGGTCTTCTGCTCCGTGCAGGAATCGTCACGCTGTAATTACCTCCCGTGTAGTCTAAGCCATCAATAGCGCCTCCATCAATGGTTTCAAAGTTAAGGGTTACGGCTTCGTCACATAAAGTTCGGTCTAAACTTATATCAAATTCCATGCGATCGCCTTCAACGGCTTGAGCATCTACAATTTTAACCTTGGCTTGATCACTACAACTATTATAATCATCATCTTGTATAATGCCTTCAACATCGGTCAGGCTTCGTATATTTTCGTTACTGGCAGATAAAGCCAGATTGAAGTTTTCTTGCATATTTTCTGGATAGAGTAGAGTCGGACGCGCTACTTCAACGATGGAATCGTTAGCAATAGCAACGCCAATTTTAGCATAGGTGGAACTTTCTCCTTTACCCGGTTCTAGGGTTACATTGATGTCACCGGCTCGATAATCTATACCAGCGATGGTTAAGTTAGTGCCGCCAATAGCTAAAATGTCTTCTGGGCTAATGGTTAGATTCATTGGTTTTTCAAGACTGGTATCTTGAT
>Ga0307935_1000704_pt1 | contig 13717 bp, 17 predicted proteins | sample OrgLakmetageno92_FD_201827 | JGI IMG/M metagenome (GOLD analysis project Ga0307935, IMG submission 201827) | Saline water microbial communities from Organic Lake, Antarctica - #92 | ecosystem: Environmental > Aquatic > Non-marine Saline and Alkaline > Saline | place: Antarctica: Organic Lake...
AAACAAAATTTTCTTAGAATCTGGTCGCTTGTTCATCAGTGTGTGATTAAGGTATCGATCTTGAGAAAGATGCACCAACACCTCTAAGGCACCGTCTGCATAGCGGCGCGACGAAACTGATGAATCGACTGCTCGACGCATCTTACTCGCCGCAACCATTTCCATAGTCTTGGTAATTTTTTTAATATTACCAACCGCTTGAATTTTTTGTTTGATAACTTTTGCTTGAAGTGCCATATAGATAGTTTATTTATTTTCTGATGTGTACATTGCTGCGTATGCTTCGATTGCCTTCTTTAGATTCCCCTCGATATCTTTGTCCCACCCCTTTGCAACGGCATCCAGGACATCCTGATGTGAAGTGTGAAGGAATTCATACAAACCTTTTTCCCATGCAGAAACTTCTTCTGTTGGAACCGCGTCAATGAACCCACTGTTGAGTGCGTAGATTGCTGACACCTGGTCTGCAACGTGTACAGGAGAATATTGTTTTTGCTTGAGTAGTTCTACAGAACGACGTCCACGTTCGATTTGCTTTTTGGTCTCTTCATCCAGATCTGATCCAAACTGAGCAAATGATTCTAGTTCACGGAACTGTGCAAGTTGTAGTTTCAACTTACCAGCATTCTTTTTCATAGATTTGATCTGAGCAGATCCACCTACGCGAGACACTGATGCGCCTGGGTTAATCGCTGGGCGAATACCCTTGTTGAATAGGCTTGTTTCCAAGAACACTTGTCCGTCGGTAATCGAAATAACGTTTGTAGGAATATACCCAGAGTTATCTCCACCTTGGGTTTCAATGATTGGCAATGCCGTAATCGATCCACCTCCGTGTTTTTCGTTGCGCCGACATGCGCGCTCTAGCAAACGTGAGTGAAGATAGAACACATCTCCAGGGTACGCTTCTCGTCCTGGTGGCCGACGTAGGAGGAGTGAAATTTCACGGTAAGACACCGCGTGTTTAGACAAGTCATCATACACAATCAACACGTCATCTCCTTTGTCCATGTAATATTCTGCAAGCGTTACACCAGCATATGGAGCAAGGTAAGAGTATGACGCAGGGTCAGAGGCACCCGCCAATACAATAGTTGTATATTCGAGAGCTCCGGCAGCACGTAATTGTTCTACAATACGACGTACCTTTGATTTCTTTTGACCAATGGCAACATACACACATTTCATATTTTGGTCTTTTTGGTTGATGATGGTATCAATCGCAACAGTAGTTTTACCAGTCTGACGATCACCAATAATCAATTCGCGCTGTCCACGTCCAATTGGAACCATGGCGTCAATCGCTTTGATTCCTGTTTGCATCGGCTGGTCAACAGGCTGGCGACTCATTACTCCAGGAGCAATTTTTTCGATTGGTCGCAGTTCGTCCATAGTAATATCCCCTTCTCCATCGATAGGTTTCATCATTGGGTCAACAACACGTCCTGCCATTGCCTGTGCAACAGGAATAGAAAGAATTTTTTCTGTACGTTTTACCGTGTCTCCTTCCTTGATAGAACGCCCGTTGTCGAGGATAATTGCACCAATCATGTCTGATTCTAGGTTCAGTGCAATTCCCATTACGCCGTTTCCAAAATCAAGCATTTCTGACGACATACAGCCTGACAGTCCTGTCACGCGTGCAATTCCGTCACCAATAGAAACAACTGTTCCGTACTCTACTGCTTCTACGCCTGATTCAAATGATTCAAGCTTTGTTTGTAGTTGTCTGATAATGTCTTGTGTACTCATAATGAAATGTTTTAGTAATTAATAATGAAATGTGTGTGTTGTGTATTAGTTTTGTAACGACAAACGTAAACGTTCTAAAGAGGTTTTAAGACTCGCATCGTATAGAACGCCCTTATTGGCGATGGTACATCCACCGATAAGTGATTCGTCTATGTCTGTTTGGTACGCACCATCTGGATTAATACCGAGCGCTTTTAGTAATTGATCTCGCGATGCATCATCTAACGATAGCGCTGTAGTAATGTGACACCCTCGAGCGCTTGTCTCTACACTCAACACATGTCCGATGTAGCGAATAATTTGAGGCAGCAAATACGCAAGATGAAACTCATTAAGAAAGTCATGAAGTGACTTTATCTTTGAATCAATTGCATCTGGCTGCGCCATGACGCTTGCGATTAATGCGTTACCTAATTGTGATGATGACGGTACCATACAGAACGAATTATGATTGCGCGATTAATTCAGCCGCGCGACCAATAAGTGATTTTTGTTTTTCTGGGTTCATGTTCTCTTGAGTAATCTTCCCAACAGCTGATACGACAACACCGGCCATTTCGCTTTTGAGCTCCTTTCGCATCTGCGCAATGTCTGCCTCTCCGCGAGTATGAGCTTCGGCAAGTACCTGGTCGGCAGATTTTTGTGCGTCTGCTGCTACTTTTGCAGCGACATCTTCTGCGCGCCCTTTTGATGCTGCAATAATACCGTGCGCTTCTTGCTGAGCTTCGCCGGTGATTCCTGCTGCTTCTTCTTGAGCCTTATTCAGGGCTGCTTCTGCCTCCTCGGCATTATCCAAGCCTGCTGCAATCTTTTCGCGACGCTCTTTGATAACTTTTGACAAGTGATCAAAAACAAAACGCTTAAGAATAAAGAATATAATCAAAAAACTTACCAGGTTTACCGACATTACTTTCCAGTCAAAACCAATTGTTCCTAGAATATCAAGAATGTTCATAATAAAAATTAAGTGTTAGTTTCTCCCGTATATTAAATAAGGAAGAATAGTGCGAATGCGTAGAGCGCTGTAGATTCTGCGAGCGCTACACCGATAAGCATACGAGTAAAGATAGTTCCGGCCATATCTGGGTTACGTCCCATAGCTTCAAGAGCTTTACCGATAAGATATCCTTCTCCAAGTCCTGACCCCATCATAGAGAGACCCAGTAACCCTTTCCCAATCATTTGTGCTGCTTCTTGTTCCATATAAATGTAATAAATGAGCTAAGCTCATTCGTAATTAAAAAAATGAATAATACATTAATGATGCGAGCCAATGGCCCAGACGATGCACAATCCAAACGGATTATGCAGCCTCTGCGACACTGGCATCAGTAGTACCTACTGATGCAGTTGTGATTTTTTTCTCTTCAGGTGATGTTTCTGATTCTTCTGAAGAAGGCTTGATAGCCAACATATAATATGCTGCCACCAATGTTGAAAACACCATGGCTTGCAATGCCCCAACGAACAGACTCATACCATACCATATTGCTGGCACAACATACGCAAATGCCCCCATCAGAATAATCATGAGGATATTTCCTGCGTACATATTGGCAAAGAGACGAATTGACAAAGAAATAATCTTGGCAATTTCTCCAACGATATCCAATACACCCACAAACATATCAACCAGCGCCATAGCACCGTCTCCCATGCTTTTCTTGAAACCAAGCACAACTGGCTTGATCTTGATGAATTTACCAAGGTGGGCAAGAATACCCCACTCTTTAACACTGATAATATTGATAATTATCACAGCCCCAAGTGCCAAACCAAGAGTAGTGTTGAAATCAGCTGTTGGCGTTGCAAAAATCGCGTTCCCATTGACCGTTATATCAGCAAGGCCTGGGACTAGCGTAATTATGTTTGCAACTAAAAGGTAGAGAAATATGGTTCCAATCATTGGGAAAATAGCCTCAGAACGACGAATATCGTTCGTCACTTCATCAACGAGATCTTTCATGGCGCCATAAAGCTCCTCGAACAATACTTGGAACTTTGTTGGATATACCGTAAATGTTGTACGGATGATAATTCCCACTACCAGGAATAGTAAGATAATGAAGAAAATCATGAATGACGATGTTGCGACAGGTATTCCAAATACCTCAAAAAGTATCTGAGGCTCAATACCAGGTATTTCACGTTGTACTTGTAGAATGTCAGTAAAAAAATTCATATCTTAGTTCTCTGTAAAAATTAGAAGCTTTTTGATTCGTTTTCCCTCTCTATCTCATCTGGGTATTTGTGTTCTGGCCTATCTTTAATATCTAGCTTTTTGCGTAATTCCCGTATCTCTGCGTCAAATCCTTCCATTTTTGCTGAAAGTTTTCTATATTTGTGAATAACCAATATCCACGACACAATGAATGCCAGACCTAGAAAGACAAAACGCCATGGCTGTGTATCAAATACAAATTTAATAAGCAACACAGCAGCAGCAAGCGGTAAGGCAAACAGAATAGCAATATGCACCCCTTCCCAAAAGATACGAGTAATGTACGTTTCTCGTTCTTTGGTCAGGGCTGCAAGTTGTTCAATATCGTTCATACAAAAGAAAAAGTCATGAAAGGCACAGTGGTCAATGAAAACACGTAACATACTTTGCTGACTCGCCGCCTAGTATACCAAAAAAAAATCTAAAGGCCAGTCATGTATATAAAAGAAAAAAGATATCCATAAACTACAAATCCCACCGAGGTGGGACTGTAGCTGAAGACTGTTTTTTGCGCCGCATATGAATAAATCCATATGCCTAGAAAGTATAGCAAAGCTATATTTTTTCGCAATAGATTAATTAATTGACTGATTGAAAATTATTGGTATTCTATGAGAAATAAAAATTTACTCATGAAAAATGAAATATCAAATTATTTTAATGGACTTGCGAGGAATTTCACCCCAGCACTAAAAGGCCTTATTCAAATAAATGAATTCAGGTTAATCATATTTCTTTTGCTCTTGGGCATGATACTGACTCAGGTCTGTTCTGAGGCAAATGACCGTGCAACTATTAGTATCGTATTTTCCTTCTTGCTCTTGGGGATGAGTACGCTTCTTATTTTTTCAAAATTTGGACGTCACAAATATAGCGTCGAGGTAATAGTCATATTTTACCTATTCTCTCTATTGATAATTACCGTTTTTAGAAAATCTCTGTTTTGAAAAGAACAATATATGTACCCGCGACATCGCGGGTACTTTTTCTTTTGAAAATTTATTAGAAAAAAAAGACCCCGGTTAAGGGGTGTTTTTTTCTTGGTGCGATCGCCAGGACTTGAACCTGGGACCTCGTCATTATCAGTGACGCGCTCTAACCACCTGAGCTACGATCGCATGTATGTACCGGAAGATAGTATCAAGATACGAGACGAAAATCAACTACCCAACTTGATCTCACTTCCACATTATGCCATCTCCGCGAAGGCGGGGACCTATCGTTATTTTTTCCACAAAGATACAAGAAAATGAAGGGTGTACGTAATCAATATACAAAATGGATAAATAATAGTTTGAACTGGGAAACGGGTCCCCGCCTTCGCGGGGGTGACACAGGAGGTACTGGTCTAAATAAAATCATGCATAAAAAGAGCGAGACACCAAGTGTTCCGCTTTTTTATATCATACATTCTATTCTGCATCCTTACCAAGGTAAAATCTTTGGTAATATAGATTCTTAAGCGACTCATACTGAATCGCTCTATAGATAAACACCACCCACGCTAACGAGATAACGATCGTGAGATAAAAGAATACCGATATTTCGAACCATGGATATTCTGTACCATCAAGGGAATAAATCATAAAGAATAGTGTCGCCATCCCTAACAATGTAATAAATATGTAGTAAGTGGTTCTAGGTTTGGCTTTAGCAATTTCATTCTTGAACAAGTAAATGCTTCTAAGTTTTTCATCTGTATCTATTTAAATTTTAAAATAATTAAGTATAATATAACAGTTTATTCTTCATCAGTCAATATCCCATCACTCACATCAGTCAAAATATCCTGGATAACCCCAGACATGATTTTCGGTATATTAGACCAGTTCTTTTTGATGCGGTGATCTGTGATACGGTCTTGGGGGAAATTGTAGGTACGGATTTTTTCTGATCGGTCCCCTGTTCCAATCTGAGAAGAGCGGCTTGCGGAGTCTTTCTTTGCTTCTTCTTCGTCGTGCATTTGCTGTAAACGGTTTTGTAAAATGTCCAATGCTTTTAATTTGTTCTGCAATTGTGACCGCTGTGAAGTAGACCGTACAGACTCTCCTGTTGGCTTGTGAATAACACGTACGGCTGTCTCTACCTTGTTTACTCCCTGTCCTCCTGCGCCACCTGATCGTGACGTCTCGAATTCGAGGTCCCCTGGGTTCAATTCAATCGTGAATTTTTTACGAATCGGCATAATAGCCACTGACACAGTCGAGGTATGGATGCGGCCTTGTTTTTCTGTTGCGGGAATACGTTGTACGCGGTGCACTCCAGTCTCGAAGCGCATCATTTTATAAACACCTTCCCCTTTGATCTCGAATGAGACTTCTTTATATCCTCCGACGTCGTTGCGTGATTCGTCCATGTATTTCCATTGCCAACCCTGAGTATCACAATAACGTTGGTACATTTCTGCAATTTCTCCTGCGAACAAGCTCGCCTCATCTCCACCGGCACCCGCGCGGATCTCTAGAATAACCTCATTTGGAAACTCTTCTTCCTCGCGTTCTTTTTCTAAGATTTCAAAAATCTGTTGACGCATCAGCTCTTCTTGTTTACCAATACGCACCAACTCTTCTTCAGCCATGCTTTTCATCTCGGGATCCTCGATCATGAGCTCTGTCTCCACGCGCATATCTAGAAGTCGCTCTAATTCGAGCGCCATGTATTTGGTACGGTCGTTGTCTTTGAGTTGTTGGATATCAGGAAGTTCGATCATAGATTATGAGTGTATTATGAAATAACACAAAAAGCCACATCTGTGACTTTTTGAAAATGAATATGAAAGCTACGCTTCTGTTACAACCTCTTCGGTTGGAGTTTCCACTACTTCAACAACATCCTCGATAACTTCTTCAGCGATTTCTTCAGTAACTTCTTGTACTATAGGAGCCTCTTTCTTAACCTTCTTTTTTGGTGCTAAGTTGGATGATTTTTCCATACGCTTCATGAAACGGTCTGCGCGTCCTGCCGTATCCATGATACGTTGTTCTCCTGTATAAAAAGGATGACACTGACTACATACTTCAACATTGAAAGAATCAAGGGTTGAGAGTACTTCGAATTTTGCATCACAACTATTACAGGTTGCTGTTGCTGCGTGGGTTGTTGGGTGAATTTCTTTCTTCATAACGAGGGATACTATACAGAAAGTATATCAAAGTTGCAAGTGTGTATTGTTATTTAAATAATATTATCAATTGAGTGCGCCAGGTCTCTATCTTCTTGAGTAACTTTATTTCCTTGGTCGTGCGTCGTCAACGTGAGCGTTACCTTGTTGTACGTATTTTCAATCGTGGGGTGGTGATTATGTTTTCGGGCTTGTTCTGCTACTTTTTCCAGAAAAAACCATGCTTTATCAAAATCAGAAAATTCGTATTTCTTAACAAGTGCGTTCTGAATTTCTATCCATGTATTCATAAATATTTTTATTCTTTATACTAGTAACCTGCCTCCAAAATATCGATATTTGCCTGGATACCAATTTTGTGTTGCATTACCGAGTTTCCATAGAATGCGTTCTTAACTCTTGGATCAGAACATCCACGACCCGAATAATATTTACATGCGGCCTCACGCTCTGCGGTATAGGTCCCTACCGCAGCACCTAGGTCTTGCATGTACAAAGAAGTCGCGGTGACTCCGTGGAGATTATTCCATGGATTAGAGATAATTCCTGATCCTAGAACCCTACGAATACGATCGTTTGATGCATTGTAGTTACCCTGCTTGTCAAACCCAGCATATGAAGCCCATGTTGCAGGAATGAATTGAGAAATACCCATGGCACCACCCCATCCACCTGATCCTAATGGACATGATAATGGTTGCCCATCAGGATTAAGCCCTAATGTTTTTGCGATACCTTGGAAAATTGTCTGATCATCTCTCCATGAGTTATCATTTGGCCCAGGCATAATGGTGCGCCATGTGCGAGTGTCACCTGGACGGTTACAGGTACCCATATTTGCCCCAAAGTTTGTCTCTTGTTTCAAGATTGCCAAAATAAAAGCTGGATCGACCCCTGTCTTTGATCCTGCCTGTTTCGCTAGATTGTACGCCTCACCGAACTGGAGTGCACCTCCTGAGGTACCGCGAAGACTGAACAGCGCTGTTTTGATTTCATCATATTGTTGTTTCTTGTCAGCGAGGACCTGCTCGTAGTTCTTTTCCTGTGTAACACTTACTTGATGAAGTACATTTTTCTCACTTTCTTTTACCTCTACCTGCTTCTTATCAACTTCCAAGGCGTACTTTACATTTGCCTCTTGGTCTTTCTTATCTTCTAACTCCTCTTTCTCGGATCGTGTTTGAACTTTCAAAATCTCAATCGTTCCAAAAGATTCCTGCAAAGAGTTCTGGATTGTTTCGTAGGTATCCAGGTCTGCGAACATCGTACTTAATGATTCATCGCTCCATAGAAATTCAACAAAAGAACGAGATGACAACATGTTCATATTCCGTAGAACTCTCGCGAGTGATGATTTTTCACGATCGAGCTCGTTCGTCAGGTCTCGAATAGTTGAATCCTTTTCTCGAATAGTTGAAGAGAGGTTGTTAATGACCTTTTGCTTCTTTTCAATCTCTAGTCGTTTCTGCGAAATTTCTCCACGAATAATGTCCAAGTCTCTTTTGATTGATCCTGTCTGTTGTTTTTGCTGTGTCAGTTGTAATTCTTGTGCCTTGATTTCTTTCTCTAATTCTTGAAGCTCTCCTTCCAATTTTGCACGTGCCTGGTCAGTTGTCTGTGCAAACACAGGAACGGCAAATGCCAATAATGACAGTCCGATCAAAAAAACTACAGTGATTCGTTGCAACGAAAAAGTATGTGTATTCATAGATTTCTATTATAGCAAAACCACAGGGGAAGCAAAGCTATTCGCAGAATGCAGATAGCTTCTCTCCAACCTCTTTAACATTCTCGTCATCAAAAGCACTGAGGGGCAGCACAGTCGCTCCTGAGACTTTCTCGAGTTCTTTCTTTTTCTTTTTCCATTCATCTTCGGTGCATTCGTCAGTCTTCGACAAAATAACAATCTCTCTCTTGTCGGCGAGTCCTTGTCCGTACTCTTCCAGTTCGTGGCGAATTCCTGTATATGCAGCAACCACGTCTTCGTATTCGCATGAGACAAGATGCGCGACAACTTTGGTTCGTTTGATATGGCGGAGGAATTTGAAACCAAGACCTTTCCCCTCGCTCGCTCCTTCGATAATCCCTGGCAAATCAGCCATGACTTTTCCTGATGCCAAAACTCCCAGGTGCGGATCAAGTGTCGTAAAATGATATGCCGCAACTTTTGATTTTGCATTCGTTACGGCATTCAGTAATGTAGACTTCCCTGCTGATGGCAGCCCCACTAATCCAATATCAGCAAACAGCTGTAGCTCAACATCAAAAATGTCTTGTTCGCCAGGCTGTCCAGGTGTTGATTCGTATGGTGATGTATTACGTGATGATTTAAAATATTCGTTCCCTAATCCTCCGCGACCACCTTTCAGCAGTAGCACGCGTTGACTGTTCTCTTCGAGGCTCCATTGCTCGCCATCGCTCTGGCGCGTGATCACCGTCCCACGAGGAAAGAATAAAACAAGGTCATCGCCGTTTTTTCCTTCGAGGCTATCGCTCCCCCCCTCTCTCCCATGCGGTGCTTGGAATAGTTTCTTGTGACGGTAAAAATCTAGATACGAAAGATCCGACACGGCCTCGGCATAGACTGCTGCTCCTGTTCCGCCGTTTCCTCCTGACGGACCTGCGAGTGGTCGATATTTTTCCTGTCGCCAACGAACAACCCCGTCTCCCCCGTGGCCTGATTTGAGATCTAATTGTAGTTCATCGATGAGTGACATATGCGAGAGAGTGTAGCATAATAATGAGATGTTACTATGTTGACCTTACACTATATTCATGTTATTATGGTTCAAACAAAATAGCTCATTATGAAATTTACAACATCATTATATTTGTCATCAATGATATTACTTCTTGGGACAATTTTTACCAATATTAAAGCTAAAGAAATATTATCGACTACAGGTGCGGAGATTAATTCAACAAGAAGAATAGCGCATAGTATTAATCAAAATTTTGCACGAGTAGAATTATATCCAAGAAAATACTAAATAAATCTCAGTTACAAAAAGGCATAATTTTTATTATGCCTTTTTAGCTAATTAATTTTCCAACGCCTTTTTTGCAAGGTTCATTGCATCTTCTTTTTCTGTTGCAAACATCCAGAATCCGCTCTTGTGGCAGAACTGCGCTGTTGCAATACCAGAAGCTTCTTGTAAGGCTTCTCCTTGGAGACCGCGCCATGATTCTGGGAACGGCTTTTTCAACTCGAAAGTACCCCCGTGGAGTGGCATTGCCAAAATATTCCATTTCGTTTCCTCTTTATCTGGATACACGACGTACAACAAATCTGATGATTCTGGATTGTTTGCAATCGCCTCGGTAATGGTGTGGCGATTACTCGGTATCTCTAAAATTGTGATTGGCCCTTTTTCTTCATTTTCATACAGGCTTCGTATTTCTGATACTGCCTTATTCTTCTCGAGTCGTTCGTTGATTACATTTTTTAGTAATGTTTTCGCCAATCGATACGCGGCCATGAATTTTTGATCTTTATCATCCGTATCAGAGATCCAGTGCAATACACTCTGGAGAATAACCGGCCCCACGTTATATTCATTCGTCTGGTAGAGGTCGATACCGTTATCGCTTGCATCTAGTGGCTGCACGAGACTTTCGTTGATATCCTGGAATGTCTGACTATCTCCATCACACAAAGCATATCCGTAGTGTTTCCATACTAACCCAAATGCAGCATATGGGATTCCACTGGGGTGGCTGCCTGGGTTTTCCCGTTGGTGATGATCATATCGCTGTGATTCGTGGTTGTAGACGTGCCCAACATCGAATACGTAGTCCCCTGTTTCGATAATATCCTCACTGCGCGTTCGGATAATAGTGTAGCGCTCGCCACGGGCCTCTAACCAGAGGCTTAATGTTGCCGCAGCAAACACATCATCCGCATGGAATGATCCATTATGTGTCACTAGCTTTTTCTTTTTTGAAAACCATTTCAACATGTATCTAGAAAACCTCGTTAACCAACCACACACCGAATGACGCAATTAATGCTCCAATCAAAGCTGAAATGTGGGCTGATAGTGCCGTTCCTTGAAAAATAAATCCTGTAATATCGAAACCAGGAACATACTGACCAAGCAGCCAGAATGCAGCCCCGTTTAATACTACTGCAATCAATGCAAAGATAAGATTTCCCGAGAAAATGGCGCGGATGATGGCATTAGCCAGCGCAAAACCAAGACCAACAACTACTGCTGTTGGCCAAAAGCTTACAACATCAATACCTGGAACCACATAGGCAACTCCGATAATAATTCCTGCGTAAATTGCAATTTTAATGATAAATGACATATAAAAATAGAATTAAAGATTTATAAACAAACAACGAAAATCGTACACTCGAGAGAGGGGGCTGGTTTAGATTAAGCCAACAGCTCATCTACGACAGCTTTCACGTCAGCGCCGTCAGCGTTTCCTCCTGTGGCTTTTAAGATTGCCCCCATGAATTGTCCCATTTGTGATTTTTCAGAAATTCCTAACTCTTCTTTCTTTGCTACGGCAATTTCGCGAATAGCATCAATAGACATAGTCTCTGGAAGATACGTAGTGAGGATATCTAACTCGAACTGTTCATCAGCAGCTAGCTCTGGGCGTCCTGCTTCTGAATACTGTTTGATAGAATCTTTGCGACGCTTTACTTCAGTTTTTAACACAGAAATAGCATCTTCATCTGGAAGCTCGTCTTGAGGCATCTTCCCCATTTCGACAAGTTTGTTAGTGAACGCAGAAAGAACTCCGCGAATGGTCATGAGCTTTTGTGATTCTTTGGCACGCATTGCGGCTTTCATATCTTCTTTGAATTGAGTTTGTAGTGACATAAACAGTAGATTTTTATTATTTAATATACTCTTAGTATACTCAAAAATCGACCCTTTGTCATTACCATGACTCGAAGGAAAGCGAGATTCTTGCTATACTTGCACCATATGAATACATCAAACCTTATTTTTCTCGACACCGAAACCACAGGAAACCAACCCGATGACCGCCTATGCCAGCTTGCCTGGAAATATCTTGGTCAATCATATGACGAAATGTTCGACCAATTATACAACCCCGGCCTCCCTATCGCGATCGAAGCAATGGCAGTCCACCACATCACTGAAAAAATGATCGAGGGAAAACCACTCTTCAAAGAATCCGATGATTATGCGAAAACAAAAGAGCTTCTCGAGAATGAAGAAAATATCTTGGTTGCCCACAATGCACCTTTCGATGTCGACATGATGCAACGTGATGGTATTAATCCAGTAAACGCTATCGATACATTAAAGCTCGTGCGTCATTTTGACCCAGAGATGAATATCAAGCGACACAATATGCAGTATCTGCGCTATCTTTTAAAACTAGATGAAGATATCACCGAACCAATCCAGGCCCATGATGCAAAAGGCGATGTAATCATCTTAGAACTTTTGTTTAATCGTCTCTACGAAAAGACAAAGACGCAGTTCGGCCTAGAAGCCGAAGATGATATTTTGAAAAAGATGATCGAGCTTTCTCAGCAACCCGCTACGATTGGTAAATTCGCATTTGGAAAGCACATGGGTAAAAAAGTATCTGATGTCGCCAAAGAAGATCCAGGATACCTCCAGTGGCTACTCGCACAAAAACGGCAATCCGATGACGACGAGACTGACTGGATCTATACATTAGAACAAGCATTGGGATTATAGCTATTGACACTCTCCCTTTATTTAGGTATCTTTAAGATCGAACGTATGTAATTTAGTTAAACTCAAAACCAAAAGAAATGTTTGTAAATAAATATGACGTGGTGGAGTCTATATTTCACTCTTTTTATAAGTTTCAATTTGATGAAAATTCAAACACTGATAAGTATCTTGTAAAAACACTTAAAAAAATGACAGATGATGGTGGGCTTACCCTCACAGTATCGCTGCCTGAAGCATCAAGTTCTGTAGTAAATCTCATAGTCGAAGTTACTTCTATGAAAGATACGGAATATGTTAATACCTTTATCCACTTGAATGAGATTAAGGAAATACCAAAAACAGTAGCAGCATAGTCCGCACTGTAATGAAATTAAAAAGTCCAAACCTAGTGTTCGGACTTTTTTATTACAGAAAATTATGAAGCAAATCAACATTTGCTCAATCTCCTCGCAACCGTTACACTATAGCCATGAATATTTTTATTATCCTTACTATTATATTGGCATTACTCGTTGTTGGATTAATTGTTTTCGTGGTTGCCAAGAAACCAGAATCGACACCAGAAAGCGGCGTCGGGCTCGACCTCATTCAACAACAGATCGCGACCCTGACCCAACGTGTTGATGATCGTCTACACGAAACATCGAAACACATGAACGAATCTATTCGAGCACAGTCACAAGGCAGCATCAAAGCTATCCAGGATGTTACCGAGCGCCTCGTACGCCTGGATGAAACAAACAAGCAAGTAGTAGGATTCACCGAGCAGTTGAAAGGCCTCCAGGATATCCTCAAGAACCCAAAGCAACGCGGGATCCTCGGTGAGTATTACCTAGAAAACACTCTCAAGAATGTCTTACCGCCCAAGACCTATCAAATGCAATATGCTTTTGCCAATGGTGAAATCGTTGATGCGGTAGTAAAGGT
>Ga0307935_1000705_pt1 | contig 13714 bp, 14 predicted proteins | sample OrgLakmetageno92_FD_201827 | JGI IMG/M metagenome (GOLD analysis project Ga0307935, IMG submission 201827) | Saline water microbial communities from Organic Lake, Antarctica - #92 | ecosystem: Environmental > Aquatic > Non-marine Saline and Alkaline > Saline | place: Antarctica: Organic Lake...
TAACAGTGTTTGATAATTTCTCCACCGGGCAACGGGATAAAGTGCCATCGGGAGCTACGATTATCAACGGCGACCTCACCGACGCCAGCAGCATCGATTCCGCTCTTAGCGATACTCAGTTCGACGCTGTAATCCACTTTGCCGCCAAAAAAGCCGTCGGAGAAAGCGAAGCCAATCCTTCACTGTATTTTGCTACGAATGTAGTAGGGTCTTTCAATCTCTTGCAGGCCATGGAACGACACAGTGTCCCACAATTAATATTCTCTTCCACTGCTGCGGTGTACGAACCCCAAGTCAGCTCAGAACCCTTAACCGAAGCCACCCCCACCAAACCAGTCAGTGTGTACGGTACCACCAAACTCATGGTCGAAGACATGATCCAAAGCTACGCCCGTACGGGCAAGCTGCCGCAGTACACTATTTTGCGCTACTTCAATGTCGCTGGTGATGCTGGTTTGCAGTTTAAAGAACACAACGCCCAAAATGTCTTTCCACTTCTCGCTCACGCAGTTGAATTGGGCACCCCATTTCATATGTTTGGTACCGACTACGACACCCGCGACGGTACTTGTGTGCGTGACTATATCCATCTAAGCGATCTGGTCGACGCCCACGTGCAGGCACTGGGTAGCCCACAGAACGCCATCTACAATCTCGGTACCGGCACTGGCTACACCGTGCGCGAATTAATCACCACGTTCGAACAAATCAGCGGCAAGCAAATAAACACAGTCGAAGCCGACCGTCGCCCTGGCGATGCAGCTGTAGTGACAGCCACAGCCGATAAAGCCACCAAGAATCTCGATTGGCAACCCCAGCATACCCTCGAAGAAATGGTACGTAGTACCCTAGATGTACTATAAATACACTATGCAATTTTCCGTTAGTATCCCGACCTACAAAAGACCAGAAGTGCTCGTAGCGACAGTACAATCACTACTGCGCAATACGTTGCTACCCAGTGAAATTCTTATCATAGACGACGACGTCACCCCGCCAGAAGTAGTCACGTTACTCACAAAGCAAGCAAAAGAAAAAGCCGTCACACTGCATTACCATAAAAAAGATCACACCCAAATCCGTCGCGGATTATCAGAATCAAAAAACTGGGCCGCCACCCTCGCCATCAGTCCAATTATTTTTTACCTAGATGACGACGTGATACTAGACCCTCAGTATTGTGCCGAGCTAATGCACGTCTGGGAACAACACGAAGCTAACCAGCAACTAATCGGGGTAGGTGGGCGCATTAGTAACAACCGCCCAACAGGTCGGTTTGAACGCTTCTACCGCCGCTTATTTGGGCTATCAGGCCAGTGTGCTTGGGACGTAAATTCGGTCGGCTTTCAAGTGTGGGATGAAGGTGTATCACAAACCCAAAAAGGCTACTACCTGCACGGTGGTGTATCTTCATACCGTCGAGAATTAATCAACCAAAATCCTTTCGCTGTCTTTTCTGGCGGCCGCACTGGCCTAGAAGATGTCGAACATTGTTTGCGCAGCAAGTTAGCTGGCTACCACTACTATTACGTACCAAGCGCCCACCTCACCCACCACCCAGCCCCCGCCGGCCGCGAAGCGGTCTATACAGCCGCTGTGAAAGAATCAGTCAACCGCCGCGAAATATTCAACCAACACTGCAAAAAAACCGTCAAAAACCGCCTCCATTTTGCTTGGGCAAATATAGGTTGGGTAGGGAAGAAGCTGTTGTCCCGACAGTGGGGTGCAGCGAGAGGTTTGTTGGGTGGTGTACTAAACTAGTACTGTATGGCTAATCGTAAAATTTTTGATCTCAGCACAGATCCATACAGAATAAATATTTCGAATTCTGATTTGCCGATCAGTACTATTTTTAGTCAGACATTCTCTGACGGTGAACATCATATGTTTGTTGATAAATCTGTAGAGGGAGATGATGTGACTCTCATACTATCTACAGTTACGGCTGATGATTGGCTAAGATTGCTACTAGTAATTGAAGCAATTAAAAGTGCGGGCTCCAAACGTATCACAGTGGTAATGCCATATATGGGGTATGCACGACAAGATAAATATCTTAGATCGGGCACTCCAGAATCATCTTTTCGTGGGTTAGCTAAATTACTTGAGTCATCTGGGGTAGATAGAATTATAACTATTGACGTCCACAGCGAACGTATAAAAGAGTTTTTCAAAACTGTTGAATTACACAGTATATCTGCACAACCTCTACTATGTGACAATATAAGAAGTTTATATAAAGCAAAATTTCAGTCTGAGTCATTAGTAATAGTTGCTCCAGACAAAGGTAGTATTCCGCTTGCAAATCAATATTTAAGTCAGTTATCGGAGATTGATGTATCACTAGCTACAATAATCAAAAAAAGAAATCAAGCAAATAAAATTGCCGCGATGGATCTGTCTGGAAACGTAGATGGTAAAGTGGCAATTATTGTGGACGATATGGCTGATACTTGCGGTACATTGATCGCTGCAGCCGCACTACTTAAAAGTAGCGGTGCTAAGGTGGTCTATGCCGCAGTAACACACCCAATTTTCTCAGGGGATGCGCTTACCAAACTGGCCACATCTGATTTAGAGAAAATATTCGTTACCGATACCGTTGGTACCGTTCCTAAGCATGTAAAAATTGAAATGGTATCAGTGCTACCAATTGTTGTACAGGAACTATCCAAATTAGATAGTTAGTTTATATAAAGCCGAAAAAACACTGTCCCGTGTGGGTGCAGTAAAAGGCCTAGTGGGCGGTTTGTTTGTTTCTTAAGCGATTGATTAGTTTACGTACCGGTACAAAAGAAGCAACGTATCTTTTTGCAATAATCGGTACATATTTCCAGGTACTAGTGCTTTTAATCATTTCTCTAAATTGTTGCCCTTGGTAAATTTGCTCTTTTTGTAAATATCCCAAATTCGACATTCCATCAGGAAGGTATTCTGCTTGAACAATTGGTATTGGATGATAAACAAAATTACTTTTTTTTGCTAAGTTAAACCAAAAATCCCACTCTGCTCTATGTGCTCCTTGATACCGAGTAGTATCAATAAGATTCTTTTTTATAAAATGAACAGCATCACCACGGAATGAATTTCCGTACAAATAATCAGTGAGCCAGTTGTAGGATTTTTTTTCTTTCAGGGCTTTTGTGAATGAATAACCGCTCACGTCTACTCGATTAAAAACGAACCAAGGACTAGAGTCTGATTCAAGTATTTTACTAGTTTTTTCTAAGCAGAGTGAATCTACGTAAAGATCGTCATCGTCTAAGAAAGTTATCCAAGTGCCTCTTGCTATATCCAAGCCACGACTCCGGCTGTAGGGAAGTCCTTGGTTTTGGTGGTTTTTGAGGTAAGTAATTTGCGGATCGTTCTGATATTTTTGCATGAGTTTGCTTGACTCAAGATTTGTAGAATCATCTATCACTAATAGCTCCCAATCAGTGTATGTCTGTGAGAGTACTGACTGTATCATTCGCTCTAAAAGAAGAGGTCTGTTATAGCTGGGAGTGATTATAGATATATTTGGGGTATGCATACAACAGTTTAATGGTACCACCTTCAATAGCTAGCGTTTTAGCAGTTGCCGAGCCTGTCTCAGTGGTGGCAGGGTAAATAGATATCTGCCGGCAATAACTGGTAGATACTTAAGTGTTTCTATACGCTTGCTCATCTCGAAAAATTGTTGTCGCATATACACTCGTTCTTCTGCCAAAGAACGTGAGCTCGATAAGCCAGTTTCTTCATATTCAGCTTGAGTAACAGGAATTGCCTTATGAACAAAATCACTTTTTTGAGAAAGTATAAACCAAAACTTCCACTGAGCGCGCTGAGTACCGGTATATCTTGTTTTTCCAAGTAGCTTCTGAGAAAGGAAATGCACAGCATCACCTCTGAAGTTTCTTCCAAAGAGAAAATCCTTTGTCCAATTGTACTGTGACTTCTTTGTCAAAGGTTTAGTGAAGGATTTTCCTGTTTCATCTACTCGATTAAAAGCAAACCAGGGTGCCTTATGTTTTGTTATCGTTTCTACAACTCTGTCTAGGGCATGAGCGTCTGCCAGTGTGTCGTCATCGTCCAAAAAGGTTATCCAGGTGCCTTCAGCAGCATCGAGACCCTTATTACGACTAGCTGCTAAGCCAATATTTTTTTCATTTTGTATCACTGTAACCTGCGGATGAGAATCCAAGTCATCAAGTATGGCGTCAGACTTCTCATTTGTTGAGTCATTAATAACGAGTAGCTCCCATTTGGTGTAATTTTGGCCAAGGACGGACTGAGCTGAGCTTTGTAGCTGCTCTGGTCGGTTATGGGTTGCAGTGATGATTGATATAAGAGGATGTTTTATCATGAGAATATATTTTTTACGCGTACTGCTGCATGGAGTAGACCGATTTTTTTTAATATTTTAACTGCCGGTGATGCCCATGAGTAATTCCACCAGTGAATGCCGTACGAATTTTCTGTCAGCATAGAAGGAGAGAATTTTTTATCAAAGGGAAGTGGGTAAAAGTACTCAGCTGGATAGATTGCAATACCGTTCTCATTAATCATTTGTTTGTCTAAAGTCAGATGTCTTTGTAGTACCCTGGTGATTACTTTGGGGATAGTTTCGTACTCTGCCATTGACTCGTATTCCTTTAGGCATTCTTTAATTACCCAGTGCTGCTTAGTGCAGCCAATAATACTGGCATTAATATGTGAAGAAGACTCAAAGCCAAGAAAAAGTTCGTGTACAAGAAACCGATCCAAGGGCTTCAGTATTTCCATATCAGTGTCTAGATAAAATCCTCCGTTTTCGTAAAGCACATCTAAACGGGCATAATCAGACAGAAAAGCCCACTGTTTATCGGCGTAGGCTTTTTTAGTAAAATCATTTTTTTGTACATCGTACGTGTCTTCATTCCATTCCATTACAGTGTATTCCGGAAGGTGAGTATCCCAACTCTCAACACATTTTTTTACCAGAGCCGGTTTTTCATTTCCACCAAACCAGAAGTAATGGATGTGGGTTGGAATTAGTTGCATACAACTATATTATCACAACGAGTTTTCCGGTAGAATACACCTATCAATATGAAGGTTTACGATTTAGATGGCACACTAAGTACTGCAAATAGTACTTTTGATTTCATAAAGTTATTTCATAAAAAAAATAACAACTCTATTCGACTGCTGAGTGCAGAGATAGTGCGAAGAATCATGAACCGAACCAAGATGAGTGCTGGGCTAAAGCGAGCAGTTATGATTCGTATGTATTTTTTTGGTATAAAAAAAAGTTCCCTAGAAGATTTTTTTGATACAACCTACTTAGAATATTTTAAAACGACTCTCACTGAGCTTGGTAAAGAAGTAATACAGCTAGAAAACCACCAGTCAGTGATGCTCACTGGCTGTACCTCAATGCCAGCCGAACAACTTGGACAATACTTTGGTTTTGGTAAAACTATTTCTACTACTTTTCACTACAAAAATGACCGAATACATAAAATTGAAAAAGATAGCTATGGAAACAAAAAGATTCCGTTCATTCAGGAATATTTTAAACAAAACCATTTGGCACTGACTGCTGTTACATACTATACAGACGACCCAGAAAGTGAAGATGAATTAATTAAGCTTTTTGGAAACACTATTATTGTATGATTCGTGAATCTATAGCTGTCAAAACTCCTTTTCTCTACACGCTCTATTCAAGAGGTGGTTTCCTAACGGTGGCAAATAATTACATTTATGGCCCGACTATTCTATTAGCTTTAGCGATTCTTTTTCAAGAGGTTGCAGTGACTATTCAACTAATAGTTACCGTAGGTGTTTCGTATGTCTTATTCGCTTTGGTATACGAAATAGGTTATCTCATGAACGACCTCTTAGCAGTAAAATTCGAAGATAAACCGACTGTAAGAACTTCAAGACAGTATTCATTCAAATCAATTGCTTTTTACTTTTCTGTGCGGCTTACTCTCATTCTTTTCATCTTGATAAGTATGTCTGTCTTACAGATGAGCACTGAGTATTTTTCTTCGGCCTTCATACCTTTGCTTGGTGTTGTTTTACTTATTTATACTTCTCATAATTTTATTCATTTAGTGAGTATGCGTTTACGCTTGTTCACGTTTGTTGGCCTAAAAGCCAGTTTTTGGTTTGTACCAATCTGGTTTGTATATTCACAAGTGAGTGAACCTCTAGCTTTGGTTTATTTTGTCACTTTTTGCGGCGCACTGGCGTTTTACGTGTATAGTTATCTAGCAAACAAGGGATTGTTCAGTAAAAAAATGTACCAATACATATCAGCTGATTTAGAAGGGATGTTGTTGGTATTTATTACCGGAGCGTATATGCTAGTTCTGCCTTTGATCGCTGCAGATATACTTACCTATGTGCCATGGGTATATGCATACGTATTATTTTTCTGGGCAGTGAGAAAGATAGGAAGATTTTTAAAGTAATTAATAATGGATAATAAAATTAGTAATTATATTCAGGAATTGGAGCATACGTTCGACCTTAAATTTGTAGGTAAGGTACATTCGTATGAAAAAGGCGGTGATATAGACTTCAATGTAAGAACTGAACAACGTGAAAAAATCACAAATTTCTTATTGCAAAAAGGATTCGTGATGAGAAACGTATCTGCTCATGGGGTTTCAGGCTGTATTTTTTTAAACGGAGAGTTGTACGTACTAGATTTCACTGACACTAGTGAGGTAATTTTAACTCTCTATCCAGATGTTCATTTTAAGCCAGTGTTTTATGCAGACATTTGGGATGATTCGGAGCTCGAGCGTTTCATGCGTTACTCACTACAGCTGCGGCGACACAAGCTACGTTATATTGAATTTGTAAGAGAAAATTTTTATAAATACGGAAGATATTTATCCGATACTACCTACTTAACAAAACCAGTTTTTAAGAAAAATACAACGGTTGGTCAGCTCACTGCTGCTATGAAGAGAGAGCCACTCGCATTTTTAAAAGTATATTCTATCCCTCGTTTAATTCAAATGTGTACTACTCTGTTTAGAATACATTTTAATCAAATTGGTAAAGGTGAAATAGTAGCCTTCGTGGGAGCGGATGGAGCAGGAAAATCTACTGCGATTGAAAGTGTGTGGAAAGTGATGGGTGCACACAAGGTATATATGGGAGATGTAAATTTCAGATTACACAGAGTTCATAAGTTTTTGTTCAAGCAGCCTGTATTTATTGCTCGTTTAAGCTACCCATTGATGTATATTGAAAACTGGTTTCGCTATGCTTGGATATGGAGTCGCAAGATAAAAGGTGACATAGTCTATACAGACAGGTGGCCTGGCCTCAACCAGCACTTGCGAAGTGACGAAGGTAAGATGAAAATCCATGACTGGTTATATACTTTTTTTCCGAACCCAAATAGATATATTTTTTTGTCAGGTGAACCAGCTGCAATTCACGCACGGAAGCCAGAATTAACGATAGGTGAGATTGAGATACTACAAAAAAATTTACGAAAACGTTTGGCGGGTAAGGAATATTTAGAAGTAGCGAATGAAGACTTAGATACTGCGCTTACATTAGTGCTCGATTATCTTATGCAGACTAAGTGGAGAAAAATTAACTAAGATTATGAGGAGCAAAAAACCAATTATTATAGAATTTGCTGGCTTGTATGGGTCAGGCAAAACCGTGACTGGCCAAGCACTTACAAAACAGCTTAGAGCACAGGGGTATTCCGTTCGTTCAGTACATGACTTTTATGAATTTCGTGATGGCTTATCGAAATTTTCGAGGTGGATACGTTATTCAAAACGGCTATCGGTATGGAAATTTTTCTTTCCAGCTATTCTTTCGTACCTAAGAGGCACAATGAACTTCCGCAGCGGAGGTTATGATTTGAAGCAGACACTTGGACCGCTAAAAGATGCTTCGGATAGAGAACATTTTTTGAAACAAAAGTGCCAAGACGCTGATTTTGTAATATTTGATGAAGGCAGTATAAATGATTGTGTGAATTTAACGTGGCGGTTTGGTTTATCAAAAAAAGTAATGTTGGAACAGATTGCTTCTATCTCTTACTTAAAAAATACTCAGATTATGATTTTTCCTGTTGATTCAGGTGTATCTTTTAGGAGAATAAACGATCGCAATGGCTTAACATTTATAGATTTTAAAGAGGTTGACGAACGCTTAAGAATCCTCCAGTCAGTAGCTCCATTTTTTGCGCATGCCGTAGAGCATTTGAAACAGGAGAACTTGAGCATTCACATCTTGAATCTAAATGAATCCGTTGAAGACAGAGTGCTAAAAATAAAGGCGCTCTTAGAAGTTGTAGAATAAGAATATGAATTTTTTTAAATTCTTTTGTAGATACATATTTAATCATCCTGTTTATTTATTAATATATTGCTCTTGTTATGCGCTGCCGGGTTTTGGTCAAAAGATTAATTTTTATGAAAAAAATCAAATAAACCGTCTATTGAGTGATGGGAAAAGCATAATCCGCTTGGGAGATGGTGAAGTATATATACTACTTGATACTGCTATGGAATTTCACTCAGCAAATACAGCTTTAAAAAAAGAATTAAAGAAAATTGTTAAAAACTATCATTCTTCGAGTAATTACGTACTGGCGCTGCCTGAGCAAATTCAAAATAGTAACTCAGCTTTAAAAAAAGATGGTGTTAAAAATACCTGGTTGCCGTTTAAAGTAATATATTATCTAACTTTCCCAAAAAAAGTTAAGTATGTTGATGCGCATATGTTTTATCCTTTTTATGATAAAACGACGTTTGCTAATGAAGTGATGCCGTTTCTGAAGAAAAAAAACTTAGTTTTTATTACAAAAGAGAGAACAATTAACAATATAAAAAAAAGTAATATTTTTCTTAATGAGGCTACTTATGTAATAACACCCGAGCATGATGCATATGGCTGTTACAACGAAATAAAGAGTGAGATAGATATTGCCTGTGAAAAGTTTGGTGATAAATCAGAAGTTGTTTTGCTGTTCGCGCTGGGTCCGGTCGGTAAAGTGATGGCATATTATTACACGAAGCAGAATTACCAAAGCATTGATATTGGTAAAGGATTCGACTTTTTATTTTCCTAGATTTATGAAAATACTTTTTTCTGCATACAACGCTACAACAAAGATTTACCTTATTTTCCTTAAGAATAGTAATGATGTCTGCGTTTTTCAAAATTTTAAATCAACCTTAAATAAACCACACGGAGTAGATGTGTTGGAGGTGAATCATGCACTGGAGCTACTTCGTCCATTTTTAAGACCATTTAAATTAGATAGAGTATTTCCTGAGTATATTCTCAATCTTAAAAGAAAAATAAAAGTAATAAATCCAAGCATTCTTGTTGTTGTTGACTTCTATAACTTTACTTTTTATCAATTTTTGAAATTTAAAAAAATAAATCCGGATAGTAAACTATATTTGTGGAGTGAAACAAGAAATTGGCCAAAGTTTTGGTTGAGTCGATGGCTAATGTATGGTTTTTGGTGGTACTTTAAGCGAAATATGCGATACGTTGAGAAAGTTTTTGTGTTTACTGAAGCTGGTAAAATTTTCTTCAATACCTATGCCCCAGAGATAAATGTTGAAGTATTCTCAGCACCAATTGATTCGAATGTGTTTTTCTCTGACAAAAATAAATTGTATACAGTCAATGATGAACTTCATATAATTATGAATGCACGCTACATCGCACTCAAAGAGCATCGCACCCTGTTCAAGGCTGCCAAAATCTTGAAAGATAAAAAAAATGATTTTACAATATCACTTATTGGTCGCGGTGGGCATTTAGAAACTGAACTTAAAGAGTATGCAAAAAAGCTAGGTATAGACGATACAATAACTTGGCTGGAGCCTGTACAGCTGACGGAATTGCAAGCTATTTATAACGATCACGACGTCTTAGTTTTACCTAGTAATCGAGAAGCCATTGGTATGGTAGTACCTGAGGCTATGGCGTGTGGGCTTGCTACGATAACTAGTGACGCTGTGGGGGCTAACACATACGTAGAGGAGAGAGAAACTGGTCTTGTTTTTGAGGCGGGGAATGAGTCGCAATTGGTAGACTGTCTAGAGCAGCTGAAAAAGTCAGGAGTAGCTGCACATATGGGTAAGCAAGCAGCAGCAGTTATTCAAAAAAAATATACGATAAACGTCTTGGGTCAGAAATTTGCCCGTGCATTAGAATAGTAAGCTTTTGATGCTATGATTGCGTATTAGTTATGAATATCAATACAATAGTAAAAACATATTTACCTAGTTCGCTTGTTAAGCTGCTAAGAGAAGTGAGAGAGCGTACTAGTGTAAAGCTGCTGCGCAGCTATCAGTCATTGAGATTAAAAAGTTTTACTAGTGCTAAAGAGGTAGAAGTTTTGTTTGGTGGTTTCAAAGTACTGATGTTCATTAAGCCAGATAATGGTGGAGTTGATAATTATATTTATCTTAATTCTATCCACGAACAAGAGATATTAAATGTAATTAGAGAAAATGTACAAGCTGGTGATACTGTAGTAGATGTTGGTGCAAATATCGGACAGCACACACTGTTTATGTCAAAGTTTGTTGGTGAGACGGGTTCTGTGTATGCGTTTGAGCCTTTGAAAAGCAATACAGATTCAATTCAAAAAAGTCTTAAGTTGAATAATAGTCAGAATGTAAAAGTCGAGACGATGGCTGTTGGTGAGAAAGATACAGAAGTAAAAATGTATGTTCCAGAAACTTCCAATGATCGCTCTTCAAGAGAGCTAGTTGGAATAGTTGTCGAAAATTTTGAAAAAGTAAAGATGACAAAGTTAGATACTTATTTTAAAGATAAAAAAATTGACTTTATAAAAATTGACACCGAAGGCTTTGAGTCAGAGGTAGTAAGTGGTGCAAGCAAAATGATCGCAGAACATCAGCCGAAGATTCTTTTAGAGTATGCACCTAAATTCTATGAAGGTAGAAAATTAGACAGCAATGATTTATTGCGAACTCTTATTGAGAATGGTTATGTACTGCATGATGTTTCGTCTAGCGTGGAAATTAATGATGTTCTTGCTTATACGGCCTTTCTTACGAAAGGAGGTAGTGGAATTTCTAACGTTCTTGCAATACCGAAGTAAATTGTATGTACAACACCGTAAAAAAATATATTCCTGCTTCAGTACGTAGCGTGTTAAAGCCCTTGTACCAAGCCTGGGCTTTACGTAATTTCACCGAACCAGAAATAGTGGTGGTGCGTGACGGATCGGCAGAATTTTCTATTGCGCTCGACCGTCAGAATGGTGCGGTCGATGAATATATTTTTATGCATCGTAACTGGGAGCCACAAGTAGGAAAAGTACTGCATCAGCAGCTGGCGACAGGTGGGGTGTTTGTCGATGTGGGGGCGAACATCGGCTACTTTAGTTTGCTTGCTTCAAGCTTAGTCGGTGAGTCTGGAAAGGTGGTTGCGTTTGAACCCTTGCCTCAGCTAGTGAACCAAATCAGACGCAGTGCAGCAGAGAATGACTATCGTTGGCTACAAGTAGTGCCAAAAGCCTTGGGTGATACCTCTGGGTCTATGCAGCTGGCTGTAGCAGATGGCAACATCGGTGGTTCTTCTTTGGTTGCGCCAGAGCGTACTGGCGCCCGGGTAGATGTAGAGGTGAGTACACTCGATACTGAGTTGTCCGACTTCAATCAGATTGATGTAATGAAGATTGACGTTGAAGGTTTTGAATATGAAATGCTGTTGGGCGCTCAAAAAGTACTAGAGCGTTGTCGACCAGTATTGGTGCTGGAGTTTAGTCCGTCTTTTTATAATGAGCGAAGTGAGACAATAGGGAGAGATATATTACAAACATTACAGAATCTTGGGTATGCACTTACGATTCTGCAAACAGGAGTTGCTTCAGATAGTATCGACGAATTATTGGAGCTGATTGCTGGTAAGCAAGTAGACTTACTGTGTACGATCTCGCAGGAAGAAAAAAAGTAAACTAAAAAATATAAAAACAAAACGTAGAAAAGATGCGAATATAACTCCCATGATTCCGTATAGGGGAATCAGTATCACATAGAGTCCAATTAAAACGATGGGTTCTAACGTGTTTATAATATAGAGAGCTGTGGTGTGTTTGGTGGCAAAAAAGTATTGGGTCAGCAGACCAAGCGGAGCAGCTACTATAAGGATTGTAGCGAGTTGCGAAAAGAGAACCGAATCTAAGTACTGGGGGAGGAAGGTACGAAAAATTAATGGCGCGCTCAATACGTAGGTAATTGCTACTGGCAACATGGCCAAGAAATAAATAAATATTTTTCGTAACATTGATTGTTGCAGTTCTGTTTTGTTGCGGGTCGACATCTTGGGTAGAGCAAGACGAGAAATTTGACTAAACGCTGCGATGATTTCGTTGGGCATGGCAATTGCTACTACATATTGTGCTACTGCGACTGGTCCAGCAAAGTACCAGAGAGCAAGCTTGTCCAAGTACTGTGCCCCCGAACGCATGATACTCATCAATGATAGGTGTTTGGCATAGGTAAGGGCACCGGGGTCAGAATCTTCATTAGTGGGGTGTGTGCGTAGTGTCCAAGCTTGGGCAGCTTTGAAGGAGAGTGTCATACCTATTAAGTAAGTGCAAAGAATCCAGAATACACTTTGAGTGAGTATGACTGCTGCGACCAGAGCACTCACTGTAGTGATACGTTGCAGGGTGTGCAGAATTGCCATTAAGCGGAAATCTTTGACTCCGTTTAGGTACGCGGCGTACAGTGTGTACGACTCAATAAACGGCACAAATAAAGCAATTAAAGTAAAAGCTTGAGCCAAGCCAGTGTTACCTTGCCAGAGATAATACCCAGCTCCAACAAGCGCTGCAGCTGAACCAACCAAACCGTAGCGGATACGTGCTCGTAGTAGCGGAAAGAATGTCGCTCGCATACCCAGAGCCACACTGTTGGTAAGCGCAACTCCAGTACCATTGAGTGAGGTGAGAGCGAGAAGTGAAACGACTGTCAATAAAAAACGGTATTCACCGTAGACTTCTTTACTTACCAGGTTGGCAAATACCCAAAGAAGTACGAGCGCCAATACAAAATTTACTGCTTGGCCCGCAAGTAGCCAAAAACTCCCTTTGACCAAATAAGTCATGTCGGTCTTGGTATATTTTTCACTCCACTTGAGAAGTTGTATAACTCTATCCATGTGTAGTGAAGTATAACCGAATATGGTGCTGATTGGTTGCTGTTCTCACGTTGAAAAAAATCTGTGTGACAATCACTGTGAATTACAACCAGCACGAATCTGTGTGATCCGTATACTAAAACTATATGAAGAAAAACACTGTCCTTGGGTCACTCATCGCTGCGCTACTAGCTGGGTCGGTTGGGGGAGTGGGGTACAAAGTTATTTTGGATCGCCAGGCTGATGTATTTGAAGACAGTGTCCACCAGGTCGTGCGAGTGATTGATGGCGATACTATAAGTGGCTCAGGTGACTCCTAGACCACTAATCACTCTAACATTTCCGGGTAAGTGGGATGGTATAAATGGTAACTTGCTGGACTGTGCATTAAAACACAGCAATCGTGGCTATTCTGCGTATACTAAAACTTTCTGAAGAAGAACCCGGTGCTTGGTTCACTCATCGCGGCGCTACTAAGACATAAACCCTGAGGTGCGTAGCAGTTGTGCAAAAGTTACGAGGCCAACTTGTTCTAGTGTACTCAGGTATTCTTCTGGTGTGTATGGTG
>Ga0307935_1000708_pt1 | contig 13700 bp, 15 predicted proteins | sample OrgLakmetageno92_FD_201827 | JGI IMG/M metagenome (GOLD analysis project Ga0307935, IMG submission 201827) | Saline water microbial communities from Organic Lake, Antarctica - #92 | ecosystem: Environmental > Aquatic > Non-marine Saline and Alkaline > Saline | place: Antarctica: Organic Lake...
TGCGTATGCGGTGCAGTTACCATATGCGTACCCACCCCTAGACCCACTGTAAGCGCGTGTAACGGTACTTACTGTAGATTGTTGCGTATATACTGGTTTGGCGAGGCACGTGGCGTTCTCGGCGCTAATCCAATACAAAGACTCGTCACAGTTGTTCACGTTTGTGTCTATATTGATTTGTAATTGTTCTTGGGGTGTGATGACTGGTTCAGGTTCGGGTAGTGTAGTCATTGGGTCTGGTGTTGGTATGACCAGTTCTATTTTATTTTCTTCAAAGATTTTTATTGCTGTAGTGTCTATTGGGGCGGTTGCTAATCCACCTACTAGTAATAGTTCTAATAACATAATGGCGAACGTGTAGCGCTCTTTGTTTCCTTGTTTATGTTATGAGCATGAGAGAGGGCAGGTCAGTCCATGTATATGGTAGACCATAAATCCTTCACGTGATAGCACTTGTACCCTCACTACTACTCACAACTTGTTTAAAATTACTGCCCATAACTGAGCGTGCCTTGGAGTATACACGAGTGCATGCAGTTCATGTCAAGCCTAACTTGTGATAGTATATAAATCATAGGATAAGCGGTATCATCCCACCTTACTCCTCGCACTTAACGACAGACTCCCCCACTCCAAATACCCTCACCCACTTTTTTAAATTCTCTTGGGATACACAGTCTGGATGATGACTGTGGTATTCTTTATAAATGACAGAGAATCTTGAACCTGATAACCAGTTCGTTCATTGTTTGCCTAACAATGGCGTATCCCACGTAGTCGTAGGAGAAGGGTGCTGGTGTCACCCAGTTAGAGACGCAGATAATCCAACTTTATTAATGCACTCACCATACTTAATGAACCCAATACAAAGAATGTTTGAAAAGATAGTAGGAACAGATGAACGTAAGTGATTTAGACAGCGCGTTTGATAACGCTAAGAAACTAGGACTAGATATAATCGCAAAGAAAGCACAGACTGATCTGTTCTACCTCTGCAAGTATATCCTCGGCGGCGGTGATCTTATTACCGAACGGACACACCGTCAGATGTGTGACTATACTAAACCACTACTGCCTAACTTTGATCCTAAGCAGCACGAACTACCTGAGGGATTCGACGTTACAAAGAACAAGTGTTTGTTCATGATGCCTCGTGGGACACTTAAAAGTTCTATCGTTACTATTGGATTCACTATACAAAACATACTGAATGACAGAGACATACGTATCCTTATTGACTCTGAGACGTTTGCTAAGTCTAAGGCTTTTCTATCTGAGATCAAGGGACACCTAGAAGGTAACTCACAGTTGCGTGAGATCTATCACCATATCTATGGATCATATCCGGATGACAATAAGCGGAATGATTTGTGGACTGACTCTCAGGTGAACATGTCTTCACGTACGCGTCGTCGTAAAGAAGCTAGCGTGTCTTGCTCAGGCATTGATGTCACTAAGAACGGTATGCACTATGATCTAATCATCGGGGATGACCTTCACTCGGAGAAGAACATTACTTCTAAGGAGCAGATCGAACAGGTTATTGATCACTATAAGCTGGCGTTCTCATTACTGGACCCTAAGAAGCCTATGATCATTATCGGTACTCGGTGGGACTATAACGATCTTTTCCAGCACATTATAGATAATGAAGCGCATCGGTTCAACATCATGATTAAACAAGCCATACAAGAGGATGGGTCTTTGTTGTTCCCGGAAAGGCTAGACCAAAATTTCCTAGATGAGATGCGCCAGTCCCAGGGTTCGTACATATTTAGCTGTCAGTATCAAAACAATCCTATTGATAGTGCGACTGCTACGTTTAAGAGATCTTCATTCAAGAAGATCAGTTGGGAGCTAGTCAAGGACAAGCCTATGAATTGGTTTCTTGCGATAGACCCTTCTTATGACGGAGAGTACTCTGATTATGCAGCATTCGCTCTAGTCGGCATGGACTTTGAGCAGCAACTATACATACGTAACATACACCGTGCAAAGATGACTTACTCGGATATTGTTAACTTAATGTTTGACTGGAACCAAAAGTACCAGCCAAGGCGTATAGCTTTGGAGACAGTAGGATCTCAAAAGAGTATTGAGTATACTCTTAATAGTGAGCAAAAAAGACGTGGCATATGGTTGCCGGTTGAAAAAATTGCATCACGCCACAAGTCAAAAGAAGAGCGCATTAGAGCCTTGGCTCCTTTCTATGAATTTGGTAGGATGTTTCATGTAGCTGAATCCAGTCAGCTAGAAGAGCTAGAGGATGAGTTGATGCACTTCCCTAAAGGCAAGCATGATGATATTATTGATGCTGTAGCGACGATACTTGAAATTGCAACCCCGCCTGGACGAAAATCACACAAAAGAAAGCAGCGTCGTAAAAAGTCTGGAACTGACACATCACTCAAACCAAGAAGTCCAATTAGCGGATATTAAAAGGAAATAAATGGCTCACACAAAAACCGAAAGAAACAAAAGAAAAAGAGTATTTGAACGCTACACAGCGATGAAAGACTCTGAACTCCGCAAGGAAGCTGAACTCGATTGGGACTTCGGCGACAAGAATTATCAACAGTACATCCCAAAGAAAGCTAACGGCGACTGGAGAGCTAACTTAGTCCTACCAGACGGCTTCGCTGCTATCGAATCTCATCAGCAAGAATCACTTGAACGTTACTCACGTCCCTTTATTAGTCCAGTTGAAAACTCTGACGCAGAAGTAGAACAGCTTGGAAATGATCTCATGAACTACAACATGGATCGAACCGGCTTTGATTATCAGCAATACCTAGCCCGTAAAGTCTCTGCTATACGTGGTACTTCATTCTTGATGGAGCGATATAAGCTGGAGAAGCGAACAGTACGAGACCCAGTATCAATAGATGAAGATGGTGAGCTTGTCTATGAGACTCGTGAAATCGTTGACATGGACGACACTTATACAGAATGGATCGATAACGAGTTCATATATATTGATGAAGGCGCACGACACATCGACTACGCTATTGACATGGTCCACCGTGAAGTAATGCACATCGATGAGTTCAAGCGAAAATATGGTGGACGTAAAGGTTATCACCACGTAGACGAAGTACAGGCTGCTGGTGAAACTGCTGCTAACGTACATTTCTTCCAACGTGCTGAAGATATGACAGACCAGGATGTTGAGCTGCTGCATTATTTCAATAGAGGTGATGATAGCTATGACCTACTCGTTAACAATTACTTAGTCTTTACAGGACCAATACCTTTCCGGCACAAAGAACTACCTATCGGTGTATTCACTTTCTACGACGTACCAGGTCGCATTTACGGCATGGGTATACCTCGCGTCATCATGCCCCTTACTGAAGAGCGCCAAGCACTACGAAGAATTGCATTAGATAGAACCAAACTAAAGATTAACCAGATGTTTATTAGTAACTCTCTATTCGACTTGGACGAAGAAGATCTTATATCCCGTCCTGGTGGATTGATTGAAGTCGATACAAACGGACTACCTCTCAGCCAAGTCATGCAACCCCTTGACTATGGTGATACCCCATCTTCTTACTACCGAATGGAAGACATTATCCTTGAGGATATCCGTCGTGCTACTGGTATCGATGATCGCGTACAAGGTGTAAACGTTGGTGGCACTGCATTTGAAGCTGCTCTATTAAAGGAACAGTCTCAGAAACGTATCAACATGATTAACCGTCTAGCTGAAATGGACACCCTCACACGCGTAGGTCGTTTGAAGTGGTCTAACATTAAGTTCTTCTACCCTATACCTAAGGTAGAACGAATTGTTTCACCTAACAACGAAGTTGATACTCGCAACAGTTTCCGCAATATAAAGGTTAAGGGTCGTAGCTTCTCACTGTATAAAGAAGAAGGTATGGAAGAAGAGAAGTTGCTGTCTACAGATGTTAACGGATTCTCTATGCTTAAACTTACTAAAGAGTTTTCTCGATTCCTAGACGGTGACTGGGACGTTACAGTTAAAGCATCTGCTCACGTTGTACTGTCTAAGCCTTTACAGCAAGCTAAGGTTAACGAGATGTTCACGCTTCTTGCGCTTAACCCTAATCTTATTAAAGAAGTTGATATCCCTGGTGCTGTCCGTCGTTTTGTTGAGATCAACGAAGAAGATCCTGAAGTATGGACTACTCAAGGTGGAAAGACTGATCAAGACTGGATGGAACTTGCGGAACGTGAGAACGTTCTTATGTCTGAAGGTAACTTCATTGAATCTACCAAGGATGCTACCGAGCTACACACGTTGATGCACCTGCAGTTTACAGAGACTACTACGTTTGAAAAACTTGATGACAAGACTCAAGCACTATTCATGGATCACATCGTTGGTGAACACGAGAACAACCCTGCTACTGGAACTGCTGGAGACCTACAAGGTCTTGGTGGCGCTGGTGGAGGTGCAGCAAACCCTATAGCCGGTGGACTACCAGTTAATAAACCACCTGTCGATATGCAGTCTAGCTCTATAGTCGGTGAAGCTGGTGATGATCAATCTGGTACTGAAGGAACTGTATAGTTTGTATATTAAACCGATTATGTATATTATAAAGGAGAACGTATGAATAGCCCACTACAAGATCAAGCAGTTATTAAATTAACGCCTAAAGAACAACAGGAGATCCATGACCTATGGAAAAGCCCTGGTTTTAAAGTTCTAATCGAAAAAGTGTTGGTGCAAAGACAAAAAAACTTGAGTATGGTTGGAATCTCGGAAACAACAGATTTCAGCCAAGTCAGTGAATACCGCGGACGCATCCTAGAAGACCAATGGATAGCCGGAAAAGTTCACGAGATATACAAGAAAATAAACAAACAAGGTGATGATTGATTATATAATTAACTACCTCATCGGGTAGTTGCACGTATAATCAATATTAGATAAACCGCTTACATTAAAACCGTAAGAGGCTCTAGGAGGAAAGAATGGAAGATGACAAGAACAAGAACGATCAAAGCGACGATTCAGTAGATGGTGAAAACCAAGACGACAAATCGAATGCCGGAGACGATTCTAATCAAAAATCATCAGAAAACAAGTTTGAAAAGAGATTTTCTCACTTAAAAGGTGACAGCGCCGAAGAGTATGTAAAAAGTCTCGAGGAAGCCTACACCAATAGTTCTCGTGAAGCGCGAAAATTAGCAGAAGCTAATAAAAGCACTAACGAAGACGACAGTAAAGACAAAGACGAATCTAAGGACAACAAGTCTAAAGACGAATCTAAGGACAGTAAGCAATCAGTTGATCCTATTCTCGCGGAATTGGTCAACGAGCGAAAAGCGGAGAAGACCGGTCAAATGGATAACTTCATCGAAAATCACTCAGAGCTTATGGGTAGTCCTTCTTTACAAAAAGAATTTGTTGATACAGTTGGTCAACTAGAACAAGCTGGTCTTGCACTAGGTAAACGACCATCAGTACAGGAATTGCTTATGCAATCTTGGAAATTTATGGGACGCGACGTGAGCGATAAGCACTCCGAAGCAGTGAACCAGATGAAGGAATCAACCGCTTCATCAAACGCACAGGCAAGTAAAAAAGCTAACATAGAAAAGAATGATCTCTCTGGAGAACAAAGAAAACAAATGTCACGCTGGGGAATATCTGATTCAGATGTTAAAAAAGCCCGTGAACTTGCAAAGAAAAATAAAATAAACGCTTAGAAAAACGGAGAATAAAAAATATGTCTAACACAGAAAATGTTGGAAACATCACCGGCAGACACAATATGGTTGTCGTCGAATTCCCTGTAGCAAACGGTGTAACTGTTAACGAAGGTGACTTCGTAAAGTTCGCAAGTGGACGTGTAACTAACGCATCAATTACTGGTGCTAAACTAGTTGGACGATCACAAACTACTGCTACTGGTGACTCAGGTGGATCTGTAAGCGCTCGTATCGAGTGTGACCCAGGTACTAAATTCCTCATCGATAATGATGAAACTGGCGGCGCTGCTGTCATAGGTGACGTAGGAAGTTACTACGATCTAACGGGTGCTGCTGGCGCTCAGGTCATTGACACAAGCACTAAGAGTGCTACAACTGGACAAGTTGTGCTAATCGAGGTTAATCCTCAGGTTGCACCTTATTCAGATGACACTTCTTATGGTCTGTACGTAATTGCTGAATCAGCATTCAAGCTTTAAATAAAAATTAAAAAAACGGAGATAAAATAATATGAATCGCGATAATTGGGCAGACTTGCTTGATGAGAACATCCGTACTGTATACCACCTCACTGAGAGTGGTGTCGAACAGATGCGAAGTAGAATCTTTCATACTGAAACATCAAGTTCAGATGACGAAAAAGATAGTGCTGCTTCAGGTCTCAGCAAACTAGTCGAAACAGCTGAAGGTGAATCCATCAGCTACGAAGACGCAAAACAGGGATACGACGTACGTTATATCCACAAAAAGTTCTCAAAGGGTATTAAGATTACCGAAGAGATGTACGAAGACGACCAGACTAATGTAATGAAGAAAATGCCTAGTGCATTGGCTCGTTCAAAGGTCTTCACAATGGAGCAATCTGCTGCTGATATCTTTAACCATGGCTTTACAGCTGGTGGTGGCGGTCTCGCTGCGTTCACATCAGGTGATGGCGCTGCACTATTTAGTGCATCACACACAAGTTCTGCACTTCCTACATTAGTGCAAGGTAACTTAACAACTGCTGATCTTGACGAAGACTCACTTGAAGTAGCTCTAGTTACAATGCGTGCAACTAAAGATGAGAAGGGTGAGCTTATGCTCGTTCAGCCTGATGTACTATTAGTCGCTCCTGCTCTTGAAAAAGAAGCACGCATCCTTGTTGAATCTATGCAACGTACTGGTACAGCTAACAACGACATCAACCCTTACAAGGGTAAATTAGAAGTTGTTGTTTGGGATTACCTTGGTACTGCTGCTGGTGGTTCTGACACTGCATGGTTCGTTCTAGATAGCACACAACACAGCCTTAACTGGTTCACTCGTAAAGATACGGGTATTGTTGGTCCATCTATGGATGACAGCTTTGACAACGAGATAGCGAAATGGAAAGTTTCATGTCGTTGGAGTGTTGGTTTCTCAGACTGGCGCGGAGTTTACGGAAGTCTTGGGGATAACAGCTAGAGTGGAGACACTATAGCACCTGTTCTTTAACAATTTGGTGAGTTGCATATTGGCTACAGAGGAGATATAACAACATTGTGTCGGTCTTGTCACATACGAATACATACTCACCAAGTTACAATAAATTAAACGAATGGCGTGATGGAGGGATAACCCTCCTGATCGCTAGAACGAACATAAAAGGAAAAATACATGACACGAATTATTAAAACTAGAAGGTACAACAGACATACTTTCGGAGATAGCGGTGCTAACTCTGAGAAGAACATCCTGTCCGTATCTTTTGCATATACTAAGACACAGAAGGTTCTAGCTGCTGCTGACGCAGACGGCGTTTTAGCTGCTACAGCTTCTACAGCAGGAACACAATCAATCACAGACGGTCTAACGGCTCCTGATGTCGCTCGTAACCTAACAGTTACTCTAGGCGGTACAGCTGCTGATGTCCCTGCTGATGGAGACATCGTAGTTACTGGTACAAACTCTGAAGGTGCAACTATCACCGAAACATTTTCTACAACTGAAAATACAGCTGAAACTTTAACTGGTAATAAAGCATTTAGAACTGTTGCTTCTGTAGCACTACCTGCTTTTGATGGTACTGGAGCAACTGTAACAGTCGGTACTGGTGACAAGATTGGTCTTTCACACAGAACTACTTCAGCGACAGTATTCAATGTTTTAACTAACATCTCTGGAGTAAAAGCTTTAGAAGCTGCTGCTGCAAACGCTAACAGCACAACTGCAATTGAATCTAACACGGTCACACCGACTACTGCACCTGATGGAGCTACTGGTTACACGATCTTTTACTACAATCCAACATGGCACTTGAACCCAACCAACGATAACCCAGCATACGGAGTTTAATATGATACGCTCTGATAACTACTGGAAATCAACCGCAATGAACGCTGCTGCAATTACCCCAAGTAATACAGTAGACCTTCCTGCAATCGCTTCTAAGGGTGTCTACGTGGGCGTAGCTGGTGCTGTAAAGGTTGACACCGAGAGTGACACCACTGTTACTTTCGTTGCTGTACCTGCCGGTGCTATATTGCCTGTATCAGTTAAGCGAGTATACGCAACTGGAACTGCTGCTACTGACTTAGTGGCTCTTTACTAATATGCTAAATACATTCATGCAAGCAATCAAAATAGGTTGGAAGCCGGATGTAGAAGCAACTATAAGAAAAGACGCTAACCTTACATGGATAGTACAGGGCAATGTTTGCCTTGTACCTTCCAACAAAGGTGCGGTACAATTAGACGAAGTAGATCTAGCGTCTGCTGAAACATTCATAAAGGAATACAATGCAAACAATTAAAACAAATCACGTTATTCAACCAGACAGCCTAATCGTAAAGAATTTTACAACTGTAGAATATAGGGCTCGAAAAGAAAATAAATTGAAAAAAGAAAATAAATAATGGCAAAACCAGCAAAAAACTTAATCGAAAGATTATTGTCTTCGTTCATGATGAACAAGGATTGCTGGGAATGTGCCATAATAGACGAGGGGACGGGATATGGAAGATTGCACGCCCGGCAACCAAAAAATAAACAGGTTTATGCTCATCGAGAGATGTACAAGCTGTTTACAGGAGACATACCAAAAAGTATGCAAGTAGATCATCTCTGTAGAAACAGACGATGTATCAACCCAGAACATTTAGAACTGGTAACACCAAAAGAAAACCTTATGCGGTCAGATATAACTCACGCTAGCATAAACAAGGCTAAAACCAAGTGTATAAATGGGCATAAGTTCACAAAGAACAACATATCTCGAAGAAGAGATAGACCTAACAGTAGGGGCTGCAAAACCTGCTTGAAGGAAACAAATAACAAGTTTGCAGGAAGAAGGATAAAATTATCGCTAAATTAGTACCAGACGCACAGCTAGACGCTATGCTTTTAATCTTAATCGCAAATACGGACAGGATAGATGTATGCCAAGATACACCTACAACATACGGAAATGCAACTACAGGTGGAGCACACTCACTTGGTAATGTCGCAGTAACAGCTGGAGTCGGTTCAGACTGGTCTCAAGCAGCTGGAGACACATCAGGACGCAAGGTCACACTTGCAGAACAGACAGGCGTAACAGTCACAGACTCAGGCACAGCTACTCACATCGCAGGAACAGACGGATCGTCCGTCCTTTACTTTGTTACTACATGCACGTCACAGGCAGTTACAGACGGTAACACTATGACTATAAACACATTCGACATCGAACTTCAAGACGCTGCTTAGGAGGGCAAAATGTCCAATAAAAAAGATTTTGCAACAGGGACGGTTTTAACTGCTCCCTCTTCTGCTACCGCTGGTACAAGCCTTGTACTTCAATCTGGTGAAGGGGCTCGTATGCCCGCTGTACCTTTCTTTGCTACTGCTCATTTAGCTAACACTCTACCTACCCTAGATAACGCAGAAAAACTACAAGTAACTGCAATATCAACGGACACCCTGACAATAGTAAGAGCTGAAGGTGATACTACTGCTAAGTCTATAGCAGTTGGGTGGAGAATATCTAACGCTGTGTTTGCAGCAGACTTTGATTTTGCTGCTGAAGGCGTACTAATGGACGAGGAAGTAACCAATCTCGCCCAAGTAAAAGCCTTTGATACAAGTGACTACGCAACAGCAGCACAGGGAACTAAAGCAGACAACGCAGCAACAGCCTCTAGCGTATCTAACGTAGATAACACAACTGATGCTGGTAAGCCTGTATCGACAGCTCAACAAACAGCCCTAAACTTAAAAGCTAACTTAGCTTCTCCTGGTTTAACAGGGACACCTACAGCACCAACACAAACTGCGGGCAACAGTACAACACGTATTGCCACTACTGCGTTCACTACAACAGCACTCAACCTAAAGGCCAACCTAGCAAGCCCAACCTTCACAGGTACAGTTAGTGGCGTTACTTCTACTATGGTAGGACTCGGTAACGTAGACAACACCTCTAACGCTACAGAACGTGCAGCAGCTGCTTCTTTGACTAATAAAGACCTATCTGCTTCAAGCAACACGTTCCCAGACTTCTACCCAGTAGGAACAATCTATGAGAATAAAAGTAACTCAGCTAACCCATCAACTTATCTGCCAGGACAATCTGGTAATACCTGGACTGCTATTACAGACAAGTTTATAGTCGCTAGGGGTGGAACGTATACTGGCACTGGTGGGTCTGCAACGCATACACACCCACTATCTGATGATGGTTACGCAAAAATGGATTGGGATGGCAATCAAGAAGCTATTGTAGGCACAGAGGTTACGGCAGACAGCTATGCCATAAACAGAACTACAAACAACCTTGGTACCAACGTAACATCAGCAGGCGGCACCTCAACAGGTGGTGCAGGTCTTGGTGGTGACACAGACTCAGCCTCTACGATTCCTCCATACCAAGCAGTCTACGTCTGGGAAAGAACTGCTTAATTGCAATAACTAAATAAATGAGTCATCTAATACAATCAAGCACAGAACAAAGGTCGCCAAGCGAACTGCCTAGTAGCACATAAACAAGGAAAATAATGCGTAAAATAAAAAAACAAAACGAATCGAGAGAACGGCCTAGGGGGTAAACCATGTTAGGTGGCTTTTACCTAGGCGAAATATACCCAGGACAATCTGATAGAAGTATAAGTGTTACGCTGTCTCCTAACAGTATCGCTTTAAGTATTTCTATAGATAACACTTCTGTTGTCCAGAACGTCGTAATAGCCTCAGACAGTATTTCTCATACTTTATCAATAGGCACAAGCTCTTTGCTCATTAACTCTGTTCTAGACACTCAAGACATATCAAGTGTTTTGACTATAGACAGCACGTCTATAACCCAGAACCACATCATAGCCTCAACGGACACCTCCTTAGTCCTAACGATAGACGGAACTGTAGTTGATCCGTTTGGGAATATGAACTACACCTACGAAGACGAGTCTACTCTTGGGTCTGACGATACCGACTTGTCTGGTAACTTCACCATAGCCGAAAAGGGTGAAGTAGAAACGGACGATGACACATTCTTCGACTTGGAAGCTTCTGACAACGCTGTTAAATTATTCAAGTACACCCATACTAACTCTACAGACACAATAGAAATTACTTGGAAGGGCAAGACTACATTGGCTCCGTCTAGTGAGACAGTTTATTTGCAGATTTATAACGATGATACTTCAGCTTGGGAAACACTACAGTCAGATGGCTCTACTGCTGCCGATACAGAGTTCACACTAACTGGTTCTAAGACATCTTCTCTAACTGATTACTACCAGAGTGATGTCGTGACTGCTAGAATTTATCAGGTAGTTTCGTAATGGCTATTAGCACATACTATTTCGACGGTTCGGACACACCTTTCGGCACAAAGGCAGGCTGGACGGACACCGCTAATGCAGAAGACGGTGATACTGGTACTAATGCTGAATTCGGAAATGGGGTTAATGCATCTACTTTTGGTACAAACGCTCCATCTTCTGGCGGCACAATAACTCAGGTTAGAGCTAGAGTCTATGGTGCCATTGACGCCGATTCAGATTATTTTGGTGATATACTTTCAAGTTCAGAAGGGTTAGATCCTTCGTTCTTTGGAGGGGAGTTAATTGGAGGAGGGTCTTGGCCGACAACTTCGTGGAACTCTTGGAGAACAATGAACACTCCGACCGGAGGATGGACTTGGGCTAAGTTGCAAGCTCTTGAGTATCGTTTTTCGTCTGTAGGTGGTGACCCGTTTAGAGCTCACAATGCATCTTTAAATAGAATGGAAATAGAGGTTACTTTCTCTTCTGAAGAAACACTATCCACAGACCAAATACTATTTGAATTTGTTGCTGGTGACGACCACACAATAGCCTCTAACGATATATCGCTTGCTATTAATTCTGACGTTGCTACTATAACTCAAAACCACGTTATTGCTTCTAATGACATAGCCTTCTCGATTGTTGCGGACAACGCCACAATAGAGCAGAATCACATTATAAGCTCTCAGAGCGTGTCTATTGGACTTACAGAAGATAACACGTCCATATTGCAAGATTCCGTTATAGCCTCTCAGAACGTCTCTGTGGCTCTCACAATGGACAATACGTCCGTAGAGGAGACGAATACTCTTATATCTCCTGCTGACGCGTCTATTGTCCTTACCGAAGACTTTACCGCTATTTCTCAGGATCATGTCATTGCTACAGATGATATTAGCGTGGTGCTAACGGAAGACTCCGGAAGTATAAATACAGATGATCAAATCCTTCCAAATGATATATCCCTAACGCTTACTGAAGACTCTTCTAGTATTAGTCAGAACCACGTAATATCCTCCCAAGATATTTCTATAGTTCTAACAGAAGACGAAACTAGTATAGGACAGAACTACGTTATTGGCACTCAAGACATAAGTATTGTTTCTCAAACGGACAGTACTACTGTAGACCAGAACCACGTTGTTGCTTCTACAGACATATCCCTTGCGATTACTAGTGATTCTCCTGTCATAAATACAAATCATGTAATTGGGTCTAACGATATTAGCTTTATCCTAGCGCTTGATATAGCTACTATTACTCAAACTCAAGTCATAGGCTCTAACGGGATTAGTCTTGTTTTGGCTGAAGACTCTACCACAATAGTCCAAAACTATGTTATTGGTACGCAAGATATAAGCATTGTGGCTACATCAGATACAAGCTCTTTATCGCAGAACCATACTGTAGTGGGCCAAGGCCTAGACTTTTCTTTAATTACTGACAACGGCAGCATTGCTCAAAATCAAGTAATTGATCCTCAAGATATATCAGCCGTACTTACTCTTGACAATTTGGTAGTAGACTTCTTTATTATTTACCAACCTGGAGCTCCGGTAATGGTTATTAATAAAGACGTCAATGTCTCTTCTGTTAAAAAAGACAAGCCACGCTTGAGTGTTGAGTCAGATAGTACTATTATAGGTATAGACATAGACCATCAAATCCCTAATGTCAAATCAGATCGTCCGAAATCGATGATTAACTAAAACTTAAAAGGAAACAAACATGAAGATAACCGCCTATAACCCACCTACTGAGAATCTGGAGAAAACCTTTCTTACTGATGCTTATGCGGCGGGTGCAACTACTGTAGCTGTAAAAAACAATGATAGGTTTACTGATAATGCGCTTGTCCAAATTGGGGAGTCTGGTTACGAGCGTACTGAGATAACAGATATCAACGGATCTGTTAGTGCTGGTACTGCTTTAACATTCACTGCTACTACTTTTTCTCACGATGAAGGTGATCCAGTATACATACTTAGCTATAACCAGATTAAGTTCTACCGTTCAACTACTGGTGTAGATGGAACTTATACCTCACTAGCTACCGTTGCCATAGACGCTGATAATAAGAATGAACAAACATCATACGATGACACAACTGGAACAGTAGCTTATTACTACAAGACATCCTTCTACAACAGTGTTGCCGACCTTGAGTCTCAGCTGTCAGACCCTATAGCTGGATCAGGTTACGCAAGACAAGCAGTCGGACGCTACGTAACTGAAGTTGCTAGAGA